>QFCH01001227.1_pt1 | contig 104823 bp, 125 predicted proteins | sample 5346071 | NCBI WGS metagenome assembly QFCH01 (sample SAMN09062255, study PRJNA434731) | Human gut metagenome, whole genome shotgun sequencing project. | isolation source: stool timepoint B chromium assembly | host: Homo sapiens | collected 2015
CTTTCACGGCGGTAACACGGGTTCGAGTCCCGTACGGGTCATCCTTAAGTCTACTTGCGTAGGCTTTTTTTTATTGCAAAAATTATATTGAAATAAAGAAAAACTCTCCTTATCATCGTGAAAAAGGAGAGTTTTTTCGTAAAATAATGGAGCCGAGGGGAGTGTAGAGCATTGATATAACAACGTTTATGAACGTTTTGTACTCTCAATGTACTCAATTGAATATTGAGTTCAGTTTTTCGTTATCTTCCTGCTCTAACTCTTCAATGATATGAGCGTATGTGTGTAATGTGATGTTTGGGTCTGCGTGTCCAAGTCTCTTACTTACTGACAACAGTTGAACGCCGTTCGCTAATAAGATACTAGCGTGGGTGTGCCTCATAGCGTGGAATGTAATATCTTTATCGATTCCTGCTCTGTTTAATGCTAGTTGCAACGCTTTATTGATTGCATTGTTACTAACTCTTTTAAATATTCTTTGTGTTTTGTCTTCTGGAACTGGTAGTGATTGTAATATTTCAACTAATTTATCTGGAATGGTTATTTTACGTTTGCTGCTTTTAGTCTTGCCTTCCGTAAAATCGTTTGTAAAATGATAATCGAATCCTTTTTCGATTCTAGTTGTTTTGTTCTCTAGGTCTATGCAATCCCATGTCATACCTAAACACTCACCAAAACGAGCCCCTGTATACATACTAAATAGAATGATATATCTCGATGTGTAATCCAGTTGTATATCTTCTAACAATGCTTTCTCTAATTTATCAAATTCACTCTTGCTTAAGTATTTATTTTCAACTTTCTTATTTTTCTCTTCAACCCCTTTTAAAACAGCAGTGGTTGTGGGATCATGAAGAAGTGTTTGCGTCCTTAACGCATGCTTTATCGCTGCCTTAACATAAGTATGGTATTTCTTAACTGTTTCCTTAGAGCGTGTTTTAGCAACGTCATTCAAAAATGATTGATAATTCTCGTGTGTGATATCTCTTAATGGAATATTATAATTTTCTCTAACGTAGCTAATGATACTATTTATCCTGGAGATACTCTTCATCGAAACCGTATCTTCTTTATAGAGCTTCTTCCAATTCTCCATATAGTCAGCTAGTAGCATTTGTTCTTTGCTAACATTCTTACCAACTAGAAGTTCATTTTCTTTTAATATAGAGGCGTCTTTTGCTTCTGCTTTGGTTTTGAATCCACTCTTTGAAACATATTTACGTTTACCTTCATCGTAATAATAGACACGATAAGCCCATGTTTTGCCTCTTTTCGTTATGCTTGCCATGATGACATACCTCCTTAGTACATCTCCATAGATTCTTTTACATATAGATCCGTAAGAACCGATGCGAATTCGTCAGCTTCAGATTCGATTTTGCTTGTGTAACGATACTTCATGCTCAAAAGATGTGGTGTACTCGTGTTGTAATGTAATACAGCATGGCCAAGTTCATGAGCCATGGTGAATATTTTTTCGTTTTTCGATAGATTTTCATTAATAAAGATAAATTTAATCCTTCTAATCTTAGTATAGTAGCCTTTAACTTCTCCCAGGTCTGCTTCTAATAAATTTATGTCTAATTCCTTTGCAATCTTATATGGATTGCTAGTTCCGAATTTGCGAACTAAAGATAATACTTTATGTTCAATCCTCAATACTAAAATCTCCTATCCTTTATATTTCTTTGGTGTAAATTTATTTTTAGCTTCCATTCTTGCAATTTTAACAGCTTGTTCTAAAGAAGCGATAATTAATTCTCTTGTTTCCTCAGAGTACTCAGCAGTTTCTTTTGAATACAATCCATTCTCCAGTTGTTCAATCATCTTTTGAAGGTCTTTTTGGATATCTTTTTCTTCCTTAGATTGATTTTTAAAATAAGGTTCATCAGACATACCAATTAAATAGTTAGGAGACACTTCAAAAGTAGAAGCAATCAGACGAACTGTATCCATTCTTGGTTCAACTTTACCATTCTCCCATTTTGAAACATTCGTTTTATTGAAGTTCGTTGGAGAATCTTTAAGGCTTGAGTAATTATTAATTCTGTTGGCAAATTCTTCTTGATTTAAATTATATTTTAATCTTATATCTTTGATTTTGCTCGCAAACGACATGCCGAACATCACCTTTCTTTATTATTTATAAGTGAATTATACCTTTAATTTCAACAAGAAACAACCGAAATAATAAAAAAGTTTATTTTTTTTTATTTTGTTGTTGACATCTAAAAATGTTTAGTGTATATTGTGTTCATAAGGTTGAAAAAAGATAAACATTTTGAAGGAGGTGATTCAATGTCACAACGAAAAAGACCGCCTTATAAAGAATTCATTGCATGGATGATCGTTAACGATGTCAAACGACAAGACTTACAAGACTTGCTAGGAGTAACGTCAGCTACGCTTAGTCATAGACTTAACGGGACTGGAGCTGATTTCACGATGGAAGAAGTTCGTACTATTATTAATAAGTACGGCGAGGAAGTAAGCTCATTTTTTTTGAACTAAAAGTTGAAAAAAGATAAACATTTTCAACCGGAAAGGAGAGAGCGGGATGAACACAATCGCACCAGAAGTCTTAAAAGAGTTAGATGAATTAATCGTTCAACTTATCAAAGATATAAAGGAACAACCAGCTACGGAAAAAATAAAAGCTCTAGCTGAGTTGCTTTCAGCTAGAGCGAATATGGATTACTAGTCTTCTTTGGATGCTAGCTTTTCATATAAAGTTTTATAAAATTCGAAAACATCCTCAGCCGTGCGCTTTGCTGAAGTTTGTTTCGTAATTAAATTATTCTCAATAGCTAATCTAGTCCATTCTGCAGCGACTGACTTAGCTTGAGGTTCAGTTAAGTTTTGCATATTAAACACCTCCTTTCCCCAACACAATTATAGGCTTGAAAGAAGGTTACAACAATATGAAAAAATGAAAGGAGTGAAACCATGGAACAAGCAACAATTGATTATTACGAACTAATATTCTTCGAAGTTGTAAAAAGAAACCCAGAGAAATTTGTTGGATTAATAAAACCGTTTATTGACTCAAGAAGTAATCAAAGGTGGATAACGACTGAAGAGTTGTGTGAAGCAATTGGAACGAGTTCCAGTTCATGGCACAAAAGTGAAGTTAGAAACCATCCAGTGGTGGTTGCAGCAAGAAGAACAGATACACGCCCATACAAATATCAAGCGAGCATGATTGATGAAATACAAAGAGTATGGGACGGAAGGAGAAGACGATGAGAACAGAACAAAGAAGAAAAACAAGGGTACAATTCATCCCATTCATGAGATGGATTCTAGGATGGTACATTTTAGCATTTGGAATCATTATCGCAACGATGAGCATTGTGCTCTTGGTAGGAAAGGCGGTTGAACAACACGAATCAAAAGTGAATCTAATTAGAAGTGGGCAATACGTGGAACCTGATTTTCAGGATTCGTGGAACAAAAAAAGCCAGCGCGGCAACGCTGACTAAACAATAAATACTTCAAGGAGATTATAACATGGATAAACAAATAATGAAACAGCATAGTGCTTACCTTGAACCACCTGAAGATAAAGTGTGGGGTTATGACTGGAGAGGACAAGAAATTTACTTCGGTGATTCCTACTACGAGATTGAAGGGGATTACGTTTGCGAAGATGATATCGACGAATATTTGAAAGAAGCGTATTTAACCACTTCACTCAAGATTGCAGGTGAGTAGATGGAAGATGTGTATTTAAACGATGACCTACTGGATTCAAAACTGCAAAACGTTTTATATGCCAATAAGGTTATCGGGCAAATCAGAATGAAGAATGATTCATACGAGGTATATCTATATGAGCCTCAAAGAAGAATGACGAGGGTTAAAACCTACGAGGAGGTTGAAGAGATATTAAAAAGCGTATCGAAATCATTAAAAGAACAGAGTCAAAAGTAGTTTTGGACATTGATGCGGACTTTGTAAATCCGCTAATTTTTGAACAATACATGGATTATGGAAAAACAGTGGAGGATGCAGCGATGGCGATAGTACAAAATATCCCAAACGTGAAATCATTCCACATCGAACCACAAGGAACACAGAAAGGAATGTTTTATAAATGAATTTATATGAATTAAGTTTAGCGTTTCAAGAAGTACAGAATATGGATTTAGATCCTGAAGTAATGAAAGACACGTTAGATAGTATTGAAGATGCTATCGAGAATAAAGCGGAAAACATCGCAAAGCTTATTCGAAACCTTGAATCAGACGTAGCAGCCTACAAAGAAGAAGAGAACCGCTTAAAAACGAAACGTCAAGCTGCAGAGAACAAAGCGAAATGGTTAAAAACGTACTTAGAAGACAACATGAAGATGACTGGAAAAACTAAATTCAAATCGGGAATGTTTAACTTCTCCATTCAAAAGAATCCAGCTAGTGTGAATATCACTGATAAAAAAATTATTCCAGAAGATTATCTAATTCCACAACCGCCTAAAGTAAATAATACTACATTAAAAAAAGCATTAAAGGACGGAATTGAAGTTCCAGGGGCTGAATTAAAACAAACGGAAGGGTTGAGAATTAGATAACATGAGAATTCTAGCAATCGACCCTTCTAGCAACCAAAAGAACACATCAACAACAGGGATTGTTTTATTAGACAATGCTAAATTAGTTGATTATTGGGTTGTGAGTTATGGCATTTCTGGTTTTCGAAAATGGATGGAAGACATCGGTGAAGATATCGAATGTGATGTAGTTGTAATCGAGAAATTCGAAGCTAGAGACAACGACAAATCAAAAGACAATTCAGTGTTGCAAACCATCGCTTATATTCAATTACATTTCCCAGAAGCTATCTTGCAGCGTAATGCAGGTTATCAAACGGATATTCCAAATGAATTATTGAAGCGACTTGGATTATGGAAGTTTGAAAAGAGCCATCACCAAGATGTACGTGCTGCAGCAAGACTCGGACTGTTCTGGGCTTTGAGAAACGATGTAAAAGAAGTCATAGATGATATCGGTAAGGTGGTGAATGAACATAACGTTAAAACTAAGAAAGTGGCAATCTGAAGCAATTGAAAGAAGCAAACGGTCAACATACGGAATCTTCCTTGAAGCTCTTGGGGGTCGCGGAAAAACTATCTGTGCTCTAGCTATTGCAAAAGAGAAAAACGCTAAGAAAATCATCATCACAAATAACCGCCTTTCGATTCTGGAAGGTTGGAAAGAAGCTATCAAAAAGATGAATTTTGATTCAGATGTTGAGTTTATTATCTCAACTGACCGAAGTATTCAAAATATGTTAAAAAAAGGCTCAAAATTCAACTGTGACGTGTTGATTATTGATGAGTGGCAGAATATGTCATCAGAGAATCAAGTGTCTTTATATCGTCGCATAAAGCGAAAATACACGATAGGTCTTTCAGCTACTCCAATTCGAAAGAAAGGGCAAAATTTCTACCCACTCGAAAAAACAATTTTCGGGTTTGCAAATCCCAATAATAAATTTGATTGGCAAAAAGTTCACGGAAGAATGGTGTATGATCCATTCACTTATTCGAAAGAGAAATGGGAGGATTTTAGAGATTATGAACGCTACGTAAATAATCTTCCAAACTTCTTCAGATGGGAAGAGATTGAAGAAATCGAAAACGCTGTTGAGAACAACGGCTACGAAATTAAGTTCTATCCAGTAACTGTCGAACCTGGAAATCCGGAAACGTTAGACAAGTTTAGAAAATTAAACCTTGTAACCGTGAAAGGTGAAACAGCCATGGCAAAACAATCTTTTGGACGAAACACGTTTGAAAGATACCTCAACCAAGCAGGAGTAGAAGTTGATTTTCCGAAAATCAAACCAGTGAATGCTGATACTCCATTAATGTTAAAACTCGATGGATTAGTTGAAAGAGCACCACATGACATGCTGATCGTCAGCAAGTCGAAACAGATTGTAAATGTCATCAAAGAACGACATCCTCACATTGGAATCTGGACTGGGGACGTTCAAGAAGGGCTAGACAGAAAAGTAGTAGTTGCTACAAACCAGGTTCTTGGAGTCGGTGTTGATGGCTTGCAGCATAAATATCAAACAATCGTTGTTCTAGATCCGGTTGAAGAAGGTTCTGGAGAATATGACGATTACCGCCAATTGTTATGGCGAATCACAGGGAGTAGACAACAACACGATGTAAACGTGATTGAATTTTATTATAAAGGAGAATGAAATTGTTTAAATTACCAGAAAATAAACCACAAGTACCAAAGGATACGCCACGTAACTATTTCATCTATGGTGAGACCATGAGTGGTAAATCGTACCTAGCAAACGAGTTCCCGAATCCGATTGTTTTAAACACTGACGGAAACGCGGAAGCAAACAGCGTGCCAAGCATTCAACTATTAAATGATAAAGATAAATCAGGGCGTATCACTAATTCAGTTATCAAACAGTTAGGTGAAATCTTACTAGCTTTACAAACACAAGAACATTCATACGAGACAGTCGTAATCGATGTTATCGATGACGTTATCGAGATGATTAAAATCGCTGTGTGTGATGAACTAACTCCACCAGGAAAGCCTCGATTGAAATCATTATCTGAAATCCCATACGGGAAAGGCTACGACTTCTTCAATCAGGCAATTACGGAACTGGTTATTGACCTCAAAGCGTTACCGATGAATGTTATCTACATCAGCCGTCAAATTTCAGAATATGACGATAACGGAAACGCTACGAAAGACAAACCAAGTTTGAAAGATAAGTATGTGAATCTTATCAACGGGAATTCAGATTTAATGATCCACACAGAAAAAATCGGTAATAACTACAACCGTGAAGTTGACCGAAAACGAAAAACGTATTATGCAGATCAAGTTGATGACAAAGCGATTTTGAAAATCTTATCAACAATTAGAGGTGCTGTTGAACCACCTCGTAAGCAACAAGCAGCAACAAAGTCAGCTGCAAAACCACCAAAACAAGAAACAGTTGAAGTTTCTAATAATGAAGACGAATTATTTTAAAACTAAAGGAGAAATGAAAAATGAGTTTATTAAGTATTGCAAAAAAAATTAAAGAAGACGGATTTGACCCTCGTAAAGATAGCGTAAATGGACCTGCAGCGTTACCAGCTGGTGATTATACAGTGGTTCTAAAACTAGTACAATTCAACATTGCACCAAGCGGATGGGAAAGCCTAGGATTCACATTCGAAGTTCGTGATGGCGAATTTAACGGACGTACCGAATATGCATCTTTTGGAACATTATCTGAATGGAATGGCAAAGACCTCTCTTGGTCAGTAGAACGAACAATCAAATTCTTTACAAAGGCAATTGAATTAGCTGGAGATAAAGTTATGAAGAACGACTTTGAAGACGGCAGAGCATTAGCTGATGCATTAGAACGTAAAGCAGTGGGTTCTTACTTCACATTAAAAATCATTGAAACAAAAGGTAAAGAAGACAAAGTGTATCGCAACTATGACATTGAAGAAAATGCTGAAAATGCGATGAATACAATTGACGTGGAAGATTCAGATTTACCATTCTAAGATAAGGTGATCTCATGCATTCAATGAAAGAGTATGCGCTGTTGTATCAGCAAAAAGGGTTCTCGGTCATTCCGATTAGTCCTACAACTAAAAGACCATTAATTGAATTTGCGGATAAACCACCTCTTGATGCTGATGGAATTAACGAAGTTTGGAATCAATATCCGAATGCAAACATCGCACTAAGGACTACGAATTTCTTCGTGATTGATATTGACAAACACGGACAAACCAGTGGATATGATTCGTTGAAGAATTGGGAACATTTAAACCTAATTGAACCTACACTTCAGGCCAAAACGGCATCAGGAGGTAAGCACCTATTCTATTTCAAGCGTGATGATATCCACATCAGTCAAATGATCGGATTCCTTCCAGGAGTGGATATCAAAGCGCATGAAAACAATTATGTGCTGGTGGCTCCTTCTGCAACGGACAAAGGGCAATATGAATGGGACATGGAAAAATCTCCCGAAAAAGGAACGATGATTACTCCCTCCAGGGCCTTAATTGAAGCCATCATCCAACAATACAAAATCACCAATGGACGTGAATTTGATTACAGCGACGGGTTGAGGTCGTGGGTTAGTAAGGGTCGAACATCTGGAAAGACAAAAACAACGGAATTGTTCGAAATTATCGCCAACGGATTAGGCGATGAAGGGAATCGTAATGATAGGCTCGCTAAATTTGTGGGCGGATTATTATGGCGAGGAGTGGATGAGATGGATGTGTTGACGTTGGCTAAAATAGCTAATACCAATACTCCAAATCCACTATCAATGCAAGAATTAGAAAGAACAGTAGTAAGTATGATTAACAAAGACAGGAGGTGATTGTGATTGGCGAAGTAGTGAGTTTTTACAAGGATTATGAACCAATAAAAAACAGCAACGGAACTTTAAAGACGAACAGTCCAGTAAACGTGCTAAACGCATTTCGTGCTGATGATCAGTTAAATCTCTATCTGAAGCATAACGAATTCTCTCAAGAGCACGAATTAACAAGAGATATTCAACTTGGGAACACGCTCCTTAAAAAAGGAGAGCTGCCTTCGAATTTTGAATCGGTAGTCAAAGTTTATTTTGAGAATGTCACGGGTGCAGCATTTACATCGCAAGCGATGATAGATGGCATGGAAACCTTCTTATCTGAACGTTCCTATAATCCAGTAAAAGAGTATATGGAAGAAGCTGAGAAAGGCTGGGACAAACGGAAACGCATTGGACAAATGCTGCAAGTCTATCTAGGAGCTAACCAAGACCCTCTAGTGTCTAAAATCGCTGAAATGTGGATGGTAGGCGCTGTTGCTAAAGTATATGAACCTTACGTTAAATTCGACTATGTTCTGGATTTAGTAGGTGGTCAGGGTGTTGGTAAGACCTCATTTTTACAAAAGCTTGGCGGACATTGGTACACGGATGCAGTAACTGATTTTGCGAACAAAGATAATTATGACATCATGCTAAAACATTTGATAGTGAATGATGACGAAATGGTCGCTAGTGATCGGATGAGTTTTGCGGAAACGAAATCGTTCATTTCAAAAACGAGCTTACGATTCAGAAAACCTTACATGCGCAGAACGCAGGAATTCGCAAAGAATTTCGTTTTAGCACGCACAAGCAATCACGTTGAATACCTCAAGGATAAAACAGGTGAACGCAGGTTCTTACCTGTACTAGCAAGTAATGACAAACAGAAAAAGCATCCTATGAAGATAACGGATGAAGTCGTGAAACAAATTTGGGGTGAAGCCGTCACCCTTTATAAAAGCGGTATGGATTTGATGTTTGATGAAGAAACAGAAGCGGAATTAGTTGAATACCGTGAACAATTCATGTTTAGAGATGAGATTGAACTGCAAATTCTTCAATATTTGGAAATGCCCGTTCCTAAGGATTGGGAAACGAGAACAACAACTGATCAGTACATTTATACGACTAAATATTTTGCAAATAGTCCTGACTGGGCTTCTGGTGGTCAACCGATGAATCGAGTGGCTACTCGAGAGATTATGTTCAATCTGTTCCATAAAGAATCGAACGACCAAAAGCTATCGCGGAAGATAAGTTTCATTATGGATAATTTAATTGATTGGAAGAAAGAACGATTCAGAGTCAACGGAAAATTAATAAGAGGTTATCAAAGAATTATTACCTAATTTGTGACACGTACTGGTGTCACAAAACTAAAAACGTGTCACATTCGTGACGCGTTGTACCGGCAATGTGACACGTTTTTTTAAAATGGTGTCACACTTCGAAATGTTGTTATATCAACGTTTATAGATACTTTTTTATATATATGTGACACCTGTGACATGTTTTTTAATAAAAAAGTAAAAAGTAAGTATAAAAGCCTATTAAATCAACATTCTTATATTTATATTTTATATTTTTCGAAAAAACGTGTCACACATGTCACACGTGTCACAGGCCATGAATTAGAAGAAAAAATAGCAAAGGAGAGATGCTCATGAACAATATAAAAATGTATGTCATTAGAGATGCTAAATATCCACAATGGTACTTCCGACATATCAAAGATTACTCAAGCATGATGGGGTATCTTGCGAAGAATCATCCACGATATACGCATCAATTTACAACTTACATTAAACAAGCAATGCACTTTGGAACGACGAATGAAGTCTTGGAGTTTATCAAAGAACATTCTATCGAAGGGACTATCGTTAAAGATCCGTATCAAGAACGAGTTAGCAAAGTGGCTTTTAAGTATATGGGTGAGAATTACGGTGAAGCTATTACTTACATCCACGGAATGATTGAAGATTCGAGTGAAAAGATGTTAGCTGCTTCCAAAGCGTTAAAAGTGAATGCGAATACGTTGATTAAGTTTATGAAAGACCCGTATTCAGTTGCAGCTCATATTCGAGACCGAATTATAGAAAACTTGGCAAATCTAGAAAAGGCGGTGAAGGCAATTGGCTAAAGATGAATTTGAAAAGTTAAAAGATGATGTTCACTACTTAATTGTGGCTCATTGCAAGTACAAGGATATGTTGATGTATGACAGAGCGTTGAAGCAATTCCAAGAAGATATCAATTATGGGTAATTTTTTGGCAACTAATGACGTACACGTTTTTTATGTTGGATGTATTAGGGGTTTCTCGAATCCATATCATTGTTCCTGCAGTCACATTATTTGCTGGAGCAATTGCAGGACATGAGAAAGAAAGAGATAAATAGGAGGATAACGATGAAAGATAAAACACAATACGAAGCTCTTGTGGAAGAGCTACAAAAAATAGTGGAAAATTTCAGAGATGGGGTAATTGAGATTGGAGAGAGACTCTCAAAAATATTACCTGATATTGAAATTCCTGAGGAAAAGGAAGATACATGGGAGATGAAATGCCCGTATGAGCGTGGGGATGGACATTATTGTCTCCAACCGAGTGGAGACGTTTTTCGAGATTGTTGGGAGAACATAGAAGCCGATAATAAATATTTTAGTCAAGGTAACACATTCCCAACTGAACAAGCAGCAGAACTAGAAGCAAAACGCAGAAATCTACTAACACGTTTCAGAGCGTTTCGGGATGAGTGCAATGGGGATTGGCAAATAAATTGGAATAAAAATGAAGCAAAGTATTATTTATACAAATCGAATATGACGGATGATATTTTATGTAACGATATTTATTTTTATGAAACATTCATCCTTTTCGGTTATTTCAAAAATGAACAAGATGCCGAACGTGCAATCGAATTGTTTGGGGATGAAATCAAAGAATTGTTTGTGGGAGGTGATGTTTAAATGAAAACAATTAACGAAATAAAAGACGATGATTTAGTTTTTAACGAACTAACCGATTCTCAAATATACGTATCCGATTTGAAACATGAATGGAACTCGTTAAATGAGGATGAGAGAAGTGGCTGGCGAACGCTAAAAGAAAGAACAATCAAATTATCTGCTGAATCTGTTTTGGATTGGATATATGACTATATGGAACAGGATGGGTATGAAGATATGTTTGTTCATTTGTGGAATGACACGTCTGAAGAATTTAAACAACGAATGCAAGGACTGCTTGATGAAATTTCTAATTTTCCAAGTGCGAAAGTCTACGACATTGATGAAAATATCAATCCATTTGTGGATTTGGAGGAGGATTAAATGGATTTAACATACAGTAACAAATTCAAAGACTACATCGAAGTGCAAAACGATGTAGGATATCCACAAACAATTTACAAGTTTCCTAACGGATACGGTGCAAGTGTAATCGATTTTAAGCATATTTACTTTAGCATTGAAATTGCAGTATTGGAATTTTATAAAGAGGGTAATTGGGGCATCAATTATGCAACACCAATCACAAACGACGTAATCCGTGGATTGAATGAAAAAACCAGAGATACAGTATTACAGCAGATTTTTGACTTAGAGAAAAAGTCATGGGAGGAATAACGATGTGTTTTGTAATGACGGTTTTTGCCATGGCTATGATAGTGCTTATATCTGTAATACTGTTTGCCTTACTCTTCGGTTTAGCTCCTGTCATCGCCTATATCGTTAATTGGATTGGGGATGTTATTACTGAAGCAGTCGAATGGATTGAAGATATTTTTTGGAATTAGAAAAGGAGAAATGTAAAAATGGAATTAATTGTATTTTTAAAAAATGGTAACACTCTTAAATTTGAAAATGTGTCAAACGTAAGATTCAGCACGAACTTTTTCACGGTCTTGTGCTTTGATTATGTGAGTGCATCGAATCACAAGAAGAAAAGTGCTTCATTCAATTATGTGCACTTAGCAGGAGTATCCTTCGAGGAGGGATTGACGGATGTTGACAGTTTATTCAAAGCCTAAATGTATGCAGTGTGAGATGACGAAGATGTGGTTGACTCAGAATAAAATACCCTTCGAGGCAGTGAATACAGAAGCAAATCCAGAATCGTTGGAGTTATTGAGTCATTATGGATGGCAAACTCTTCCGGTCGTGGCTATCGATGACGAAATAAGCGACAATTCTAAATCCTGGAGCGGTTTTCAAATCGATAAGTTAGAAACTCTATTGTGAGGTGAATAATGGACAGTAGAGGTTATTACGGAATATGTGCTGGAATCATTGAAAGAGCCGTTGATGATTACAAGATAGCCTTAAGATACTTGCTTTCCAAAGGGATTGTGAAATCCGATTGGAACTTAAAAGAAAAGCATTTTAGAAATAGGCATCATCGAGAAGCTTGGAATGTAAAAACGGATTGTGAGCGGTTCTTTCTTAGTCAGTATTTTGATTATTTATCGAATACAGAAGAATTCGGTTCAACCTTAATGAAACGGATTAGAGAGGATGTGAAAAATGGGAATTAAACATCAATTGAAGCAAATTCGTTTAATCGATTTGGAAATAAAAACAAAAATAGAAGAGTTAGATCGTTTAAATAATTCTTTCTTAAAATCTCCTTCTCTAAAAGAAGTGAATGTGCAAGAGTCGAAAGTAGGCCTTAAAGACGATGCTTACGTCAAATTGATTAGCTTGAGTGAGTACATCGACCAAAGAGTTGATAACTTGATTGATTTGAAATATCAACTGATTAAAGCAATTGAGCAATTGGACGATTCTAAAGAACGAACCATCATTTGGATGAAATACATCTCTTCTAAGAATTGGGACGAAATTGCTGAAGAATTGCAAATTTCTAAAACTACACTATTCATTCTTCATGATGAAGCGGTTAAAAAAATCGAAAGATGTACTAAAAAAGATGATTCTGTACCAAGTAGTACTAATGATTCTATGATATAGTTATGATGTGAAAAGATGTGGAAAGAGATATTCTTTTTCCTCATGGTTTAAACTCCTTTAATTTTTCCCTCAAGTCCTCCAGCTTGAGGGTTTTTGTATGCAATGAAACGAGGTGATGGAAAATGGGATGACCGAAAAACAACAGAAATTTGCCGATGAGTACATCATCAGTTTGAATGCTACTCAGGCTTATAAAAAGGCTTATCCGAATGTTAAGAAAGATGATGTTGCGAGAGCAAATGGAAGTAGATTGCTTGCAAATGCTAACGTAAAAGCCTATATAGATGAACAGCTAGAAAAACTAAAGTCCGAACGTGTCGCAGACCAGCAAGAAGTGCTTGAGTTTTTAACGGCAGTCATGCGTGGTGAAATCACAGAGCCTTTATTGGTTCTTGACGGTGACGGATATCAAAAAGTCATGGATGCTAAACCGAATGTGTCCACGAGAAAGAGTGCAGCGGTTGACCTTGGCAAGCGTTACGGTTTGTTCGTGGATAGGCAAGAAATCACTCAAAAGAATATCGACATCAAAGTAGGGGATTGGGATGACGACGAAGACTAATCCGAAAATCAACATCATCATCGATCGTCCTAATCGTGTTTTTAATAAGCATATCTACGAACATCTATTTGACTACGACACCTTCACAGAGGCGCATTACGGAGGGGCTTCATCTGGAAAAAGTCATGGAGTGTTTCAAAAGATAATTCTTAAAGCGCTCAAATCATGGAACAAACCACGAAAAATATTAGTGTTGCGTAAGGTTGCTTCTACGGTACGTGACTCAGTGTTTGCGGATGTTCAAGCGACATTATCTTATTTTGGGATACTTAATTTGTGCAAGGTTAACATGAGTGCCTTTCGTATTGAATTACCGAATGGGGCGGAGTTGATTTTCAAAGGGATGGATAACCCAGAGAAAATTAAGTCCATCAAAGGTATTTCCGACGTGGTCATGGAAGAAGCGTCTGAGTTTACGCTTGATGATTACACACAGCTAACGTTGCGTTTAAGGGATAAAGTGCATAAACAGAAACAAATCTATTTGATGTTTAACCCGGTATCAAAAGCTAACTGGGTATATAATGCTTTTTTCGTGAGGAGTCCTAAGAATACAGTGGTTTATCAAACGACGTATAAAGATAATCGTTTCTTGGACGACTTAACTAAAGAGAATATCGAGGAACTAGCCAACAGAAACGAAGCGTACTACAAGATTTACGCTTTAGGTGAGTTTGCGACACTTGATAAATTGGTATTCCCTAAGTATGAAAAACGATTGCTTAATAAAGACGAGTTGGCGCACTTGCCAGCTTTTTTTGGTCTTGACTACGGTTTTATCAATGACCCATCAGCCTTGCTTCATGTAAGGATAGACGATGCTAACAAGCGTTTATATGTCGTTGAGGAATTTGTCAGAAAAGGTTTGACGAATGACAAGATAGCAGAAGCCATTAAAACGCTTGGATATGCTAAAGAGCAGATACGAGCAGATAGCGCTGAAAAGAAATCTAATCAAGAATTGCGAAATCTTGGTATTCCTAGGGTTGTTGATGTGCAGAAAGGTCCTGGGTCAGTCATGCAAGGTATTCAGTATCTCTTACAGTACGATTGGATCGTTGATGAAAGATGTGTGAAGCTGATTGAAGAACTTGAAAATTACACTTGGAAGAAAGACAGAAAGACAAATGAGTACATCAATGAGCCAGTAGATAGCTATAACCACTGCATCGATGCGATTAGATACGCTTTGCAAGACAGAATATATAAATCAAACATCAAACTATTTAAAGGAGGTTTTTAAAAATTGGCAAAAGTTTTTGTTAATAAACGGAAAGTCATTACGACAACAAGCGATGTAGTGACTGAAGAAGTCGTTGCTGAGGCGATTAGGCTTCACATGAGTAAGCTAGTTAAGAATTATGTTGAAAGCGAGGATATGTATCTCTCTCAGCACGAAGTTTTGAAAATGGCAAAAAAAGATAGCTGGAAACCCGACAATAGATTGGTGTTTAATTATGCGAAGTACATTGTCGATACGTTTACAGGCTATCAAATTGGTGTTCCAGTTAAAATCAAACATGAGGACGAGAACGTGAACGAGTTTGTCTCAAGTTTCCGTAAAATCAATGACATGGAAGACTCAGAGTTTGAATTGGCTAAGATGTCAAGCGTGTTCGGACATGCTTTTATTTATGTGTATCAAGATGAATATAAACGAACTAGAGCGACATACAATAGTCCGATTAATATGTTTATCGTCCATGATAACAGCATTGAGGAACGCCCGTTATTTGCGGTTAGATACACGTTTAATGAGAATAATCAAACAGGAGTCGGACAGGTTATCACAAACGACGAATTGATTGATGCTACATTTACAACTGGTGGGGCGGTAAGGTTCGGTGAACGCACTCAACACATTTACAACTCAATCCCAGTAGTTGAATTGATTGAAAATGAAGAGCGACAATGCATTTTCGAGAGTGTGAAAACATTGATTAATGCTTTAAATAAAGCAGCAAGCGAAAAAGCGAACGATGTAGACTACTTTGCGGACGCTTATTTGAAAGTTCTAGGAGTAGAGCTACAGGAAGAAGACGCTAGTCAGATTAGAGAGAATAGAATTTTCAATCTATGGAAAAACGGAGACGGTCCATTACCAGAAGTTGCTTTCCTTGAGAAACCAAGTTCAGATACAACGCAAGAGAATTTAATTAGTTTATTGAAAGAGTCTATTTTCGCTATCTCAATGGTAGCCAATATGTCTGAGTCTGAGTTCGGTAACTCGTCTGGAACGGCTCTAGCTTTCAAATTACAAGCGATGGACAACCTTGCTAGAATGAAAGATAGAAAATTACAATCCACATTTAACAGATTGTATAGAATCGTGTTTAGTGTTCCATTAACTACCGTATACGAGGACGCGTGGACAGGATTGACTTACACGTTCACTAGAAACGTACCTAGAAACATTCTTGAAGAGGCTCAAATCGTTGGACAATTATCTGGACAAGTATCTGAGGAAACGAAGTTGTCTGTATTATCTATCGTGGACGACCCACAGAAAGAGATTGAAAGAATGGAACGTGAAGAGGAGGCAGTAAGCGACCTTGAAACACGTCTAGAAAAACAAAAAATCTACTCAGACTCAGAACTAAGCGAAAGCAAGAAGGTTATAGCCGATGTTGAATAACGAATACTGGGAAGGTAGATACCGAGCCGAGGAAAAGGCAAGGGAGCTGGCGGATAAGAGAGTCGCTTTCCAATTACAAGGTGTCTATCAACAACACGCTAATAACATACAAAAGGAAATCGATAGCTTTTGGCAAAGGTATGCTGATAAAGAAGGTATCACGAAGTTAGAAGCTAAGCAACGAGCAGATAGGCTTGATATGGTTAATGTCGAGTTTAAAGCAAAGCAGTTAGTCGAGCGCGCTAATCGTTTGAGGGAACGTGGTCAGAAAGTAACAAGCGATGATTTTACAAGAGCAGAAAACGACTTGATGAGATTGTATAACTTAAAAATGAAAACAAGTCGTTTAGAAGTGTTGCAAGCGAATATCAAACTTCATCAGTATGATTTAGCTTTAAGTGAGTTTGAAATCATTGACAGGCACTTGGTGGAATCAATCAGACGTGAAAATATATTCAGCGCTGGTGTCTTGAATATGACACTCGGAAGTTTTGAATCTTCAAAAGTATCTGCTGACTCTATCGTTTACGCCAATTTCGAAGACGCAACGTGGTCGTCTAGGGTTTGGGAAAGACAGAACGAATTGAGAAACATTGTTAAGAAAGGCGTTGCCGATACAGTTTTGAGAGGTAAAGGCACAAACGTTTTGATTAACAGTCTTAAAAAAGAGTTTGATGTTTCCTATGGATACGCTAGACGGTTAGCAGTGACAGAATCAGCAAGGGTATATTCAGAGGCACAAAAGGCCAACTACGATTCTAATGGTGTTGAATGGTATCAAGTCATGACCGAATTAAAAGCGTGTCCGATTTGCCAACCGTTCAACGGGAGAATCTTCAAAGTATCAGAGATGGTTCCAGCATTGAACGCTCCACCATTTCATCCTAACTGTAGATGTACGACGGTTCCGCATTTTATGATAGATCCAAAGCGCTTAGGGAAAGATACTGAAAAAGAAATAAACCTGAACGGAGATACTATTAGCGAATTCAATGAACGTAAAACTATTGATAAAGCTATAAAAAGTGGTAAAATAGTAAGTGTATCAGGGACTACAATTGGACACACACCGCCTGGCAAAAGAGGTTTGCCTAATAGTGTAGTTCAGCATGATGCTACAAACGGAGATGTACTGGGTAGAACTTACTATGGTGCTAGAGGTTTTAAAACAAAAGATATTCATTTTACAAACCATAAACAACCAGCACGTCATCCTTATGGAAAAATCGGAGAACATGCTCATGATTTTGTATTTGATGATGAAGGTAAGTTTGTTAGTAGAAATACTAGGGAATTAACAGACGACGAAAGAAAGGAGAATCAAGATATATTATGGCGATATTAGATGATTTACAAGCGTTATATGATAATGGATGGGACGCTTCTTTTAATTATAATGGTCAAGTATGTGGCATTTTTCCTAATTCTGTTTATGATATTGTTGTTGTTATTGCGGACAAAGAATATAGAGCATCTTCTTTTGATGATTTGATTTCTTTGCAGATTGAAGGAAAAACTTTACCGGAAATCATGAACGAGGTTGAAGTACAATATGGCTAAAGCACCTAGAGAGATCTAAGTGCTTTTTTTGTGCTCAGAAATGAGTGAGAAATGAAATATCAAAAAATAATTTAACCGTATGGAATCCCGTACGGTTTTTTTATTGTCCAAGCATTGAAGACTTTAAAAGCTATGGAAAATACAGTCGGGGACGACTTTAAAAATAGGAGGTTCACAATGAACGAAGAAACACAAACAGTCGAAACGGTTGAAGAACAAAAGGTACCTGCAGAACCTGAAAAACAACCGCAAGACGAGAAGAAATACACGGACGCAGATGTCAATGCTATCATCGATAAGAAATTTGCTAAGTGGAAATCAGAGCAGGAAGCTAAGGAGAACGAAGCAAAAAAACTACGTGAGATGAACGAAAATCAGAAAGCTGAGTATGAGCGTAAGAAACAAGCTGATTACATTGCTGAACTGGAAGCTAAAATCAATCGTAGTGGACTAGAGCGAGAAGCTTCTAAAATGCTTTCTGAGGGCGGTATTGCAGTTGATGATAAAATCCTAGGCTTAGTTGTCAAAGATACCGCAGAGAGCACGCAGGAGGCTGTAGAAGGCTTTGTTGCGTTAGTAAATGAACTTGCTGATAAAAAGGTCGGCGAGAAGCTAAAAGGTAAGACGCCTAAGAAGATGGAAGACACTTCGGCTGGTGAGATTACCAAAGAACAATTCAACAGAATGGGGTATCAAAGTAGAAATGAATTACTACAAAACAATCCCGAACTATATCACAAATTGAAAGGATGATTAATAAATGACACAAACTAAAATTGCACAAATGGTAAACCCTGAAGTTATGGCAGACATGGTTTCAGCTAAACTACCAAAAATGATTAAATTTACACCTTTAGCTTACGTTGAGCGTGAGTTAGTAGGACAACCTGGGAACACAGTTACTGTACCAAAATGGGTATATTCTGGAGACGCTAAAGACATCGCAGAAGGCGAAGCAATCGTTCCTGACCAATTAACTACTGCTAAATCTACAATGACTATTAAAAAAGCTGGTAAAGGTATCGAAGTAACAGACGAAGCTCTTTTATCAGGATACGGCGACCCTCTAGGCCAAGCTGCGCACCAAATCGCTTTAGCTATCGCTAACAAAGTAGACAACGATTTAATCGTTGAAGCTAAGAAAGCTACTCAATTCGTTGCCGAAGCACCTATAACTGGCGCTGCACTTGATAAAGCTTTAGCAGTATTTGCAGACGAAGAAGACGCACGTTATGTTGCGATTATCAATTCTGAAGATGCTATTGCTTTACGTGCTGATACTGCAAAAGAATGGATTCGTGGTTCAGAGGTTGGCGCTAACATCGTTATTTCTGGAACATTCGGTGAAACTCATGGTGTTCAAATTGTACGTTCTAATAAAGTAGACAAAGGGAAAGGATTCCTTGTTAAAGTATCAGCTACAGAAACAGATACAGACGATGTTGCTAAATACGGAGCATTCGTTCTTAACCTTAAACGCGATGTGGCTGTTGAAACAGACCGTGATATCCTTAAGAAAACAACTGTTATCACTGGTGATGAACACTACGGTGCGTACTTATACGACCCTACAAAAGTTGTTAAATTCGGAGGTAATGCTTAATGGGTATGTTGTTACGACGACATTATCCAGAAAAGCCTGCTGAAACTGAAACTATTAACTATAGCGAATTAACAGTTAAAGAGTTACAAGATATTGCAAGAGAACGTGATATCAAAGGTTATTCAACGCTAAACAAAGAGGAACTTATCGCAGTATTGGAGGGATAACATGGCAAATATCGCTCAAGCAAAAATATTGCTAGGGATTGAAGACAATCTACAAGATAAGTTGCTAACAACAATAGCGACGTTGACAACTGCTAACTTTTTAGCATACGCAGGAGTGGATGATGTCCCTGAGGGCCTTGAGTATATTATTACTGAGGTCATTATTAAACGATTCAATAGAATAGGTGCTGAGGGGATGAAAATCCAATCCCTCGAAGGTACTTCTATGACATTTAACTCTGATGATTTCAAAGAATACGATAGTGTGATTAAGCGAGTATGTTCAAAAACGTTCAATGCGGGGTTTAAGATGTTATGAGATATAACGATAGAGTGGAGATTATCACTAATCAACAAGAAGAGTACAATCCAGAAACAGGCGAATATACTTCTAATGAAGAAGAAAAATTTATCGTTCCAGTTCATGTAATGGACCTTGGAATTGATAAGCAAGTCGCAGTGTTTGGAGAGTATAAACGAGGTTCAAAAGTGGTTTATTTCCAAAACACACCTAAAATCTCATTCACTTACCTAAACTATCGCAAAGAACGCTATAAATGTAGAGCAGATAAGCAGTCTGGAAGAGTATTCTATTTAGAAAAGGATAATTCAGTTGGGTAGCTTACAATTTGAATTAAAAGGACTTGAAAAACTACAAAAGAAACTTCAAAAGGTCGCTAAAATGGAAGAGATTGAGCGTATCGTTGAGAAAAACGGTGAAGATATGCAGAAAAAAGCAGTTAACAACGCTTCCAAGTTTAGAGGTCACTATAAACGCAGGGCAAAAATAGGCGATTTGTCCGCCCAACAGGAGCGACTAAACGGTCTATCTCTGTTAACAGTGGAAAGGTAGATAGGTTTAAATATAGAGTAGCACCTGGCACTGATTATGCTGCTTACGTTGAATTAGGAACTCGCAAAATGAGCGCACAACCGTTTGTCAAACCAGCTTTTGATGACCAGAAAAAACTATTTAAAAATGATTTGGAAAGGTTGGTTAAATGAAATCAAGAGAGCAAGCAGTTTTTGACAACGTATTTAAACGTTGTCTTTTTTTGGGGTATAAAACATACGATTATAAACCAGACGATGACGCGCCTTATCCGTTTGTAGAGTTGGAAGATACGACTTCCATACTTGTTCCAAATAAAACGGATGTGAAAGGTACAGTCGAGTTGGTCTTATCGGTATGGAGTACTCGTAAAAAACGAAAACAAGTATCAGATATGTGTTCGAGTATCTTAAACGAAGCGATGAAGATTAGCGAGGCGGATGGTTATCATCTAGCCTTGAATATCTCGCAATCTACAATATCGCTTTTTGATGACAACACGACAGTCGAACCGCTAAAACGTGGTCGTGTTCGCTTAGTATTTACAATTTTATAAGGAAAGAGGTTAAAATATGCCAATTGCAAAAAAAGGGATTGATAGTATCCTATTATTTCGCTTGTTAAGTGAAGCAAGCAAAGCGGACGGTGCTAAACTAGCATTCCAAACTGAGCACTCAACAGAGAAGAGCCGTGACACTAACTCAGTCAAAACTAAAGATGGAGTATTACAATCTGTAGGTGGTATTGAGGTTTCAATTACCGCAACTACAATCATGGCGGAAGACGATGAACTTGTTGCTAAGCTAGAAACAGCTATGGACAAGGGTGAACTTGTCGAAGTTTGGGAAATTGAAAAGAACGCTAAAAAGAAAGGCGACAAATTCGAATCAGTGTACTATCAAGGTTACTTGACATCATTCAAGAAAACTAAAAACGCTGAGGATTTAATTGAGTTAGAACTTGAGTTCGCAGTTAACGGTACTGGTGTTAAAGGTTATGCAACTCTTAACACTAGCCAAGCAGAAGTGGTTCAATATGAATTCGCTGATACAACAAAAGGAACAGCTAGTCCAGCTAGTCCAGTAGTAGGAGTACCTGGTATCGGTGGTTAGAAATTAAGAGAGGTTAACGCCTCTCTTTTTTATTGTATTTTTTAGAAAAAGGAGAAAACAACAATGCAATTAACAATTAATGAAAAAACTTACAACGTAAAATTCGGCGTGAAATTCGTTCGTGCGCTCGATAAAGCTTATCCAATCGAACAACAAGGCTTGAAATTCGGAATGGCGCTATCTGCTAAGATTCCAGAATTATATGCTAAGAATATCGCATCATTGGCAGATATTATCTATTATGGAACAGTTACAGAAAGCCCTCGTCCTTCATTGAATGACGTTGAAACATACGTGGAAGAGTGCGAAGATCTAGAAAAATTATTCGATGATGTAATTCAAGAATTAAGTGAGTCAAACGCAGGAAAGTCTTTGATGTCGGAGATGAATCAAGGTCTCAAGAAAAAATAATTGAGAAATCATCTCTAGAAACGTTTGAAGAAATCATTATAAATTGTGTCCGATTTTTAAACATTACAGACATGAACGAGATAGGGCGTATGACAATGTACGAATACGACTTGTTGATGACTGGAGTGTTATTAAGAAAGCAAGATGAAGATGAACTCTTACATCGTTCTGCTTGGCTATCTAGACAGGTGGAAGCTACAAAATCGGACGGTAAAACTCCTTTGTATCGAAAATACAGTGATTTTTATAAGAAAAAAGATACTAATAAGCAAAAGTATCAGCTCTCAGACAAAGAGAAAGAACTCTTACTGAGAGCAAATACGTAAAGGAAGGAGGTATATAATGGCAGAGACTTATTCAGTTGAGGCGGTGCTTACCGCTGTAGACAAGGGAATGAGTTCTACTTTGAACGGGTTACAGAAAGCAATCAACGGACTTCAAAAGTCGTCATCCGCATTCGATACTATTTCAAATAAGAGCAGTTCGATGTTTAAATCGATGCTTGGAGCTAATCTTGTTGGGTCAGCGATTACATCCGCTTTTGGAAGTATCAAAAGTACAATGAGCGAAATGGTCGGAGAGTTGAACAGCTCGAAAAAAGCATGGGATACGTTCGATGGAAACCTCAGTAAGTTAGGTTGGGGGAAAGACCAAATCAACGAGGCAAAAGAGGCAATGCAGGACTATGCGACTAAGACTATCTACTCAGCCTCAGACATGGCTAGTACGTTCTCTCAAATGGCGGCGATTGGTCGAAAAGATAGTGGCGAGCTTGTAAAAGCTATGGGCGGTCTTGCAGCATCCGCAGAAAATCCTAAGCAAGCAATGACGTCTCTTTCTCAACAAATGGTTCAAGCTCTAGCTAAACCGAAACTTACTTGGCAGGACTTCCGTATCATGATGGAACAAGCTCCAGCAGGTATGAGCGCAGTTGCTAAAGAAATGGGAATGTCGCTAAATGATTTGATTCTCAAAATTCAAGCTGGAGAAGTTAAAACTGATGATTTCGCTGAGGCGTTTAAACGTGCTGGTATGACAATGCAGGACATGGCTACGAGTTATAAGACGATAGACCAAGCGCTAGACGGATTGAAAGAAACACTTTCAAACAAACTAAAGCCAGCTTTCGATACATTGTCTAAAGCAGGTATCAAGGCACTTGAGGCGATTATGAATCAGCTTGACAAAGTTGATTTCAATAAACTAGCAACAAATCTAGAAGGCTTTTTAAACAAGATTGACTTTGAAGCAGTTATCGGAAAAATAACATCGTTCGTGGGTTCAGCCACTGCTAAAATAAAGGAATTTTGGCAAGGCTTCACAAATACAAGTGCGATTTCTGATTTTAAACAGGCATTGAGCGAAGTTCGGGAGGCAGTTAAGAAAGTATTCTCTTCTCTTTCTGGTGGAGACATGGCGTCTTTCGGTGAAAAGATTGGGAAAGTATTGTCAGTAGCTTCTGAAGCGATAAAAGCTTTTGCTAAAATCGTTCAAAGTCTAAGCCCTGAACAAATTCAAGCAATCGCCAAAGCTTTTATTGGTTTTAAGGTTGCTCAAAGGGCAATAAAACCTGTTGCAACCGCCTTAATAGGACTAAGTAAAGGTATAGGCGCTGTTAAAGCCGTTTTTGGTGGTTTAGCAAGCTTTACGAGAGTGGCAAAAGCTTTAGGTGGTATTGCTAAAGGTTCTCAAGCTGCTAGCTCGGCATTAACATTCTTGTCTGGAAGTTCAAAACTTGCTAAGGGTGCAATGATTGGACTAAACATTTTCAGTAAAGTGGGCGGTTGGATTGGTTCAGCAGTTTCAGCAATCGTTGCTTTCCTTGGGCCAGTAGGCTTAGTGATTGCCGCGGTCGTGGCAATTGGTGTGGCGTTCGTCATTCTTTGGAATAAATGTGAGGGCTTCAGGAACTTCTTTATTGGATTATGGGACGGTATCGTCAACGTTGCCTCAAATGCTTGGAAAGGTATTCAAGGCGCTTGGGACGGTATGGTAGAGTGGTTCTCTAATCTATGGAACGGAGTAAAAGAAACGGCTTCAAATCTTTGGAATGGTTTCTTAGAGACAGCTAAACCAGTAATCGAAGCTATTAAGAACGCATGGAATAGCATTACAGAATTCTTTTCTGGACTTTGGAACGGCATTAAACAATTCGCCTCGAATGTTTGGAACAGCTTTGTAGAAGGCGCAAAACCAATTGTAGAGGCATTAATGAATGTATGGAACGCTTTATCAGAGTTCTTCTCAACGCTATGGGACGGAATTGTTTCAATAGCTAAGACTGTTTGGGAAGGCATTGTCAATGTAGTTAAAACGGTCGTTGAAGTGATTAAAGGCGTATGGAACGGCATTACAGAGTTCTTCACTAATCTATGGAACGGTGTTGTAGAGATTTCTACGAATGTATGGAATGGATTCGTTGAATTCATCACACCAATCATCGAAACAATCAAAGGTTTGTGGAATGGATTCGCAGAATTCATGTCTGGTATTTGGAATGGCATTGTAGAGGTTGCTACAAACGTTTGGAACACACTTACATCTGTGGTTGAAGCGGTTTGGAATGCTATTCAACAAGTCATCACAACCGCTATCCAAGTTATCCAAAATGTGATTACAACATACATGCAAATTGTTCAAAATGTATGGAATGCAATTTGGAATGTATTTACTACAATCGTCCAGACTGTATGGACTGTTATTTCAACGATTATTTCAACTGTATTGAACGTGATAGCAGGCATCATCAAAGCGGTTACGGCTGTTATTAAAGGTGATTGGAGCGGTGCTTGGGAAGCTATTAAAGGAATAGCTCAGACTGTTTGGGAAGGCATTAAAACAGTTATATCAACTGTCATTAATGCAATTAAGGACGTCATTAGTACTGTTTTGGGAGCTATTAAAGATACTGTAACAACAATTTGGGATGGTATTAAAGAATTTATTAGCGGTGCAATCAACGCGATTAAAGAGACGGTAGTAAATGTTGCCAACGCTATGAAGGAAGGTTTCTTGGGTGCATTAGATTTACTTAAAAGCGGAGTTTCTAGCGTTATTGATGCGGTTGGTGGAATCTTTGATAAATTATGGCACATCGACTTGTTCGGCGCTGGGAAAGCTATCCTGGAAGGATTCCTCGGCGGATTAAAATCTGCGTGGGGCGCTGTCACAGAGTTCGTTGGAAACATCGCAAACTGGATTGCAACACACAAAGGTCCTATCTCTTATGACCGTAGATTGCTTATCCCAGCAGGGGAAGCTATCATGGGCGGTTTCAATAGAGCTTTAATGGGTGGTTTTGAAGATGTCAAAGGCAATGTGTCTGGAATGGCAGACGGCATCCGTTCGATGTTCGATGACGCAGGATCTAGAGTTTCAGCGATGTCAAATGCTTTACAGGGCGATTTCTCAAATAACGTATCTGGTACATTATCAGCAACGTATGAAGTCAACCAAGCGAAAGAGCCAGCTGTTATTAACCTCGCTCTAGGTTCTAATGATTTCAGAGCCTTTGTTTCAGATATTTCAAATATTCAAAGTAAAGAAGAAAGGATAAGATTGAAGGCTTCAAGCCTTTAATGGTGGTTTAAATGTATACTTTTAATGACACAACAAAAGGCACGCCAACATTTAACTCTGGTTTAGAAGTTCAATTTGGCGGTGTAAGCCTCAATCAAGAAATGAATAACGAGGACGGAACGTTTTTTGTGGCGAATACCACAGGACGGGACGTCCTTGATTTTCACCATGAAACAGCGAATATAAAAGGTCGAGACGGTCAATATCTCTATGGTGCGACTTATAAAGAGCGTGAGATTGAGATACAGGTTAGACTAACAGGCTATACAGATTTGGGAATGCGAAAACAGTACGAGCGTTTAAACCGCTTGTTGTTTTCCCGTCAAGCTAAGAAATTAGAATTTGGCGACGATGGAGAGAGATATTACAAAGCTATCTTTTCAAAAGTTAAGAAGCCAGAACTAGAAGATGCGAATGATACAGTTATCAAGTTGCATTTTATTTGTTATGACCCGTTTAAATATACTGAGCCTAAAAGTACAGGAAGTAACAAGGTAACTTATAACGGAGATTTTCCAACAGAGCCTATTTTGTACCTTACAACTCAAGAAAGTTCTGAAATTCGTATCTTACACCTTGAAACACAAAAATATATCAGATTAAAAGCTACTTACGTTCAAGATTCAAGTCTGGTTGTTAATTGTGAGACTAGAGAAATCACGTTAAACGGTAGAAACGAGTTGAAAAACTTTGATATGGTTAACAGTCGATATTTTAAACTTCAAAAAGGCGTGAATACATTTCAAGTTGAGGGCGCTACATTGAATGATATCCAGTACAAAGAGGTGTTCGCATGATTTACTTATTTAATCAAATGGAAGAATTGATTGATGTAATCGATGAAGCGAGCCTTGCGGATTTTACACACACGATTGAATTGAATCAGTTTGATAGAGCGAGTTTTGAAATACCAGTAGACTACAAACCTGAAATTATCAAAGAAGCCCAGTTTTTCGGTTTTCAATCGAGAGACGGGGCTTTTTGTTTATTTAGAATTTCGGAAAAATCTTACGACATCGGATTGACTATTCAAGGTATAGACAGGGCAGAAAGTGACTTACATTCATTCATCATCGAGAATAAGCGTCCTAAGGGAACCGCCGAACAAGTATTGAGTGGAATTTTAGAAGGAACAGGCTACCAATTAGGAAATGTAGATGGCTTGACTAGAACAGGAAAATTGAGCTTCTACTATATTTCAGTTCGTCAAGCGCTCGTTAAAATAATTGAATCGTACGCTTGCGAGTTTAAAGTCAGATATACCTTTGTAGAAAATAAAATCATCGGACGCTATATTGACCTCAACCAGCGTTTTGGACGTGTTACAGGTCATCAGTTCGAGTATGGCACTAACATTCTGAATGTTACCTACGAAGAATCGTCTGATGACGTTGTAACTGCTCTTATCGGACGTGGTAAGGGTGAACAAAGCACGGATGAAAATGGAGAAGCTACGGGCGGTTACGGTCGTAGAATCCAGTTTAAAGACGTTGTTTGGTCGGTTGCAAACGGCGACCCCGTTGATAAACCAGCGGGACAGAATTATGTAACAAATGAAACTGCTAGAAATATCTATGGATTACATCAAGATGGCGTTATTAAGCATCGTTTTGGTGTATATACGAATGAGGATATTGAAGACCCTACTGAGTTATTAAAAGCGACTTACAAAGAGTTACAACGATTATCTATTCCAATTGTTACGTTCAAAGCCAATCTATTAGATTTAGCCAATGCGATTGAGCAGGATATTTGGATTGGAGATAGCGTTGGAATTGTAAGAGACCAAATTGGGATTGCTTTTGAAGCTAGAATCCATAAATTAGTCATCGATAAATTGGATAATAACCGTTCAGTTGCTGAATTAGGCGATTATCAGACATTACAAGCTAAAGACCGTGCTAGCCGTCAACAAGCTATCAAAGAAGCAGTTGGTGACTTTAGCGAATCACTATTCGAACAATCTATTGCGAATGAAGTTGAAAGACGTAACAAGGAGATTGACGAAAAGGTTCGTATTATACAACTTGAGATTGATAACGTTGTAAAAGAATACAAAAACAAAGCAGAAGATTTCAGCGCTAAAATCCATGAAGAGGTGGAGAAAGAGCGCCCTGAGTTCTTGAAGCGTATCCGTGAAGAGTTGATGAGCGGTGCGGATTCAATTGCTGAATTAAGCAAGAAATTAGAACAAGTCAGCGAGACCGCAAAAATCAACGCTGGTTTAATTGGTGGTGATGGAACCGCTAAGTATAATAAAAATCGCCTCAGTGGTAGCACTGCTAAGAAGATTGCTTTAGGTACTGATTATGTCGAAGTTGGACATAACGGTGAAGGCTTTGAATTAGGTAAGCCGTACGTCATTAGCTGGTCAGCAACATGTACGACTTATGGAAAGACGGATGTGACTGTAATTGTGAACAAAACGCCGTTCTATGGTGGACATGTTCATTTCTCACCTACTACTAATACGGTTATGCCAGAGATTGATAAAGACTTAACTCAGAAAGAGGAACAAGTGTTAGCAGTATACAACGGTGCTTATCGCCTAACATTCACAGGGGACTGGTACCAAAACGTGACACAGTCAGTTATGATTGATAATCGGACAAATCGGGTTGATTTAGAACCAGTCTATAAGACGATTGCGGACGGGCAAAATTCAATATATGACGGAAGTTGGAACGAAAATCCAACATTAATATTTGATGGAGGTAGAACATGACGGAAACAATTCCAATTAGAGTGCAGCACAAACGAATGACATCGAGCGATTGGGCAAACAGTCCACTTGTTCTGCTTGATGGTGAGTTAGGTGTTGAGAGCGACACAGGCAAGGTAAAGGTCGGAAACGGTCGTGACAGATTTTCAGCATTACAATACCTGACAGGACCAAAAGGCGACAAGGGAGAGCGTGGCGAAACGGGACCAAAAGGTGCGGACGGTGTTATGCGATTTGAGGAACTGACAAGCGAACAAAGAGAATCGCTAAAAGGCGCTCCAGGACCAGTGGGACCAATGGGGCCAGCAGGACCTAGAGGGGTAGCTGGATACCCAGGGTTAAAAGGAAACGATGGACCTCGTGGAGAACAAGGGCCTCCAGGGCCTGTGGGACCTAAAGGTGAAAACGGTCGAGATGGTGCTCAAGGACCAACAGGGGCTAGAGGTGCAGACGGTGCGCCTGGACAAAATATTATTAATCAGAACGGTGGACAACCACTAAAATATTGGTTCGGTTCTAAATCTCAGTATGATGCACTTTCTGCTAAAGATAGCACTACTATCTATGACGTATACGAGTAGGAGGTAGTATGGCTAGAGAAGGAATTTATGTAGGGAACAAGGAAGTTACTCATCGTTACATCGGCGCAAGGCTTGTTTGGATGAAAATAAGACTGTTATTTAGTGGTGACGTATCAATAAATTATGATAGTCATAATAAGCAGATAACACTGAATAAGGATTTTTCACAAAATAAGCTAAAAACTATCGAGATAAACGGGAAAGAAATTTCGTTTTCTAAAATCGAAAACAAACAAGGTAAAACTTATATAACTTTCACTGAGTCCCTAGAAGAATTTGAACGAAAAACTGGATTTAACCGATACCGAAGTTTCTATGGTTCAATTCCTATTAAAGTTTATGGAGGATAACAAATGGACATCACAATTCAAAACGTTCGTGCGCCTGCTTCGGAGCATAATGGCCGATATTATAAAGTATTTCAACCTCAATCACGAGATGAACTGTTGAAGCTTCATCACATGGGATGTGCTGGGGACACGGTTTTAACGGATATACAGCTAGAGCAAGGGGATTTCCCTACTAGCTTTGTGGAACCTACTGTTACTCAGCGAACTTTGTCAGGTCTTTTCAAGGATTTACGTTCTATTGAACTTGAGTTAAGAGACCAGAATAGCACACTTTGGAGCAAAATCCAGAAAAGCAACCAAGGAGCGTTAACACAGTTCTTTGATACGAATGTTAAGAGCGCTATTGCTCAGACGGCTAACGAAATCAGACAGGAAGTGCGAAACGCCTCTAATAGTGCTAGGGTACAGGTCACTCCAGAGGGCGTGGTTATTGGCTCAACTACTCTAACAGGGGAACAACTAGCCTCAACCATATCAACAAGCCCTAGAGGCGTTGACATCATCGCACCGAAGTTGAAAATTAAGTCTGATATGCTCGTGGACGGCGCGATAACTGCAAGTAAGATAGCTACAGGGTCGGTTACCACAAACGCATTAGACGCTGGTTCGGTTACGGCTGACAAAGTTAAATTCGATACTGCTTTCATTCAGAGGTTAGTTTCACAACAAGCGTTTGTCGATGAGTTGTTTGCAAAACAAGCAACGATTACAAAGATTCAGAATGTTGATTTCACGGGGAATCATATTAAAGGTGGGCGCATTACATCTTTAAATGGAGATACTCAGTTTGATTTACAAACAGGCTGGCTTGAGATGAACGGCCACGGCGTTGGCATCAAAAATCAATTCCCTAATAGGCCTTTACAATATTTAGTTTTCGGCTCTGGAAACATCAACGGCGTTGAAGGTTCATACACAGCTTTATTAAGTAATAGAAATAGGTTCGTAACTATGGACCACACGAGCGCAGGCCTTCAAATCTGGAATGGACGAAGCGGAAGTAATGTTCAAAGTGCTATTAATATGTATGGGCAAAAAATCACATTTAACATAAGTGCACAACCAGGTTTGAAAGAAGTGTCTATTGACACGAACACTCATACACTTGCTGGCGTTGACGAAATTGTGATTCAAGGTGTTCGATTATCATATATCTTAAATGATATTTACGATAATTTCAGAAATCTAGGAGCAGTGGCTGGCAATTACAGTCGAGGTTATTACACAAAATGGAAATAAGAGAGGCGAAACATGAATACACAAGACAAAGTTATTAACGATTTAGCAATTCAATTGGCAAATAAAACGATTGAATGTGCTAATTACAAGGCTTTATATGAGGAAGCCCAAGCAGAAATCCAAAAATTACAAGAAGATAAAGAAAAGGAAGAATGATATATGACATTTAAAGTTATCAACAAGTATTTACAAGAAAACAACCGTACATTCGTTGCAATTCGACAAGAGGCGCCATATACGGCTTTTGACCGTGTTTTAATTGGTGACCATGTAAACGAGTCAGACGAGGAACTAATTAAGGCAGTAATTGGACAAGTGACTACTGAATTCAATCCAGCGGAAGGGGTTAAGAAATTACAAGAAGACTTGCAAACGCAAGCGCAAGAATATGAAGGAAAACTTGCTGAGAAAGATACTAAAATCGCAGAGGTAAAAGCGGTAGCAGATTGGGCAGTATTGGCACGAGTGACGGATGTTGACAATCCACTTGACCCTACTGTTTTCAAACGTGGTCTTGAATTGGTAGACCCTGCTAAGACTGGTAAGACTTACCAACCACAAGAAATTTTCACGCTTGAAGATGTGAATCATGTTGAGAAATTCCAAGAAGGTAGACGTGTCATGATTCAAGTAAATGAAGCATTCACATATCAAGGCGAAACACTTGAACAACTCGCATCATTAGAGCAAAACGGAAAGCTTGGCATTTGGAAATGGACTGAACCTAAACAAGAAAAACCAGCCAACGAGCTAGACACACAGCCATTACAATAGAATTAGTGAAAAAGGGGAGTGGTTTAATTGGAATTTTTAACATTAATCGATAAACTCACGCCCGTTTTGATTGTGATAATTCCAAGTTATTTCTCATTTAAGAGTACTCAAAATACAAAAGAGACTGAAAAACAAATCAATGTTCTTGCTGACAAAATAAGCGATCTTGAAAAATCAGTGGGCGAAGTTACTGAGATTGGGCGAGATAATCGTAACAATCTCTCACTTATTAGAAAAGGTTTGCAACGGCTACAGCGTTTTCGATTGCAGGAAAATCTAAAAAAAGCAATCAGACGTGGGAAAACAAATCAGCATGAGATTGAGGAATTAACTCGGCTATATGAAAGTTACGTTGAATTGGGTGGAAATGGTGCTATTAAAATATTGTTTGAGAAATTTCTCGAACTGGAAATTGTGGAGGAAAGATAATGGACAAAATTAACTGGAAAGTACGAATTAAAAATAAAAACTTTTGGCTTGCTTTAGTGCCAGCTTTAGCACTACTTGCGCAAGCTTTTGCAAATATCTTTAATTTAAAATTGGAGTTTGGCGATACTGTTGATAAAATCCTAGTATTTATCAATGTATTGTTTGCCTTTTTAGTATTGGTTGGGGTTGTTAACGACCCTACAACCGCTGGTCTTACTGATAGTTCAAGAGCGTTGAATTATACAGAGCCAAAAGAAGACTAAACTAAGAAAGGGAGGTCTTAAGGCTTCCCTTTTTATTTTTCATGAAAGGGGGACAAACATTGAAAAAAATTATTAAACGACAAGCTGGCGTTTGCGCCAACGTCCGAGATAATGTTTACAACATAAAAGAGGAATTCTATTCTCATGATAAGAATAACGCATTCATCGAGTTACAACTGAATGGAGTCAACGTTGAAAAAATCATTGTGTTATTTCACTTCAAAACGACAAATCGTTTCTTAGAAGTGGCTGGAGTGGTTGAAGGTAATATCGCAACTGTTCCATTCGATACCAGTTTAATTACAACGGATGAAATTGTGTATGGATATGTCTATGCTGAAAAAGTCGTACAATCAGCAGACTTACTAAAATTCTCGTTTGGAGTTCGTGTGTCAGAAATTGATAAGCACAGCGAATTACCAATCATAGAGAAAGACACAAAACGCATCATAGCAATAACGGATATTGTTACGAAGTCTGAATTAGAAGAGGCAATCAAGAATATCCATGTTGAAGGCGCAACTTTTGACGACTCTGAAATTTTGAGACGATTACAAGCACTTGAAACGAAACCAGAAATTGATACAAGCTCATTTGCTACTAAGCAAGAACTGGGGAACAAAGTTGAACGTGCTGAAATTGAGCAAATTTCAAGCGAAATTGAGACTTTAAAGTCAAAGACAGATAAAGACACCGTCTATGATGATACCGCCCTCAGAGAGCGTGTATCAGCCTTAGAGAGCAAGCCTAATATTGATACAAGTTCACTCGTTACTAAACAAGAGCTTGAAAGTAAGCACTATTTAACGGAACACCAGCCGTTAACAGAATACGCTAAGAAAACGGAACTACCGCAACCGTACAACGATACAGTATTAAAAATGCGAGTTCAAAATTTGGAAACAAAATCTGATACCCTAGCGACTAAAGACGAGCTAAAAGCCGTTCAATTAAAATCAGGCGAGCGTGGCGAACGAGGAGAGCCTGGACCACAAGGACCACCAGGACCACAAGGAGAACGAGGGGCGGACGGACTGCAAGGGCCTCAAGGTTTGCAAGGTATTCAAGGTGAAAGAGGTCAAGACGGTCAGGCTGGACCAAAAGGCGAACGTGGGGAACAAGGCCCAATCGGTCCTCAAGGTCCTATCGGACCAAAAGGTGAAAACGGTCGTGACGGCGTTGGTATTCCTCAAAAATTGACTTTATCAGGGAATACACTCATCTTATCTGATGGCGGCGGTAGCGTAACTCTACCTGCTTCCAGTCAAAATGCACCTACTCCATCAACTTCATCTAGCGAGTTAATCGGTGAGGGTATGCCAAACGGTAAAGTCGATGGTACTATCGGACAGACATACGTTGACACTAAGAAAACTAACGGGGCTTTGAAATGGATTAAACGTACAGCGTCAGGTAACCAAGGTTGGTTTGTGTTAGACGGTGATACAGGTTGGAAAAAACTAAACGTACTGTCTAAATTAGGTAATTCTTATATGCAAGTCCGAAGAGTTAATGATACCGTATCTTATCAATTCGGAGGACTACAATGGGGTTGGTTCGGTATTGTTAGACGTGGTAATCCGGCGTTTATTGGGCACCCAGGAAACCGTGAAAAGAAATGTTTCCTTATAGCAAACGGTAGCATACCTTTAGGGTATAGAACGTCTGGTTCGCTAATCGGTCAGATTTTCAACGATGACGGTGTTCCATACGGTACGTGGTATGTAGGCGGTTATGGTGATGCAAATCACATGCGTTTCCAATTCAACGACCCAGTACCAACCGACAGAGACATCGGCGATATTCGGGTATCTAATATTTCATACATTACAGACGACCCTTGGCCAACAACATAAGGAGGAATATATAAATGACAACAAAACAAGAAGTATTAGACTTTTATAGATATTTAGCAAACAACGGACTAGGCATTGACAATGATGGTGCTTACGGCTACCAATGCGCGGATGTTCCAGCTTACCTTGCGTACCATTACTTCGGAAAATGGCTTTGGGGTAATGCGATTAATTTATTAGATTCTGCAAAAGCACAGGGCTTTGAAGTGATTTATGAAGGCGATGGCGTAATTGCTAAAGCTGGTGATATTTTCGTAATGAATGTTCCAGGTTCTCCTTACGGTCACACAGGATTAGTCATCGAAGATTCAGACGGATACACTCTTAAGACAATCGAACAGAATATTGACGGAAATTGGGACTTCCTTGAAGTAGGGGGGCCAGCTCGTTACAATACGCGATCATACGCTGGAATGGTCGGATATATCCGTTTTCCTTATGGAGAGGATACAAGCGCACCTGTTCAACGAGAAGGATGGATTCAAGATTCTGTTGGATGGTACTTCAAGAACCAGGACGGGTCATATCCTAAGAACCAATGGAAGAAGATTGATGGGAATTACTTCCGATTCAACAATGACGGATATGCTCTTGAGAACACTTGGTTCAAGGATGATGAGGGCTTCTACTATTGGTTGAAGTCGGGTGGCTATATGGCTATCGGATGGCATAAAATCGATGGGAAATGGTACTTCTTCAACGAGGTCGGAGAGATGAAGACAGGTTGGATTCAATATTTCGACAAATGGTACTATTGTAACGAATCAAATGGGGATATGGTATCCAAAGAAGTTCGCAAAATCGGTGATGCGTACTACTATTTCAACGGGGATGGAGAGATGTTAGAAAAAGCATCGATTCGTGTTGATGAAAGTGGAGCAATCCATTTCGAAGAATAATAAAACAAGCCTACCTTTCGGGGTGGGCTTTATTTTTTTTGCATTTTTTCAAATTATTTTTTTAAAAAAGACTTGCATTTGATATATGACTGTGGTAATATATAGGTGTAAGAGGGAAACCTCACAAAAACAAACAAAGGGGAGAAACACCATGAACAAAAAAGTAGGATTTAAGAAATTTACAGTAGGAAAGAACGAATACAATTCAGCGGAAGAATGGTATAAAACAGAATTCGCAAACAATGGAAAAAGATACGCTTTAGTAATGGTAGATGACACATACAATATGGAATGGGCAGTTCCAATTGATTCAGACAAATTAAACTTAGATAAAATGGAATTTGAAATTGAAAAAGCTGATAAATTAGAAGAAGCAATTGAATTAATCAAACAAGCAAAGAAAGACTATGAAAACGGGAAAGAAACTCACAAATATTTTATTACAGAATCTGGAGAATATGTCCAAAATGATGAAACAGGAAATTTCAACGCTATAAATGTTTTCCCGTTCGGTTATGTAGTCTACGGAAATGTTGTACGTAATGGTCAAGTGGATAGTAGATATAATACTGACGAAGAACTAGCAAAAGAAGTATATTACTACCTATATAATGGATGTTCAGTGACTGAAAAAAGCCCTGAACAAAAAGATGGTAAATTCCGTATCAGTCATAACATGTTCAGATTAGGATTTTAATAATGTGGAAATCAATTAAATTTAACAAACAAAATATTGAACATAGAACTGAAAAAGCAGTTTTAATCAAGATGCCAAAAAAATCTAACTATGCAGGGTATGCCTTTTGGCACCCTGCAAAATTAGTTAGAACCATAGGTGGCAATGGCTACTTTATGTCTTTTTCGTATAATGACAACTTTGAATTTAATATCTTCAAGTTTGAAAATAAATCAACAAAAAAACAATCTATATCTATCCAAGATATAGAAGAAGCATTTGAACCGATGAACGAAAAAATACAATGTGATATGGAACATGATGATAGTTATTTAATTGTGACAGAACCAGTTGAAATTAATAAAGAGGTTTCTATTATAGAGGAATTAATAAGATGAAATTAACCATCCAACAACAGAATGCAATAGAAAAATTCAAACGTTTAAAAGTGGGCGCTTTGTTTATGAAACAAGGCACAGGAAAAACACGAGTGAGTATAGAGTTGGCTAACTATACTCATTGCGATTTAGTTATTTTTATCGTTCCTGCAGCACTAGTGGATACATTAAAAGAAGAAATAGATAAATGGTGCTTGAACAAAGAATATTTAATCGAAACTTATCAAGGTATCGCTAGAAGTGATAGAAGATATTTGCAATTACTACAAATTGTAAAAGATAAAACATGTATGATAATAGCTGATGAATCTGTTTTTATTAAAAATGATGATTCGAAGACTTATCAAAGAATGATAGAAATTAGTAAGTATTCTGATTACCGATTGATTCTTAACGGTTCTCCAATTACGAAAAACGAATGGGACATATATAACCAAATGAGTTTTTTAAGCCCAAAAATAATAGGAATGCATCGTATTGATTTTTTGAATACTTTCTTCACTCATGTAGTCTTCAAGAAGAGAGGACAAAAAGAACGAGATTTTTATAAATTGAGCGAAGTTAACATTGCTCATTTACACAAAATGATAGAACCATATATTTTTCAGGTTGATTTAGAACTAGAATTACAAGAGAATACAAAAACTATCGTTATTGGGAATAGTGTGTATGAAGAATATTCCCGACAAAAGAAAAGTTTACTGGACTCACTCGAGACTGGCGAAGGAGATATTGTTCAAAAATTACGTACGATGGAAGTTTTGGTTTTTACTGATCATGAACGAATAAACGAAATTTCTAAACACATAAAAGGTCAATGCATTGTATTCTGTCAATTTATAGAGGAGATAGATTATCTTGCATCAAAACTGGAAAAATGCTTTGTCATTAAAGGGAGTGTCCCAAAAGAAGAGAGAACGAATATAATAAAACAATTCAAAAATAGCAATATTCCATTATTAATTACTTTAGGGACAGGAGCGTTTGGACTTAATTTACAATTTTGTAACAGAATCATGTTTAGTAGCATTTCATTCAACTATAGTCATATTGAGCAAGCTATTTATAGGATTAAACGTTTAGGGCAAAATAAAGAAATTGAATATACGTATTTCGCATCCGATTTAGGTATATATAACATGATATATGAAAATTTATCTAAAAAAAGAACATTGCAAGAAATCATAATAAATAAAATGGAGGAGAATGCCTTTGGAAAAGAATTGTAGATTAAACGTGCATGATGCTGCAATTAAGAGAGTTCAGTACATTTTTAATGAATTCGAAAATATTTATGTATCTTTTTCAGGAGGAAAAGACAGTGGAGTTTGCATGCATTTAATGTGTGAAGAAGCTAGAAAGCGAAATCGGAAAATAGGAGTATTATTTATAGATATTGAAGCTCATTATCAAATGACTATTGATTACGCGATTGACATGATGAATGAATATAGTGATGTTATCATCCCTTATTGGGTGTGCTTGCCTATGGAAACAGACAATAGCTTATCTTACGATGAAATGACCTGGGCTTGGTGGGAAAACGATAAGAAAGATATATGGGTTCGAGAAATGCCGACAATGGATTATGTCATAAATGTTGATAACAATCCAATAGATTATTATGAATATAAAATGACGTTTGAAGACTTTGTAGCTAAATTTGGCAATTGGTACGGCAAAGGAGAAAAGACTGCATGTATTGTAGGTATTCGTACTCAGGAAAGTTTAAATCGTTGGAGAGCCATTAATAACGAAAACAAGAGCAGGTACAAATCTGCAAAATATTCAACAAAAGTGGATAATAATGTGTATAACTTTTATCCTATATTCGACTGGAAAACTGAGGATATTTGGACATACTATGGTAAAACAGAAAAATTATATAACAAATTCTATGATTTGATGTACCAAGCTGGAGTCTCTATTAATCAAATGCGGATTGATGAACCTTTCGGTGATACTGCAAAAGCTGGCCTGAACATGTTTAAAGTTATAGAACCAAAAACGTGGGTTAAAATCGTTGGAAGGGTAGCTGGAGCTAATTTCGGAAATATTTACGCTAATACTTCAATTAATAGCGCTCACTATAAATTGCCGCCAGGGCATACATGGGAAAGTTTTACGCATTTTCTATTAGACACACTACCTCAAAAAGCTAGCGATCACTACAAAGAAAAATTCAATAAATTCATCAAATGGTGGACTGAAACAGGTTCTGGCATGCGAAAAGAGGATATCGATATTCTACATATGAATTATTCGGGTGCAACCTTTCGTACTGGAGAACTAAGCACTAGAGGAAACAAAGATAAAGAAGTAATCAAATTCAATTATGTTGTAGATACAATCCCTGAACTAGACACGAAGCAAGATGTTTTAACCTGGAAAAGAATGGCTATGTGCATTATTAAAAATGATTATTTTTGTAAGAGTCTATCCTTTGGAATTAGCAAAGAGCAATTAAAACGAAGAAAGGAAGTAATGAAGAAATATGAGCAAATACTGTAGCCCTGTTTACAATATAAAAGCAGTACCAATAGAAAAAATACAAGCCAACAGTTATAACCCCAATCACGTAGCAACTCCAGAAATGGAACTGTTGTACCAATCCATTAAATCAGACGGATATACAATGCCTATAGTTTGCTACTATTTAGAAGATATAGATAAATATGAAATTGTTGATGGATTCCACAGATATACAACGATGATGCGACATAAAGACATATACGATAGAGAAAATGGGGTGATGCCTGTATCCATCATAGATAAGCCAATTAGTGAACGTATGGCATCTACAATTAGACATAACAGAGCGAGAGGAAGTCATGATATCGGATTAATGACAAACATAGTAACTGAATTAGTAGAGAGTGGTTGTAGTGATAAATGGATTCTTAAAAATTTAGGTATGGAAGCTGACGAATTGCTGCGATTAAAACAATTTAGTGGACTAGCTTCGTTATTCAAGCACAATGATTATTCGTTAGCATCGGAGGAAATATATGGAAGCTAATTTAAAAGATATAGAATGGTTGTTGGAAAATGTAACACAGTACAAAATTTCAAAAGAAATAGACATATCTCAACCAACGATTTCTCTATTAAAAAGTGGAAAACGGAAGATTAGTAAACTATCATTTGAACTAGCTTGTAAATTAACCGAGTATTCTCGAGAGGTACAATTGATGGAAGAATCAGAAAGTTCGGAAAGCGATGAATGAATAAAAAAAGCGGGCTAGTGATAGCTCGCTTTATTTGTACTCTTTTTGTACTCAATTTTATGATGTTGTGCGTTTTGTTGAGAAACACAAACGTTGATTTCACAACATTTTGCAATGTTAGGAAACGTTGTGAAACGTTAAATAATGGAGCCGAGGGGAGTCGAACCCCTGTCCAAGTATATCGACACAATCAAATCTACATTCATAGTTTATCTATTTAAGTTTCGCTACCGATTAGCTGATAAACAAGCATCATCTTAAGCTAGCCTGATAATCTCTTATTCACTTAGACAGACGGAAAAGTGAATCGTATCCCACTGGTTATAGGACCTGGACCCGAGCACATGGGCGATGCCGGACAGATCTTAGCTAGCAGTTATTAAGCTGCGAAAGCTAAAGTGTTTGTTTGTTGTTTGTCAGTTATATTTAACTGTAACGTTTTTACGTAGCCGTAACCTACGAAATGCATTGAAAGCTCAACCTATACCTGTCGAATCCGTAACGACCCCGTATAAAGAAAAGCCTAGACTTTCGCCTAGACTCTCATTGTAACAAAGTTCAGTTATACTTGCAAACCTTTATTAGTCGTGCATTTTTGTAGGAAGCATCTCATAAGGTTCTTCTTTAGCTTCTTTACGAAGTACAAAGTGGTTTGTTTGATTAAGTGCTTTTAAGTGGAATTTACCATCTGAATATTCAACGATATTAATAGATGCATTTCCGATTAATTCTGATAGTTGGAAGTCAGGAATCAATTCGTGAAGCATATTTCGAATGGTAATTCCATGGCTCACGATAAGAATGTTTTGATTTTGGTCACGGTGTTTATTGATTACTTTTAACAAACCTTGTTCTACACGTAACCAAAACTCCATAAAGTTTTCTCCGAGATGGTCTGGATCTAATTCCTTTAGTCCGTTTAATTCTTCTTGGATATTACGTCCACCTAAGTCATCAAAATTGCGATGTAATTTCTTATAAAGTTCGCTCCAAAGTTCACCAGCGTCTTTTCCTTCTAAGCTTCCAAAGAATACTTCGCGGAATTCAGGCATCATTTCAATCGTGAGGTTTTCACGGTTTGGATGATTTCTAAGGAAGAGTTGAGCAGTTTCGACAGTTCTTCTTAAGTCACTGGTATAAACAGCGTCAAAATGAATGTCTTTCATTCCCAAACCAGAACGAATAGCATCTAGGCGGCCTTCTTTTGTTAGAGGAGTATCTGACCATCCTTGCATACGATTGTAGCGGTTAAAGATGGTTTCTCCATGTCTCATGAAATACAATGTTACACCTTTTTTCGTCATAAAATGACCTCCGTTCTTGTTCTTATTTCTATTGTAAACCGTTTCTTATAAAAATGCTATTTTAAAATGAAGCTTGGCCAATAAAATATCCGAATGCTACACAAGCAAGTCCGCCTACTAAACTAATAGCCATATATAAAAGAGCGAGTGGAGTATCTCCATTTTGGATTAATTGAAGAGATTCTAAGCTGAAAGTGGAGAAGGTTGTAAAGCCACCACATACTCCTGTAATGAGTAGTAGTTGATCGCCTTCGAACCAGTGTGATTGTTGAAATTTAGCGCTTAAAAATCCGATGACAAGCGATCCTAATAAGTTAATGAATAATGTTTTAATGGGAAGAGAGTGCTGCAGAGAAAGCTGCGATAATAAATATCGTAAAATTGCTCCAATGGCACCGCCGATTCCGACATAGAGTAGTGACATAGTATCCTTCTTTCTTAATTGAATAGTTTTATTATACCCGAAATTGGGCAAAAAGAAAAAGCTGGAATAAATCCAGCTTTATAATTATTTGAAGAATAAGCTTCCGAGAACGATAATCCCAAGAACGATACGGTACCAACCGAATGCTTGGAAGTCGTGGTGTTTGATGTATTTCAATAAGAACTTGATTACGAATAGAGATACAACAAATGAAACGACAGAACCGACTAATAAAATCACGAATTCAGCTAATGAGTAGTGGAATCCGAATTTCAATAATTTTAATCCACTCGCACCGAACATGATTGGAATCCCCATGAAGAATGAGAATTCAGTTGCGATTGAACGGCTTGTTCCGACTAATAATCCTCCAAGAATTGTTGAACCTGAACGGCTAGTACCAGGTACAAGTGCTAAACATTGGAAAAGACCAATTTTAATAGCTGTCATGAAGTCTAATTCTTTGAAGTCATTAATTTTTGGTTCCACATTTTTATGTGCACGTTCGATGTAGATGAACGCAATCCCGTATACGATTAGAGCTAACGCAATAACGATTGGTTTGTTGAAGTAGTCTTCCATAAAGTCATCAAGAACAAATCCTAGAATCACAGCAGGGATACATCCGATGATTACCTTTTTCCAAAGACTAATCGTTTCGATAAACTCTTTACGGTTTTTACTTTTAGCAAATGGGTTTAATTTGTTGAAATACACAAGGACAACCGCCATGATGGCACCAAGTTGAATTACAACGTTGAACATTTCTTGGAATTTAGCAGATACGTCTAATTGAATAATTTCGTTCACTAAAATTAAGTGACCTGTACTACTAATTGGTAGCCATTCAGTAACGCCTTCGATAATTCCTAAAATAATAGTTTTAATAATCTCGATAAGATTAAGCATTTTTCCACTCCTTTATAAAGTCTGCTAACAACGATTATACTGCTTTCTGGCAAGGATTACCACAATAAACAAGAAAGTCTCTTCAAAAAAAGAAGAGACCGTAAATTAAATTCTATTGAGGAACGACACAAACAACTTCTGGTGCGTAGAAATCCTTTTGAAGGAGTGTGAGTTGACCACTTTGTGCGTCACGTTTGAATAGCGTTAAGTTATCAGATTCTTGGTGACCGACAACGATATAAGATTCGTCGTTACTTAGATTGAAATCACGAGGAACCGATCCATAGCTATCCACAGTTTGTACGAGTGTGAGTAATCCGCTTTTTGAATCTACTGAGAATGTGTATAATGCGTCAAATCCACGGTTTGAAGCGTAGAGGAATCGTCCATCGCTAGTGATATGAATGGCGCCTCCCCAAGCTTGTTGATCTTCAGTAGTTAATGCAATTTTATCTAGGTTTGTAAAAGTTCCATTCTCTTGATTATAAGAGAGGACTTCTACAGTTGCATCGAGTTCGCAAATTAGATAAGCGATAGGAAGCGTAGGATGGAAGGCTAGATGACGAGGTCCGCTACCAGCTTTCGTCTTATATTGAGCAACTTCTTCTAAACCTTTTTCTGTACGTTTATACGTAAATACAGTATCGATTCCGAGGTCGCAAACAACAATCCATTGTTCGTCTGGTGTGAAATCAGTGTAGTGAACATGTGGAGAAGCTTGGTTTGCATGGACGCTAGATCCAGAGTGGACTTTTTTATCTACAAAAGTAAAAGCACCGTCTTCTTTGTCGTAGTGGTATAATTCCACGAATCCTCCGTGATAATTAGCGGTGAGCACGTCTCCTGTTTTTTCGTTATAGCGAATATAGCAAGGCACCGCTTGTTGATCTTCAATACTTGCTAATCTTTCTACAGGAGAAACTTTTGCATTGTTTGCCGAAATTCCGCAATGCTCTTCACCTTTTCCAACAGTGAATAATAATTGGTCGTTCTTTGAATACGAAAGATACGTTGGATTATCGATATCCGCTTCTAATATCAGAGATTCTAGTTGTTCAGTTTCTTTATTAAGAGTTACAAAGTAGACTCCTTTACTATCGCGTTTTGTATAGGTTCCTAAATAAAATTTTTCATTCATACGATTCCCTCCGAATCACAATATAAAATAATTATACAATTTTTTCTAAAATCTAATCAAATGTTAATCATAGAGGGCAAAAATATGATACACTAGAGAAAAATGTGAAAAGGAGGAATTTTATGGATCATAAACCGGAAAACCAAAAGAAAACATGGTTTTGGAAATGGTTTTTAGATAATCAATTGGTGACAGGATTGCTTATTTTATTATTGCTCCTTGTTAACTTGATTTTATTCTCGCAGACATCGTACTTGTTTAATCCAATTAAAGGATTCATCTCTGCTGTTGGGGTGCCCGTTGCTTGCGGCGCGGTAGTTTACTACTTAGTAAAACCCGTTTATGATTTTCTAGTTAATAAAAAGGTGCCAAAAGGCATTGCGATTTTAGCGGTGATGTTAGGAGTTATTTTCCTATTTATCGGGGTAGTCACAAGTTTGGTACCGATTATCCAAAAGCAATTGCTAGATTTAGTGTCACAGTTACCTTATTATTATCAAATTATCAGTGATCAAGTTGAAAAGTTCATGCAATCTAGTTGGTTTACAGCTTTGCAGGAACAATTTAATACGATTAACATGGATTTCATTCAATCGATGACAGAACGTTTAAATGGAGTGTTAAACCTTACATTTAGCGGTATCGGAAGTGTATTTGGAATCGTTGGTGATATTGTGATTACGCTAATGACAATGCCAGTTATTCTTTATTATCTATTGAAAGATGGAAATAAAGTCATTCCTTCGATTACACGTTTATTCCCGACTCGCTCTCAACATAAAATTAGCGTGATGTTACATGAAATGAACCAACAAGTCAGCTCATATATTCGTGGCCAAATCTTAGTTGCGATTTTTGTTGGGATTACTTATACCATTGGATATTCGATTATCGGATTACCATATGGGGTAACAATTGGGATGATTGCAGGAGTATTAACGATTATTCCATATATCGGGTCAATTATCGGATTAGTTCCAGCGTTTATTATTGCTTTTGTTACAAATCCATCGCTAGCGCTTCAAGTGTTTTTAGTGTATGTCATTGAACAATTGATCGAAAGTCGTTTACTTCAACCATTAATCCTCGGTTCATCACTCAAGATGCATCCAGTAACGATTTTAGTGATTTTACTAGCTGCTGGTAAAATGTTTGGGCTAACAGGATTGTTAATCGCAGTCCCTGTTTATGCAGTAGTTAAAGTATTTGTAACGCACTTCTTTGCATGGTATAAAGACTATTCTGGTTTATATTACACTCCCGAAGAGGAAGTTGAAGAAATCATTGAAGTTGTTATAACAGAAGAAAATTAAACCGAATCTCTCTTACGAAACGTAATGTTTAGTAAGGGAGGTTTTTTTATGCTTTTTGCGATTGGTGTTCTTGGAGCCGTTATTGGTAGTTTTGTGAATGTAGTCAGTGTGAGAGAAGCGAAAGGGGAAGATTTTGTTCACGGAAGATCCTATTGCCCTCATTGTCAACATTCACTACATGCACTGGATTTAGTACCGATTCTTTCTTATCTCTTTTTACGTGGAAAGTGTCGCTATTGTAAACAGTCGATTTCTGTACGGTATTTCTTAGTAGAGATAGTATTTACAGTCTTGTTTATTTTAGTAGCACTTTTGAAGCAACCTACGGATATTGTAGGGTACTATTTTTGCACAATGTGTATGCTAATAGCATTGATGGATGTGGATTCGTATGAAATAGATTTGCGCTTGTTATTAGTTCTAACAATGGTTGGTTTTTCTATCAGACTAGATGCAGTAGAGGGCGTAATATTGTCAATGGTGACTGGTCTCATTTTATACATCACGGTTTATGGAGTTGGCAAATGGATTTGGAAAGAAGAAGTTTTCGGCATGGGAGATGTTTATTTTTTAGCAGCTTTAGGCCCTTATTTTTCAACAAGTCAAATTCTCTTTATAGGCCTCTTTTCGTTTGTCATTGGCGGAGGAGTGGTGATCGGCTGTATGATTCTATCGAAAAGAAATCAGTTGTATGCAAAAATTCCTTTTGCTCCCTTTATTAGTATTAGTGCTCTATGGACTTATTTATTCTCTATTCAATGGTTTTAACTTCATTTTAAGAAATCGAGATATGATAAATACAATCTAAGAGAGAGCAATAAATAGATTGGAGTGTCTTTTGTATAAGTACAAATGTTTATAGTATATGGAAAAACTTTTGACAGAATAGTAGATGATTGTGTATCATAGTCGCTATATTGGAAGAGAATTGAGGGAAGATATGAATCAGTTTGTGGAGAAATTAAAAAATATAAGTTTAATCAATCGAATTATTATCGGGATGGCAATTGGAATTCTTCTTGGAATCACAGTGCCGCAATTCACAGTATTTGGAATGCTTGGAACAGTTTTTGTGAATGCCTTAAAAGCTATTGCACCATTACTAGTATTCTTCATTGTAATGAGTGCACTCGCTCAGCATAAAGAAGGGCATGAAACGAATATGAAATCCATCGTGATTTTATACTTATTTGGAACATTTGCAGCAGCTCTGGTTGGGGTAATTGCTAGTTATGCATTCCCAATCACGATGACGCTTGGTGAAGGTGCAACAGAAGTAGCCGCACCTCAAGATATCGCAGCGGTGTTGCAAGCTCTTATTTTAAAAATTGTAGATAATCCACTCAATGCCATTATTTCAGGAAACTACATTGGTATCTTATCTTGGGCAGTATTGTTTGGAATGGCATTTAGAAAAGCCGACGAATCTGTAAAAAACATTTTAAGTCAAGTAGCAGATGCGACAAGTCACGTTGTTAAAATTGTGATTAGCTTTGCACCGATTGGGATCATGGGACTTGTATTTACAACAGTATCTGAAAATGGGATAGGTGTGTTTGCTAACTATGGTGGACTAATCCTTGTTCTAATTGGAAGTATGTTCTTCGTTACTCTGGTTGTAAACCCAGCAATTGTATACTTTATGATTCGTGAAAATCCATTTCCGCTTGTATTCCGTTGCTTGAAAGAGAGTGGAGTAACAGCCTTCTTCGTTCGTAGTTCTGCAGCGAATATTCCAGTAAATATGCAACTATGTAAAGATTTAAGACTTGATGAGGATAGCTATTCTGTATCGATACCTCTAGGAGCAACCATTAACATGGCTGGGGCAGCTATTACCATTACAGTGCTTACGCTAGGAGCAGTAAATACATTAGGAATTCAAGTAGATTTCATTACAGCGCTCATCTTAAGCGTGTTATCAACGATTGCAGCTTGCGGCGCTTCTGGTGTTGCTGGAGGTTCACTCTTATTAATTCCTGTAGCATGTAGCTTGTTCGGTATTTCAAATGATATCGCGATGCAAGTTGTTGGAGTGGGGTTCATCATCGGTGTGATCCAAGATTCTTGTGAGACAGCATTGAACTCTTCAACAGATGTATTATTTACAGCTGCAGCAGAATTCCGTCAATGGAAAAAAGAAGGAAGACAGATTTCTGTTTATCCTAATGCTGAATAGAAAAAATAACCCGTGTAACATTTTTGTTACACGGGTCTTTTCGTTTATGCATTTTTTGAACGTTGACGTTCAGCCGCTGTTTCGATAATACGATCAGCTAAATGTTGGTTTCTCACTAGGATTGGGCCATGGAAGTATGAGCAGAATACATTTTTATAATGACATCCTTCGACATGATCTTCTTCGTTATTTCCGTAGCCTTTTACAACTTTACCAAGTGGCTTCATATTTTTACCAAGATACGTTCTACCGATATGGTTTTCGTATCCTAAATACATTTCCCCAAATTCTTCATTGACGATTTCAACATCACCGATTAAACGATTTGGGAATTGTCCGTTTGTATATACGTCAATGGCGCTAATTCCGTTTAGACGTTCGCCGCTTGCATTCACGTAGTAGCGACCGAGTAATTGGAAGCCTCCACAAATCGCAACGACAACACCATTATCTTCGATATATTGGATGAGGGCCTCTTTTTTATTTTGAAGGTCTTTAGCAACAACGGTTTGTTCAAAGTCTTGACCACCGCCAAACATTACGATATCAAAGTCGTCAGAGTTAAAATCTTCTTCTAAACTAATTAAAGTTGTTTCTACTTCGTACCCTAATTTTTTCGCACGGTGTTGCAACATGAGTAAGTTTCCATTATCACCATACGTATTCATTAAGTTTCCATATAAATGACAGATTCTTAATTTCATCCGTTCATCCCTTCCTTAAGGTATCCTTCTTTAGCAAAGTCTTTACGTAAGTCGAGTAGAGCAGTATAGGTTGCTAGTACATTGACTTTCTTCGTTGGAGCTTTGCGAATCCAATCGATTAATTCCGCATTTGTTTTAAAGACTTTCATATTTTCAAAACCGGCAACTTCCATACGAACGCCGAGGTCTTCAACACGGATACCACTAATGGCTGTATCGACAGCATTCAAGGCGTGTAGTCCTTCGAAATCGCCATCCCAAATCCAGCTCACATCTTGACCATCGGCTGGGTTATCGTTTAAGAGAACACCTAAACTAAATGGTTCTTTTTCGTAACTTAAGAGTTGAACGATTTGGTTAAATCCAACAGGGTTTTTAATTAAGTTCAACATTACATCTTTGTCTTCAACAGTAAATGTTTCTTGACGACCGAAAACGCGTTGAGCTTTTGAGAAGCCTTCTTGGATTTCTTCAGTAGAAAGGCCAAAGAATTTTGCTGCAGAGTAGGCTGCTAATGCATTGTAAATATTGTAAAGTCCAGCAATTGGAATTGAGAACGTTGTACCGTCGATATCAAATGAAGAACCTGTTAGAGATAATTCATTTAGTGCAGTGACTGCATAATTCAATTCAGGACGTTTGAAGTCGCATTTTGGACAATAGTATTTACCAAGGTTGCTATAAGTAATGCTCTTATAATGCAAGATTGATTGGCAATGTGGGCAAAGAACACCATCAGTATTGTAGTGTGCCATCATTTCGCTATCTTCAGCATTGTTGAATCCGAAATACTCACGAGGATTTGGAGTATCAACACTATTAAAAATAGGAGCGTCGCCATTTGCTAAAATCGTTGCACTTGGTGCAAAAGCAGCACCCTCCAGCATTAATTGGTATGTTGTATAAATTTCTCCAAAACGATCCATTTGGTCACGGAAAATATTCGTGAAGACAAATAATTTTGGTTCAATATATGGAGTGATGTGACGAATCGTTGCTTCATCCACTTCAAGAACGGCGATATTCTTTTCGCCAGCTTTTGGTGAGTGATTTAAAAACGTTGAAACAATCCCTTGAGTTAAGTTAGCTCCAGTAGGATTTGTTAAAATATTTGGATATTTTTGTTTTAATAATTGAACGATGAGGGAAGTCGTTAAAGTTTTCCCGTTTGTTCCGCTGACGATAATAACATCGTAGTTTTCAGCTAATGATTTTAAAATGTTTGGATCGATAGCATGTGCCACTTTCCCTGGCATGCTACTACCGCCTTTTGTAAAAGTCTTCAGAGCCCAGCGAGTAAATCTACCAGCTCCTAATGCAACTTGTGTTCTAAGATTCAATTTAGACGATCCTTTCCGTTAATATACTCCACTATTGTAGCATATTTTCATAAAAAGTGGTTTATAAAAACGTTTTTAAAATTTTATTAAAATAGTTTGTGAAAAATACCTTAAAATAACGGTTTTTCTTTGCACAAAGGTACCCGTTTATCGTAAGATATTAAAGGTATAGTTTAGCAATTGGAGGGATAATTGTGGCACAATTGTTTTTTAAATATGGTGCAATGAATAGTGGTAAATCAATCGAAATTTTAAAGGTTGCACATAATTATGAAGAACAAGACAAACCGGTTTTATTATTTACGAGTGCAATTGATGATCGTGATCAAGTAGGGTATGTATCGAGTCGTATTGGTGTTAGACGTGAAGCTATTCCAATCTTTGATGATACTCCAATTTACGAAATCGTCGAAGGACAAGCAGTGAAACCATATTGTATTTTGATTGATGAATCTCAATTCTTATCAAAACAACACATTCTTGAACTCGCTCGAATTGTTGACGAATTAAATATTCCAGTAATGGCATTTGGCCTTAAGAATGATTTCCAAAACGAATTATTCGAAGGCTCTAAATACTTATTACTCTATGCTGATAAAATCGAAGAAATTAAAACGATTTGTTGGTATTGTCATAAAAAAGCAAGTATGAATATGCGCGTAGTCGATGGTGTTCCAGTGTATACGGGAGAACAAATTCAAATTGGAGGCAATGATGCCTATTATCCAGTTTGCCGTTATCACTATAACCATCCTGGTGAAGAACGCTTATAAGAGAAGAAAAAGGAGAAAAGTATGTTCGATCAATTAGATAGTTTTATTATTCGCTATGATGAGCTTTCAGAGTTACTAAGTGACCCAGAAGTTATCGGCGATACAAAACGCTTCATGGAATTAACAAAAGAAGAAGCAAACTTACGACCAAAAGTAGAAACGTTCAAACGTTATCAACAAGTGGTCGAAGAAATTAGCGACACAGAGGAAATGCTTGGTGAAAGCTTAGATGCTGAAATGGCAGAAATGGCAAAAGAAGAACTAAGCTCCCTCAAAAAAGAAAAAGTAGAATTAGAAGATAAAATCAAATTCTTACTATTACCAGAAGATCCAAACGATGGCAAAAACATCATCATGGAAATCCGCGGGGCTGCGGGTGGAGATGAAGCTGCACTCTTTGCCGGAGACCTTTTGAATATGTATCAAAAATACGCAGAGTCACAAGGCTGGCGTGTAGAAGTGATGGATGCCAACGTTACAGGTATCGGTGGTTATAAAGAAGTTATTTTAATGATTACAGGAGATAACGTCTTCTCTAAATTAAAATATGAATCAGGTGCGCACCGTGTACAACGTGTTCCATCAACTGAATCTCAAGGACGTGTGCATACTTCAACAGCTACAGTCGTAGTAATGCCTGAAGCAGAAGAAGTAGAAATTGAATTAGAAGATAAAGATATTCGTGTGGATATTTACCATGCATCAGGTGCCGGTGGACAGCACGTTAATAAGACTGCCTCTGCCGTACGTTTAACGCACTTGCCAACAGGAATTGTTGTTGCTATGCAAGATGAACGTTCACAATTGAAAAACCGTGAGAAAGCGATGAAAGTATTGCGTGCGCGTGTATACGACAAGATTTCTCAAGAAGCGCAATCTGAATATGATGCAAACCGTAAGTCTGCAGTAGGTACAGGGGACCGTTCTGAACGTATTCGTACGTACAACTTCCCACAAAACCGTGTTACAGACCACCGTATTGGTTTAACACTTCAAAAGTTAGATCAAGTGTTAGCTGGAAAAATTGATGAAATTGTCGATGCTTTAATTCTTTATGATCACACAGAAAAATTGGAGCAATTAAATAATGGAAACAACTAATCCAACAAACCAAGAAGTCCTCGTTAGGGCTTCTTGGTTTTTAGAAGAAAAACAACAGAAATTAGGACGCGAAGAATGCCAACATCTTGTAAGAGAATTAATGCTTTTCAAGAATCAATGGACCCTGTCGCAATTTCTGTTGAATTTACGACAAGAGGCTACGGTGACTTTTGAAGACTTAGAACCTGAGTTGCTACGCTTAAGTGAGTTTGAACCCTTGCAGCAAATTACAGGAGTTGCAGAATTTCTAGGGGAAGAATTTATGGTCACAAAGGACACTTTAATTCCTCGCCCGGAAACAGAAGAACTTGTCTTAAAAGCTCAAACATTTTTAGAACAGTGCCCTGTTGGGAAAGTTCTAGAAATCGGTGTCGGAACAGGATGCATTATTTTGAGTCTGGAAAGACTTGTTAGACGTCATCATTATAAGGGGTGCGATATTTCAGAAGAAGCACTCGTTGTTGCTAAGAAGAATCGAGAGAAGTTCAATCTTCTAACTGAATTGTTTTACAGCGATGTGTACAGCAACGTACCGCCTGAAAAGTTTGAGTGTATTATTAGTAATCCACCATATATCGCTTATTCAGAAGAAGCATTAATGGATGAATCAGTGCGACGTTATGAGCCAACTCAAGCATTATTTGCAGAAAATGAGGGGCTAGCGATTTACGAAAAGATTGCTAACCGACTAGAAGAATTTTTAACAGATAGTGGACAAGCCTTTTTTGAAATTGGATTTAACCAAGGCGTAAGTGTACAACGAATTTTTAGGGAAGCTTGTCCAAATCGAGAAGTAACAATTCATAAAGATATTGCAGGTATGGACCGAATGATTATTGTGAGTGGAAAGGAGGCGCAGTAATGGAAACACAAATTTTTACAAAAGAGAACTTAGATATTGCAGCTAAAGCTTTGCAACAAGGAGAAATTGTTTCTTTCCCAACGGAAACGGTGTATGGATTAGGTGCAATCGCAACAAGCCAAGAAGCGGTGTTAAAAGTCTTTGAAGCCAAAGGACGTCCAAGTGATAATCCACTGATCGTTCATATTAGTGACATCCAGCAGATGACTTCAACTGTAGAAGGAGTTCCTGAAATTGCGCTGACCTTAGCGAAGGCTTTTTGGCCAGGACCACTGACGATGATTCTAAAGGCGAAACCAGGAATTTATGCACCAGCCTTATCCGCTGGGCTCCCAACAGTTTCATTCCGTATGCCAAATCATCCGTTAACATTAGAGTTAATCACGAAGGTAGGAATTCCGCTTGTGGGGCCGAGTGCGAATCTTTCAACAAAGCCAAGTCCAACGAAAGTAGAACATGTATTTGAAGATATGAATGGTCGTATTCGTGGAATCGTTGACGGTGGTTCATCTACTGTTGGTGTGGAGTCGACGGTGATTGATTTAACTAATGATGAAGGCCCAGTGATTTTAAGACCGGGTGTCATTACAAAAGAACAAATTGAAGCGGTCATTGGGCCTATTCAATCTACAGTCAAAACGACAGCAGGAGAGCGTGAAGTACCCAAATCTCCAGGGATGAAATATCGTCATTACGCACCAAAAACACCAGTGTTTGTTGTTGACGGAACGGTTGAAGCTTTTGAAGAAACTATCCATAAATACAAAGTACAAGGAAAAACAGTGGGTGTGATGGCTCGAAACGCTATTGTAGATGCCTTTGAGAATAAAGTTGAAGGTACTTACAAGATGGGGACGAGCGTGGACGATATGAACCGTGCGTTATTTGATGCACTGCGCACATTGGACCACTTAAAATTAGATGTTATTTTAGCCGAGTCTGCTCCAGAAGTAGGAGTAGGAATCGCGTATATGAACCGTTTGAAAAAGGCGGCATCCACCGTTCTTTAAGAGAACTCATAGCTTTTCTACAAAACGTGATAATGTGATAAAATAGAAAGGTAAGAATAGAAAGGGGTAGTTGAATGAGTCAATTTACAGAAGATAAAATCATCTTTGAGACGATTGAAAAAGAACTTCATCGTCAGCAACAAGGGATTGAATTAATTGCATCAGAAAACTTCGTATCTGAAGGAGTTTTACGTGCACAAGGAAGTATTCTAACGAATAAATATGCAGAAGGGTATCCAGGTCGTCGTTATTATGGCGGATGTGAGTACGTGGATGTTATCGAACAATTAGCGATTGATCGCGTAAAAGAATTGTTTGGGGCTGAATATGCCAATGTGCAACCTCACTCAGGTTCTCAAGCAAACATGGCAGCATATCGTGCCTTAGTGAAGAAAGGCGATAAGATTTTAGGGATGGACTTAAACCATGGTGGTCACTTGACTCACGGTATGGGAGTCAACTTCTCTGGACAAGATTATCAGTTTGTTTCTTATGGAGTAAATCCAGAAACAGAAACAATCGATTACGATGAATTAGAACGTATCGCTAAAGAAGAAAAACCACAATTAATAGTGGCTGGTGCTTCAGCGTATCCACGTGAAATTGACTTCAAACGTATTAGTGAAATCGCTAAAGAAGTTGGAGCTTACTTTATGGTGGATATGGCTCATATCGCTGGTTTAGTCGCTAAAGGGGCTCATCAAAATCCAGTTCCTTATGCCGATGTTGTAACATCAACAACACATAAAACATTGCGTGGACCACGTGGCGGTTTAATCTTAGCAAAAGAAGAATTTGGCAAGACATTAAACAGTGCAATCTTCCCTGGAATCCAAGGCGGACCACTAGAACACGTGATTGCGGGTAAAGCAGTTGCATTCCATGAAGCTCTCCAACCAGCATTTGGTGAGTATATCGAGCAAGTCGTGAAGAATGCTAAAGCAATGGCAGAGGTGTTCGAAGGAACAGCCATTCGTGCGATTTCAGGTGGTACAGATAACCATCTATTACTCCTCGATATTAAAGATACTGGATTAAACGGTAAAGAAGCGCAAGAATTACTCGACACTGTTGGAATTACAGTGAATAAAAATGCCATTCCATTTGATACATTACCACCTGTTAAAACAAGTGGAATTCGTGTCGGAACGGCAGCTATTACAACACGTGGTTTCGATGAAGCTGCGGCGAAAAAAGTAGCTGAGTTAATCCTTACAACATTAACACATCCTGAAAATGAAGAAGTATTAAACACGGTTCGTCAAGAAGTGAAACAGTTGACGGAAACTTTCAAATTATACGCGTAATGAAGTAAATGTAAAGGTTTATTTCAGATTATGAAAATAATAATAAGTTTTCAAACTGAGACTAGATATTTAACTGGTTTTTAGGTAAAATAATAGAAGTGACACTAATGTATTGGAAGGAGAATGACAAATGGGTAAATTTCACGTACTTGATCATCCGTTAATTCAACATAAATTGACAATGATTCGTCAAAAGGATTGTGGAACAAAAGTTTTCCGCGAAGTTGTAAACGAAATTTCAATGCTAATGGCTTATGAGGTTTCTAGAGATCTGCCTCTTGAAGATGTAGAAATCGAAACTCCACTTGTTAAAACAACATTGAAAACATTAGCTGGTAAAAAAGTTGCTATCATTCCGATTCTGCGTGCAGGACTTGGAATGGTTGATGGAATTCTCGAATTAATCCCAGCAGCCAAAATTGGGCATGTTGGTATGTATCGTGATCATGACACATTGCAACCTGTTGAGTATTTCGTGAAGTTGCCTTCAGATATTTCTGAAAGACAATTGTTTGTCGTTGATCCTATGTTAGCAACTGGGGGATCTGCAGTAGCTGCTATTGACGCACTGTTGAAGCGTGGTGCACAACCAAGCTCGATTAAGTTTTGCTGTCTTGTAGCTGCTCCAGAAGGTGTAGAAGTTCTACGTAAAGCCCACCCAGATATCGACATCTACGCAGCAGCGTTAGATGAAAGATTAAATGAACATGGATACATTCTTCCAGGATTAGGAGATGCTGGAGATCGTTTATTCGGAACCAAATAATAAATTTTTATAGTCAACGCTTTTGCGATAGACTATTGCCACCAAATCTGACAATAATCACCGTACTGAGCGTAAAACTCAAAGTATAGGATTATTGTCAGTTTTTTATTTGGTGTAAAGGAGGGGAAATAAGAAACATGGAAGCAACGCCAAAAGTGGTTGAGATTTTTGGATTGTCGTTTTCAGTTCCGATTTTGATTTCATGTGGGGTTAGTGTTTTACTAATCGCATTATTTACAATTTTTGCTTCAAGGAAGGTTTCGATGAAGCCTGGTAAGTTGCAAAATGCTTTAGAAGCTCTTATGGACTTCACGAAGGGTATTGTAAACAGTGCAGTTGATGAGAAAACAGCACAAACGTATTATTTATACATTTTCTCACTGTTTTCTTTTGTACTAGTCGCTAATATGGTTGGGCTAATTATCTTTATTCACTATGAAGATCACAGCTATTTTGCCAGTCCAACGGCTAGCCCGATAGTATGTTTAGCCTTAGCGCTTATGACAACATTAATCGCACATTATTCTGGTGTACAGAAGATGGGACTCAAAGGATATATCCAACATTCTTACTTAAGTCCGATGTCGATAATGCTCCCAATCAAATTGATTGAAGAGTTTACGAACACAATTACGTTGGCATTCCGTCTTTACGGAAATATTTATGCCGGCGAAGTGTTATTAGGTTTGATTGTGATGTTCTCATCCGCAGCAGGACTAATAACCTATATTCTTGCAATACCACTAGGGGTAGTATGGCAAGGATTTTCAGTGGTAATTGGAGCTATTCAAGCGTACGTATTCTGTACGTTGACAATGGTTTACATCTCACATAAAGTAATGAAACATTAATTTTAAGAAATGAGGAATTTATAATGACAGAATTAGCAGCAGCAATCGCAGTAGCAGGAGCAGCTTTAGCAGCAGCCTTTGGTAACCAAGCAGTTATCGTAAAAACAATTGAATCAATGACACGCCAACCAGAAATGAGCAATGAATTACGTTCAACAATGTTCATCGGGGTTGCCTTAATCGAAGCGATGCCAATCTTCGCCGTATTAATCGCTCTTATCCTTGTATTCGTTAAATAATCCAACAAATGGAATTATTGTCGTAAAGGAGGGGTGAGAGATGTTTGAAGTAATGTTATCAGGTAATGTCAGTACAGTTTTAGGCGATACTTTAGTCGTATTAATTTCAATGACGTTGTTACTATTCTTGGTGAAATTCTTTGCTTGGGATAAAGTAAATGCCATGTTAGAAGCACGTCGAGATAAAATTGCTAAAGATTTAGACGAAGCTGCTGAGAAAAGAAAATCAGCGGAAGAAATTCAGGCTAATGCCAACGAAATTATTCATAACGCAGAAGTGAAAGGTAGCGAAATCTTAGATAACGCTCGTGAAGCAGCTTCAAAAACGCAAGATGAAATGATTAAAGAAGGTAAAGATGTGGTCTCTCGCATGAAAGCAGATGGGCAACGTGAAGTGGATTCAATGAAACAACGTGCCATCGCGCAAGTGCAAGATGATATTGTAGACCTATCGGTTCAACTTGCTAGTCAAATTCTTGAAAAAGAAGTGACAAAAGAGAAACATCAAGAAGTAATCGAAGCCTTCATTAAGGGGTTGGAAAAATAATGGTTAAATATCACAAAGATATCGTTAAAGAAGCCAGCCATTTCTATGCAAAGGCAAAATTCGAAGGTCACTTAGAGCAAGTGACGAATGAACTTCAAGCTATTTTAGCAGGAATTCAAAATACTTCGACATTTAGACAGATGATGCATCTAGAGCATGTCTCTTATGATAAAAAGTTATCTGTATTAGAATCTGCATTTGGACATTTATCAAAAGAAACACAAGAGTACATAGCAACATTCCCGTCTGAAGATGGTTCGATGAATATTGTAGAAGCACTCGAAGCGTTCCTAGATATTTACAATGCCAATAAATTAGAGATTGTTTCTGCGATTCCTTTAACGGATGAACAGATGGATCGTATTGCAACTGCATTCCAAAATAAAACTCATAAAGAATATGATTCTTGGGTGAATACCGTAGATCCTTCAGTGATTGGCGGCGTTCAAATTAAGACAAAAGAGTATTTATTAGATGGAACGATTGCAAACAAACTAAAACAATTCAAAGAGAAAATTAGCCAAACAGGATTAAAGAGGTGAGATGGCATAAATGGAAATGAGTAATATTACAGCGAGAATTCGTGACCAAATCGCTTCTTTTGAAACGAAAGAACAAATTGAAGAAATCGGTGAGGTTTCCTTCATTGGGGACGGAATTGCTCGTGTCATCGGTCTTACAAATGTAATGGCTGGAGAATTAGTAGAATTTGAAAACGGCGCCTACGGGATGGCCCAAAACTTAGAGAAAAACGATGTTGGTGTCATCATCTTCGGAGGATATGAAAATATCCATGAAGGAGAACCTGTGAAACGTACAGGACGTATCCTTGATGTTCCAGTAGGGGACGCATTAATCGGTCGTGTTGTAGATGCATTAGGTCGTCCAATTGACGGTCTTGGTGCCATCGAAACAACGAAAAAACGTCCAGTAGAAAATGAAGCACCTGGCGTTATGCAACGTCAAAGTGTAAAACAGTCATTACCTACAGGATTAAAAGTAGTCGATGCCTTAGTTCCAATCGGTAAAGGACAACGTGAGTTAATTATCGGTGACCGTAAAACCGGTAAAACAAGTATCGCAGTAGATACTATTTTGAACCAAAAAGGCAAAGATACATTGTGTATTTATGTCGCTATTGGTCAAAAAGAATCTACAGTTAAAGCTCTTGTAGAAACATTAAAACGCTACGGAGCGATGGAATATACAACGGTTGTATCAGCGAGTGCTTCTCAACCAGCACCAATGCTTTATATTGCACCATATGCAGGTACTGCAATGGGTGAAGAGTGGATGTATCAAGGTCGCGATGTCTTAATTGTGTACGATGATTTATCAAAACAAGCTGCGGCATATCGTGAAATTTCCCTATTACTTCGCCGTCCACCAGGTCGTGAAGCTTATCCAGGGGATGTATTCTACTTGCACTCACGTTTACTAGAACGTGCAGCGAAATTAAGTGATGAATTAGGAGCAGGGTCATTAACAGCCTTACCAATCATCGAAACACAAGCCGGAGATATTTCTGCATATATTCCAACAAACGTAATCTCTATTACAGATGGACAAATCTTCTTAGAAAGTGACTTGTTCTACTCAGGGGTACGTCCTGGTTTATCTGCCGGATTATCTGTATCGCGTGTTGGGGGTTCTGCCCAAATTAAAGCGATGAAGAAAGTTTCTGGTACATTACGTATCGACTTAGCAAGTTACCGTGAGTTAGAAGCCTTCACACAATTTGGTTCTGACTTAGATGCGGCAACTCAACAAAAATTAAATCGTGGTAAACGTACGGTTGAAGTCTTGAAACAAGATGTTCACCAACCATTACCAATCGAATATCAAGTATCGATTTTATTTGCTTTAACACATGGTTTATTAGATGCGATTCCAATCGACCGTATTAAACCATTTGAAAAAGCGTTATATCAACATTTAGAAAGCGAACATAGAGATTTATTGAATGAAATCCGCGATCAACATGTGATTTCGGATGAAGAGAAATTCTACAAAGTAATTGAGAGTTTCAAACAAATTCATTTATTTGAACGTGTTCAATAAGCGTAGAAAGGAGAGGTGACCTGAATGACGGCTTCCTTAAATGATTTAAAGAAGAGAATTGTTTCAACAAAGAAAACAAGTCAAATCACTAGCGCCATGCAGATGGTCTCTGCAGCAAAATTAGCCAAATCAGAGCAAGCAGTGCGTCACTATCAAGACTACGCTCAAAAAATCCGTGAAGTTGTAACTCACTTACTATACGCAAATCACAATAAAGAAGAGGTTGTCGATGAAACGTCAGAGGACGGAGAAGTAGTAACTTCTTTTATCGACTATCACGACTTATTAATTGAACGTCCAGTTAAAAAGACTGGATACTTAGTGATTTCATCTGATCAAGGACTTGCTGGGAGTTACAACTCTTCCATTTTCCAATCAACAAGAGAAATGTTAGAGTTAGACCACCAATCCAAGGATGAATATGTCATCTTAACGATTGGGGATGCTGCAAGTCGCTTCTTCAAGAAGATGGGAGTGGATGTGCGTCTAGAAATTAACGACGTATCCGATATTCCAACCTTTGAAGAAGTAAGAAAGATTGTGTCAAGTGCGGTCCAAATGTTCCGTGACGGTGAATTTGATGAGTTTTACGTTTGCTATAATCACCATGTAAACGCGCTTTTATCAAACTACCGTGTTGAAAAAATGTTACCAATTATCGACTTAGATGCTGAAGAAGCAAAAGAGTACGAATTGGATTATATTTTTGAACCGAACAAGGAAATTATTATGGACATCTTGCTTCCGCAATATGCAGAATCGCTTATTTACGGAGCCATTATCGATGCCAAATCAGCAGAACATGCGTCTCGTATGACTGCCATGAGAAGTGCAACAGATAATGCTAAAGATTTAATCAGTAACTTAACACAAGATTTGAACCAGAGACGACAAGCGCAAATTACACAAGAAATTACAGAAATTGTCGGTGGAGCAGCCGCTCTGGAAGAACATTAGGATTTTAGAAGGAGGAAAATGGATTGAGAACTGGAAAGATTTTACAAGTTGTAGGGCCAGTTGTAGACGTGGTATTTCCTTTAGAAGAAGGCGTTCCAGATATTCATAATGCATTACAAGTTGTGAAAACAGCCAATGATGGTAGCGAAAAAACTGTTACTTTGGAAACTGCTGTAGAATTAGGGGACGGTGCAGTTCGTACGATCGCCATGGAATCTACCGATGGTTTGCAACGTGGCATGAAAGTGGTGGACTTAGGACGCACAATTAGCGTTCCAGTGGGACCTGAAACATTAGGCCGTGTCTTCAACGTTCTTGGAGATACAATCGACTTGAAGGAACCATTCCCAGCAGATTTCACAAGACATGAAATCCATAAACCAGCACCAAAATTTGAAGAATTAAACAGTCAATACGAAATTCTACAAACAGGGATTAAAGTTATTGACCTTTTAGCACCATATCTTAAAGGTGGTAAAATCGGTTTATTCGGTGGTGCCGGTGTAGGGAAAACCGTATTAATTCAAGAATTGATTCATAATATTGCCGAAGAACTTGGTGGTATTTCAGTATTTACTGGGGTAGGGGAACGTACTCGTGAAGGGAACGACCTTTACCATGAAATGCAAGAGTCAGGTGTATCTGCTAAAACAGCGATGGTGTTTGGACAAATGAACGAACCACCAGGAGCTCGTATGCGTGTAGCACTTACAGGTTTAACAATTGCGGAATACTTCCGTGATATGGAAAAACAAGACGTGCTTTTATTCATCGATAACATTTATCGTTTCACACAAGCAGGTTCAGAAGTATCAGCCCTACTTGGACGTATGCCTTCTGCCGTAGGGTATCAACCAACACTTGCAACTGAAATGGGTCAATTACAAGAACGTATCAGTTCAACTAAAGACGGATCTATTACATCTATTCAAGCGATTTACGTGCCTGCCGATGACTATACTGACCCGGCTCCAGCAACAACATTCGCCCACTTAGATGCAACTACAAACTTAGAGCGTCGTTTAACAGAACAAGGGATTTATCCAGCGGTGGATCCACTTGCTTCAACTTCAAGTGCCCTAACTCCAGAAATTGTTGGGGAAGAACACTATGAAGTAGCGATGAAAGTACAACAAATGCTTCAACGTTATCGTGAATTACAAGACATCATTGCCATCTTAGGGATTGATGAATTGTCAGATAGCGAAAAAGTCATTGTAAACCGTGCAAGAAGAATTCAATTCTTCTTATCACAAAACTTCCACGTTGCCGAAGCATTTACAGGACAACCTGGTTCATATGTTCCAATTAAAGACACGGTTCGTGGATTTAAAGGAATTATTGATGGTTTATATGATGATATTCCAGAAGATATGTTCCGTAACGTAGGACCAATCGAAGACGTGATTAAAAAAGCTAAAGCAGCAGGGTTTTATGGAGGAAACTAAAGATGGCTGAACATGAATTACTGGTCGTTGTCACAACACCAGAAGGAAAAGTGTATAACCATCGTTCCTATTCTGTGAGTGCCGATGCAGTCGATGGCGGAATCACCATACTACCGCATCATGCTCCAATCATGCTTCCTTTAAAAATCGGGGCTCTTCGAGTGAAACGATTCTTAGAGGATTCCCCAACTGATTATATTGCAATCGGTGGAGGAGTTATGGAAGTGCGGGATAATGTCGTAACGATCATTGCCAACGTGGCTGAGCGTGCAAGAGACATTGACGTGACTCGTGCAGAACAAGCCAAAGATAAAGCTGAAAAAGTGATTAGCGATAGTAGTCGTTCTCAAAGTGATGTAGAGCGTGCAAAAATTGCTTTAAGTAAGGCAATCAACCGTATTGGTGTTTCTAAACATAGAAGAAAATAAATAAGAGAGGATGTTTTCATCCTCTCTTTTATAGAAACGAAAAACACTAGCAGAGAATTCTGCTAGTGTTTTTTGATTTTATAAGATTTCTTTGATGTATGTTTCGAGTTCTTCTTGAGTTAGAACGCCGGCCGTTTTTTTTACAATCTTTCCATCTTTATCGACAAAGATTAGGGTTGGAATTTCTGTAATCTCGTGATATCTTTGGAAGCTTGAATCAACGTCAGAGTAATAGTTGAGGGATAGAGAATGCTCTTTTAAGTATTTCTTTCCGTTCTCAATCGGTTCTTTCTGACTGATCATCGCTACACCAACAAATTCAACTTTGTCTGCATATTTTTCTTTTAATGTATTTAAAATTGGGAGCTCTTGTTGGCAATCTGGACACCAACTTGCCCAAGCGTAGTAGACTGTTGGCTTTCCGTTAAAGTCTTTTTCAGTTAATTTTTTTCCGCTTGCGTCTTGGAATACGACGTTTGCATCAGCAGGTTTGCTGCTTGATGGTAATAAATAAAATGTAGCTAATCCTGCAACCATCAGTGCTGCAAGAGCCAATAAAAGTTTTTTCATAAAAATCCTCTTTCTATTTTTATTCGTGAATATCAAACACGTATTTGTGGCCCTGTGTAAGGCTATGGTAGAATCCTTTACCGTCATATAAGTGGAATACTTGTACGCCAGCAATGTCTTCTTCGTTAGGGTAAACATCTTTTACGAATGGGTTATCTTTAAGAACTTCTTCAAGACGTTCACGACCAATTTCTTTAACAACACCTTCGATACGAATCACTTGGATTAAGTAATCTTCGCTCTTCATAGCAGTAATAGCAACTTTTTGGTTATTTTGTAGTTGTTTGTAGAAGTTTGTTTTTGGACTAGTCATAAAGAACACGCCTTTTTCGTTTGCAACACCAATATGGATATGACGCGCATGAGGTTGGTTGTTCTCATCTGCAGTCGCGACAACAGCTACATTCATTTCTTCTAAAATACGTAAAATTTCATTGACTTCCATGGTGATTTCTCCTAACTGTTTTCTTTTTATTTTATCACAGATTGTATTATGAAAGAAGACTTGCGATTTCGTCTCGTATTTGTTCAGGAGTTGTAGTAGGGGCGAAACGTTTCAAAATCGTTCCATCTTTAGCTACGAGGAATTTCGTGAAGTTCCATTTTACCTTTTCACCGAAAAGACCAGCAGTTTCTTTCTTTAATAACTCAAATAATGGATGTGTTTCTGGACCATTTACCTTAACCTTACCAAACATTGGGAAAGTCGTATTGTATGTCAATTGGCAATGTGCGACTGCTTGTTCAGCTGTGAGAGGTTCTTGGCCAGCAAATTGATTGCAAGGGAATCCAAGAACTGTGAATCCTTTGTCCTTGAACTCTAAATAGAGTTTTTCTAACCCTTCAAATTGTGGAGCGAGTCCGCATCCACTTGCAGTATTCACAATTAGCAGTAATTGTCCTTTATAGTTTTCTAGAGTAGTTACTTCTCCATTTACTGTTGGAACTTCGATTTCATAAATTGACATTCGTTTACCTTCTTTCTTAGATAAGGCCATAGTATTTTAATCCGTTGATAATGCCGTTATCTGTGTTGTTAGTCGTAATAAATTCCGCAAGTTCTTTGAGTACGGGGATGGCATTTCCCATAGCGACAGGATGCGTCACTGCTTGAAGCATCTCGATATCGTTTGGACCATCTCCGAATGCGTAAGTCTCAGCATCTTCTTGATTTAAATACTCTAAGAAGCGTTTGATTCCTTCCGCTTTTGAATTCCCTTTTGAAATCACATCGACTGAGTATGGTGTGTTCCGTAGAAAATCAAGGTTGGCGAAGGCTTCCTTATATTTTTCTTCCGCTGGTGGAAGACAGATAAAGAGCAACATGTTAATCGGATTATCTATATAAAAATCTGCGTTTAGTGCAGGTGGATTCGTGTGAATAAATCCGTAAGCATCCTTAGCTCCATCTGTGGATTCTACTAAGTAGAATTCTTTTTCATTATAGGCCGTAAACCCATATCCATCTTCTTTTACCATTTGATGGAATTTCTTCACCGTTTCAGTTGGAATTTCTGAAGAATAAACACGCTTGCCTTGATAAAGAACGACTTGACCGTTCATAAAAATTCCTGAGTGGATATTGGCGCTCTCCATAATATCGCGTGTTTCAGCAGAAGAACGTCCTGTTGCGATAAAGGGTTCATACCCGTTGTTTTTTAGCGTTTGAATGGCTTTGGCTGTAGCGACGTCCACTTTTGACTCGCCGTTTAAAAGTGTTCCATCCAAATCAAAAAATACAAAACCTTTCATTCCGTCACTCCATTCATTTTGTCTTTTTCTATTATACCATGTTTCGAAGAATTTTAATTGTAGTTCGAATTGAAAGCATTTCGCGTGAAAGAGTAGAAATATCGTAGTTTTTATGTTAAAATTGAAAAGAATTTTAGTTAAGGAGGGAATCCTTTGTACAATTTGATTTTATCACTGATGGTTGTGGTATGCGTATTATTAATTATTGTTGTTGCAATGCAACCTTCAAAAACAAATGCTGCGAATTTAACAGGTGGAGCAGAACAATTATTCGGTAAACAAAAGGCACGTGGTTTTGAGGCATTCTTAATTCGCGTAACAGTTGTTTTAGGAACAATCTTCATGTTATTAGCATTTGCATTAGCATACATTTCATCAAAATAATAAATTTAAGTACAATTGTTCGGACAGCCAACCAATTGTACTTTTTTATTTGTCAGATTAGAGGAGTAATATTATGGAAGCACTATGGTTAAGAAAAGAAAGCAATACAAGAGCGGTGATTTTATTTCATGCTTATACAGGAACGCCTGCCGATGTGAGAATGCTTGCGCAGTTTTTACATCGTCATGATTATGCAGTCTATGTTCCAGTATTTTCTGGCCATGGAACTCCAGATGTGGAAGATATCTTGGCAAGTTCTCCTGAGGCTTGGTACGATGATGCTAAACGTGCTGTTAACTTTGTTCGAGGACAAGGCTATCACACCGTTAGTGCCTTTGGATTATCGATGGGCGGTATTATGGCGACAAAATTAGCAACCGAACATCTCGTTGAATATGCAGGGACTTTTTGTTCGCCGGTATCTTCTGGAAATCCTCAGTTGCCAGGACTGTTTCAAAGTTTTATGATGTATGCGAAGGCGTCTTATAGAAATGTAGGACGACCATTTGATGAAGCTGAAATGAAGGAAAAAGCACAAAAACAATTAGCACACATTCAATCATTTTCAAGTGAAGTTGCTTCACACTTAGATGAAGTGACAGGAAGTTTTTATATTGCACAAGGGGAACAAGATACACTTGTCGATCCAGAGTCTTCTCTTGAATTAAAAGAGGGCCTCATTAACGCACAAGTGGAGTTACATTGGTATGAAGAAGCAGGGCACGTGATTACGGTTAGTCCTGTTAGAAAGGAATTCCAAGAGACTGTTCTCTCTTTTCTAAATCAACAAGAATGGAGGTAAAGAAATGAGACAATCATTAGAAGAAATCTTAATGGCTTTCTTTATGGAACATGAATCCGAAAGTTTTTTTGTTCAAGAAATTAGTGAGCATTTCGGATTTACTGCTTCAAAGGACTTTAAGATTTTAGTGAAACAATTAGCTGACCTCGAAGATTCTGGAAAAATTGTATTAACACGACAAGGTAAATTTGGATTCAATCAAAAAAATCGTACGTTAGAAGGAACATTCCGATTAAACGATAAAGGATTTGGTTTTGTCACAGTTGAAGAAGGCAAACCAGATATTTTTATTCCAAGAACGGATGTCCATGGCGCTATGGATGGAGACAAAGTTGCGATTCGTATCGTTCAAGAAGAAAATCCTTATAACGACAAAGCCGCAAGCGGAACAATCGTGAAGATTATTGAACGCGCTGTGAAGCAAGTGGTGGGGATTTATACACGTTATCCATCGAAGATTATGATGCAAACAGGCTATTGTGGCGAAATTGCATTAAAAGATTCTAAATTAAAGAAAACGAAATGTTATGTGACTAGAAAGGGATTAAACCCAGTTGACGGAACCGTCGTGATTGCCGAAGTTGACAGTTATGAAACAGAGCGTCACGAACTCGTCTTGAAGGCGCATATCGTCAAAGAAATCGGCTTTAAAGACGCTGTCGGCATGGACATTTTAATGATTTTACATCAATTAAAAATCCCAACAGTATTCCCAGACTCTGTTATAGAGGAAGCCAACCGTGTGAGTGAAACGATCTCACCGGAAGAAATCGAAGGGCGTGTGGATTTACGCCAAGAATTAACCGTGACAATTGACGGAGCAGACGCAAAAGACTTAGATGATGCGGTAGCTCTAGTCAAACGCGAAGATGGAACCTTTGTCTTAACGGTATCCATCGCCGACGTTTCTTATTATGTAACGGAAAATTCTGAAATGGATAAGGAAGCATTTGAGCGAGGAACGAGTGTGTATTTAACAGACCGTGTTGTTCCAATGTTACCGCAACGATTATCCAATGGAATCTGCTCACTTCATCCATATGAAGAGCGATTAACGTTAACAGCCCGCATGGAAATTGACCGTAGCGGAACGATTTACCAACACGAGATTTCCCCAAGTGTGATTCAATCGAACGAGCGATTAACGTATGATGAAGTGAACGTATTATTCAATACGAATGAAGCTTCTGAAAAAATCACTCCAGAGATTGCTGAAATGCTATGGAATATGAAGGAATTACATACGATTCTTGAACGTAGACGTACGGAACGTGGAGCGATTGACTTTGATACACAAGAAGCAAAAATTCTGGTGGATGAAAAAGGAGCGCCTACAGAAATCGTACTACGTGAACGTGGTATAGCAGAGCGACTCATCGAGTCCTTTATGCTTGCGGCGAATGAAATAGTAGCCCGTCACTATGAACAATTGAAGGTGCCATTTATCTATCGTATTCACGAAAATCCAGATAGCGAAAAACTCCAACGATTCTTAGAGTTTATTACAGCGTTTGGAATTACGATTAAAGGGAAGAATGATTCAATTACACCGAAGAAATTGCAAAAAGCCTTGAATGAGGTACGTGGTGAACCGTATGAAGCAGTGGTATCGACGATGATGCTTCGTTCTATGAAACAAGCTAAGTACGATATCACGCCTACAGGACACTATGGACTGGCAGCGGAAGACTATACACACTTCACTTCGCCAATTCGTCGTTATCCAGACTTAATCGTTCATCGTATGATTCGTTATTACGGAAAACGTCCAGGTCATTTATCGAAGAAAGAAGAAACGCTTCTGGAAGATAAGTTGCAACAAATTGCAGACCAATCATCTCGTATGGAACGACTTGCAGTACAGGCGGAACGCGATGTGAACGCATTGAAAAAAGCTGAATACATGCAAGACAAAGTCGGCGAGGAATTCGATGGAATCGTAAGCTCAGTGACAAAATTCGGGATGTTTGTCGAGTTAGCCAATACCGTAGAAGGATTAATTCATATTTCTCACTTGAAGCAAGACTACTTTAACTTTATTGAAAGTCATATGATTTTACTTGGGGAACGTACGGGTGTTAGTTACCGTATCGGTGACCGTGTTCGTGTGAAATGTGTGAAAGTAGATGTGGAAGCTAGAGAAGTCGATTTCCTACTCGTAGAAGATGCAAAATTGGCCAAAACAGAACGTCCAAGAAAAGGCGAACGCTTTGATGAAAAGTCTTCTAAGAAAGGCAAAAAATCAAAAGGACGCCAACGCTTTAAAAAAGCAATTAAAACGAAAAAGAAAAGACGCTAGGAGGTTCGTGAATGCCTAAAGGAACGAACGATAAAGTGCTCGCACAAAATCGAAAAGCAAGTCATGACTATACCATTCTTGAAACGATTGAAGCTGGGATGGTCTTAACTGGAACAGAAATCAAATCGGTTCGTCAAGCGCGTATCAATTTAAAAGATGGATACGTGAGCTTGAAGCAAGGAGAAGCTTTTCTTGTAGGTGTCTATATTAGCCCGTTTGAACAAGGGACACTGTTCAATCATGACCCATTAAGAACGAGAAAATTATTGCTTCATAAAAAGCAAATTAATTATTTACTGGAGCAAGTAAAGCAAGCCGGAAATACGGTAGTGCCGCTGAAGGTCTACATTAAAAATGGCGTTGCAAAGTTGTTAATCGGAGTTGCGAAAGGGAAGAAAAATTACGATAAACGTGATGCCTTAAAGCAAAAGGATATGAAACGCGAAATCGATCGTGCAATGAAAGAAAGATATTAAAGAGGAAGGCTGGACAAATTGTCCAGCCTTTTTTGCATACAAAAACAGTTCATTACCATATATGGTAATGAAATATTTCAAAAAAGAATTCCGTTTCATATTTGTTTCATATTGGAAGTGCAAACTAATAGTACAGAATAGGAAAGGATGTGGGAGAGCACATGGATTGGAAAAAGAGAGCAGGTGCGTATCTTGTGCGCAAGAAGATTCGTACAGGAATATTATTTTTCATCATGATGCTAATTACAGCAGCCGTCTTGGCGGTACTCTCGATGCAAGAAAGTACAGGGAAGGTTCAAACGAAGCTATTAGAATTATCCAATTCGGGATTTCAAATAGAATCGCTCTTACAAGATGGAAACATCGAACAAAAGAAGTTGTTCCAAGTAGAACAAGTTGAGGGAGTGAAAGAGGCGCAGTATGAATTTGATGGCATCGGTCAACTAGAAGACGCAAAGGCTGTTGAAAGAGAACAAGCGGTCCAACTCGATCAAGGGAATATGGGAGAACTGGTGGGGTATCATGGTGTCACTTCTAGCAATCAGGAGCTAAATTTTGCTAGTGGTGCGCTAAGTCTTAAAGAAGGCCGTGCGTTAACGAAAGACGATTCCGGAAAAGTTCTCGTACATGAAGAACTTGCAAAAGAAAACAATTGGACAGTCGGAAGCAAGATTAAATTGAAGAACTTCCAAAACGGGGACGCTACTGCAAACAGTAAAGAAGTAACCGTCGAAATCGTTGGAATCTTCAACGGGAAATTATCGGAGCAATCGACAGGGTTGACGAGTGACTTAACAGAAAATCGCATCTATATGGATTATAAAACGAGTCAATCATTAATCGGGAAAGATGAATCGAATGCGATTGTTCACCGTGCGATTTTTACGGTGAAAGATCCATCAAAACTAGATGAAGTGATTTCAAGAGTAAAAGAACTTCCTCTCAAGTGGGATAGCATGCAACTTTCTAAAAATGAACAAGTATTTGAGCAGGTAGCCTCGCCTATCCAAAACTTTAAATCGCTCATGACATTGTTGACGAGCTCTGTATTTGTATTAGCAGTAATTGTTTTATTTTTAATTTTATTATTTACATTAAGAGAAAGAATTCATGAGTTTGGAATTTTGATGTCGGTTGGAATTTCAAGAAAAGAAATTATCGCGCAAATCTTATTAGAACTCTATACTGTTGCGGCGACGAGCTCGATTTTCGCTCTTATGTTGGGAAGCTTTGTAGCCAAGCAATTTTACACTGGTCTCTTATCTTCGGATGAGATTCCAATACAAGTGAAATCATTATTTGAATCGAGCTTGCCAGAGTTCAGTCTGATGCAAGGACTGCTAACCATTGGAGTCGTACTGATTATTATTGCACTAGCTGTTCTATTTAGTACGGCAGTTATCTTAATGAAGAAACCGAAGAAAATTTTAAGCCAAATGAACTAAGGAGTGTTTTTATGTCAGTATTATCATTAGAAACTATTTATTATCGATACGAGGATTCTCAAAAATACGTGTTGAATGATTTGAATGCCACTTTTGAAGAAGGAAAATTCTATGCAGTCGTTGGGAAATCAGGAGCAGGGAAATCGACTTTCTTATCGCTTTTAGCAGGATTAGATAGTCCAACGAAAGGAAAAGTTTGTTTAAATGGGCAAGATATTGCGCAAGGTTCATACAGTGAACACCGCCGCGACCATATTTGCTTAGTGTTCCAAAACTATAATTTAATCGATTATTTAACACCGCTTGAAAATGTAAGACTCGTAAATGGAAAAGCAACCAAAGATATTCTATTGAAATTAGGATTAGAGGAAGAATTAATTCATCGTAATGTATTGAAGCTATCAGGTGGGCAACAACAACGGGTTGCAATTGCTAGAGCGCTTGTTTCAAAGGCGCCAATTATTTTAGCGGATGAACCAACAGGAAACTTGGACGAAGGAACAGCTGCAGAAATTATCGATATCTTAAAAATGGCAGCACATGAAAGTGGAAAATGCGTCATCGTAGTGACTCACAGCCCGCAAGTAGCGACTGCGAGTGATGAAGTGTTGGAATTAGAAGATGGAAAACTAAAGAAAGCAAGAGGGGGAAAATAGATGAATATCCTACAAAATGCTTGGGCATATGTCTCAAGAAAAAAGTTTAAAACCTTCATTATTTTCTTTATTTTATTTACTATGGCAACGGTAGCTCTTAGTAGTTTAGCCGTAAAACATGCAACGGATACCGCTGCAAAAGAAACGTTTAAGTCGATTAATTCTTCGTTCTCGATGCAGATCGACCGTAGACATAATCAAGGGACTGCTCGTGGGGGCGGGAACTTGAAAGGAAAAGATATTCAAGCGATTGAAGGAATCGAAGGCGTTCAAAAGGCAGTGAAGCGAATGGAAGTCGTAGCTGACCTTGTGGATCAAGAATTGATTCCAGCAAAAGGAGTTCGTCTTGATGCCACTCGTCAGCAACGTTTCGGGAAAGCTGCTCAGGTAACCGGAATTAATGATTCTAGCATGGATGAACGATTCGCGGCGCAGACTTTTACGCTAACAGAAGGGCGCCATATTAAGGATGACGATACAAATGTGGCTTTAGTACACGAAGACTTTGCTAAGAAAAATAATTTAAAAGTCGGCGACAAGTTCAAGTTGAAATCAAATATTTATGATGCAGATAATGAAAAGCAAGCCAATAACCAAACCGAAGTGACGATTGTTGGTTTGTTCGGTGGAAAAAATAAAGGTGGTGTCACAGCACCTCAAGAATTATATGAAAATACGATTTTAACAGACTTAAAGACCAGCGCATTAATGTATGGATATACTGAAGCAAATGCGATTTACCTGGATGCAACTTTCCTTGTTGGTGGTCAATATGACATCGATAAGGTGATGGAACAAGCGAAGAAATTAGGAATTGACTGGAAGGCATATACGCTCATTAAGAGTAGCCAAAACTACCCAACGCTTCAAAAATCAATTAACTTAGTATACGGCTTAACAGACAAACTATTCCTTGGAAGCCTAATCTTCTCAGCGATTATTTTAGTACTCGTCCTCTTTTTATGGACAAACAGTCGTCGTCGAGAAATCGGTGTTCGTTTGGCGCTTGGAATGACGAACAAAACGATTATTGCGCAAATGCTGTGCGAAGTAGGAATGGTTAGCATCGCCAGCTTTATCGCTGCAATTCTTGCAGGTGGACCTGTCAGCGAATGGGTTGGAAAACTCATTTTGGGGCAAGTGAATAGCAGCATTGGAACGCAACTGGCGAATGAAGCGAAATCGGCCAACCTTGGTGGTGGAGCAGCCGTTGACGGTTTCAATAAGACATTGACAGAATTATCGGTGACGGTATCCAATATGGATAAAGCAACAGTTGTAGGTCTTGGACTCGTCGTTGTTGTTATTGCAGTTCTCTTAGGCAGTGCGTTTATTTTACAAAAATCTCCGAAGAGTTTATTGCAAGATACGGAATAAAAATGCAAGGGTCTAGTCGCTAGACCGATTGATTGATATAATAGCAAAAAAGAGGTGATGTTTTTGAATTTATTAATCGTTGAAGACGAAGGAGCGATTCGCGAAGGCGTTCGTGAATATTTAACAGAGCAAGGCTTCCATGTGTTTGAAGCAGAAGATGGAGTAGAAGCGCTTGAAGTATTTGAAAAAGAGTCGATTGATTTAATCTTACTCGATATTATGATGCCTCGAAAAAATGGCTTTGAAGTGTTAGAAGAGGTGCGTAAAACTAGTAAAGTTCCTATTCTGATGCTAACGGCCCTTCATGACGAAGAAACACAAGTGAGAACGTTCGAGCTACTCGTTGATGGATTTATTCAAAAACCATTCTCCCTCGTCGTTTTGCATAAGCAGATTGAAGCCGTATTGAAGCGTCATTACGGAGAAATGGATGTGTGGAACTATGAGAATACGAGTGTGAATTTTACCAGTTTTGAAGCTAGAGTAAATGGGCAGATTGTGGAAGTAACTGCAAAAGAACTGGCAATTTTGAAACTACTCGTAGAACATCACGGACAAGTATTGAGTCGTGCTCAAATATTAGATCACGTGTGGGCAGAGCATGAAGATCCACCGTTTGACCGTGTTGTGGATGTTTATATCAAGCAATTGCGAAAAAAATTATTGTTGGATTGTATCGTTACTGTTAAAAATGTCGGATACAAGTTGGAGTTAAGATGAGAAAATTAAAACTGTTTCCTAAGATTTTTATTTATACATTGAGCATTCTAGGTACGCTAGTCGCCATCGCGCATCTGTTTTTATACTTTGCCTTTCCGCACTTTTATTTGCAGGAACGTCAGCAAGAATTAAGCCAAAAAGCAGATGTGTTAGTAGAAAGTTTATTCAAAGTCGATGAACAAGAGGCTGCGTCTGCTTTGCAACTGTATGCTAAAAATGAAGGGATTACAGCTTACTTAAGAAAAGAATCGAACGGGGAGAACTTACAGCTAGGAAGCGAGTTAGCCATTGATGAAAATAGTGATCAGAACTCGGTCATTATCGAGGATAGACAAGTCACTACAAAAGACGGCAAACAAATGCAACTGCAGGTCGTGACGACAACCGAATCGGTGAAACAGGCAACCAAGGTTACATTCCGTTATTTGCCATTATCGCTCGCCATTTCGATCTTTACAGCAGTCATTTTCTCGTATATTTATGCTAGAAAATTATCGAAACCTCTGATGCAAATGTCCAGAGTAACCAAGAAGATGATGGAATTGGATAGAGATGCACGGTTTGTAAATCCAAGAGCCGATGAAATTGGACAGATGGAGATGCAAATTAATGAGTTATACGAGCATCTACTATCCGTCATCGATGAACTGGAAGAGAAGAATCAGAAGATGATTCAGTTGGAAAAAACAAAGGTGGATTTCTTGCGAAGCGCTTCTCACGAGTTGAAGACGCCATTAGCAGGTCTGCGTATTTTATTAGAGAATATGAGCCTCAATGTTGGTAAATATAAGGACCGTGATAAGTACTTGGAAGAGTCGATTGCCAAAGTCGACCAGATGTCTGTACTCGTTCAGGAAATTCTGGCGCTGTCTAAATTACAAGAAGAAACTCTAACAAAAGAAGAAATAGCATTAGACAAAGTTCTTCCAGAGTGGAACAGAGAATTCCAGTTGTTATTACAAGAAAAAGGACTAGTGCTTGAAGAAAACATCGAACCATTCACGATTGAAGCGAGCCCAATCGCCTTTCGAAATGTATGGAATAACTTATTGATGAATGCCATTAAACACTCATCAAAAGAAGGCGTCATTCGAGTGGAATTAAAGGATCAAGATTTAACGATTGAAAATCCATGTGTTCCACTAACGAAAGAACAAATTGAAACGGCATTTTCACTCTTACCATCTTCAAAAGGAACGACTGGCGGAGGAAATGGAGTAGGACTCTATAGTGTTCATCAGTTGCTCGAACGTGAACAAATTGAACACCGCTTCTTTGCAACAGCAGAAGGTATGTGTTTTGAAATGAATTTTAAAGATAAAGCTTAAAAGAATGGCTCTTTGTCAAATAGTGTTGATGAAGAATTTTAGGAAGGGATTAAGCAACTAATTGTTGCTTAATTCCTTTTTGTTTTGGGCCAAACATTTTTGTTATTAAAATAATCCTGTTCCTAAAATGGTAATAGTTTCTAAAGCCATAAGCATTCCTTTTGAGTACTTTTATTTTATTGTTTATTCCTTCGATAGGGCCATTTGTTCTAGTTGGATGCTCACAAGTATTTTGAATATATGGCAAGTAAGTAATTAGAGTCTTTAATACCCTTTTTAAACCAGGAGATAGGTTTAATTGTGTAGCTGCTTCAATCGTTTCCTTGAATTCTATATAATCTCTGTCCTGAATACATTCACGAAGTGAATGTACAACCGCATAATCATTTTTAAGAGATGGATTGTTTTCTAAGATATAATCCACGATTCCTTTACTTGTTATGAAGCTTTCAAAAAGCTTATAACGATTATATTTATAGTTCTGAAGTTCATTAGGGTTCTTTAAAATTAACTTCCAATAATGTTTTAACTTTCGATATAATTTTGGATCTTTATAACGATGCTTATTCATGACACGTACCCTAGTTCGATTTAATTCTCTATTTAAGGCTTGTACGATGTGAAAAGGATCAATGATAATTTTAGCGTTAGGAAACATTTCTTTTATTAATTGAATGTACGGTAAGTACATGTCGATTGAGATAGTTTTTACCTTTAATCTAGTCTTAGGCTCAAAACGATAAAAATATTGTTTCAAACTGTAAGATTTTCTATCTCTTACAACATCGACTAGCTTGTGTGTTGTGCTATCACAAATAATGAAACTCATATTACTATCGGAAGATTTAACGGATTTAAATTCATCAAAACACAAATGCTCAGGTAAATCATGTAATGGTTTAATCGTTAATAATCGTGCTGTATCATCTATGATACGTCTTACAGTATGAACTGAAACATTTGTTTCTTTGGCGATATATGTTTCAGATACAGTTTCACTTATTTTTGATTTGATTTCGTTTTTTAAGCGTTTAGAGATATGACAGTGTTTTTCTACGATTCTACTAGTGTCTGCGGTAAATGAAGAGCCGCATTCTCTACAGAGAAATCTCTGCTTGCGTAGATTTAAGTAGGCCGGTAGGCCTGAAACAGAACAGAGAGTGATACGAGAAGTTTTCGTGCCATTTTTGACGATATTATTATTTTGGCTAACACATCCACAAACGGTACAAAATTCTGGTTTATGCGTATATGTAGCTGAATAAAATAAAGATTTTCTCTTTTTAAATATCTTCTCTTGAACTGTATTATCCCAGATAATGTTTTTATCTTTGATTTGTAGTGTAGCTTCTAGTATATTGTTCATATGGTCATCATCCTTTTGTTTTAGGTTTAGGCGCTTTTAATATAATGGATGTTGGCCTTTTTGTATACACTAAAATAGGGTTGATGGAAAATTTCCATCAACCCTAAAAATTATAGAACCAAAAGAATGGGTTATCGCATGCGGTAACCCGTTCTTTTTTGTTTGGGAGCGATTCGCTACTTTTGGACGAGATTCCAACAATTAAAAGAAAAAAATGGAGAAATTAGCAAAAAAAATCACAAAAAACGCTTACATTTAAAGCGTTTTCGTGTATAATTAAAGTATCAATAAAAAGATAGGAAGGTTGATATTATGGCAACAATTGATCGTTTCGCTACAGACACTATACGCAAGAGCAATCCGCATCTTTCGCAATTGAAGGCAACTATTGAACCAGCTTTTTATTCGAACAATGCGACTGAAATTCAGACTCTGGCAGAGGCGTATGAATTAGCGTCACATGCACCTAATACAACAGTGTTAGATGCGTTCGTTGCAAACGCAAAGGATTTAGGGTTACCGGAGGATGCACATATTCTTACGGTTGTTGATGGGAGCGTTGTAGGACGTACTGCAAAAGCTCGTCGAATTTTGGGTAATAATCCAGCAGAAGATGCAAAGATTATTCCAATCATTCGTGAAGAGATTTATAACAGTTCGTTCAAACCGTTTATTAAGGGTACAGCCGTTGTAGGTCTTGATGAAGACTTTATGGTGAAGGCGCATATCACAATGCCTAAAGAACACATTAACAACTTGTACTCATGGTTATTGAACTTCCAAATTTTCAATGACCAATATAAGAGACGTTATGATGCGTCTAAACAATATGACGAAAATGATATTTTCATTTTCTTCGACCCAACTTGGAGACATCCTGATTACCCAGATGGATTAGCATTTTTTGATACAAAACATAACTGTGCTGCAATTTTAGGAATGAGTTATTTTGGGGAAATCAAGAAAGGAACGTTAACATTAGCATGGGCAACTGCCGCTCGTAACAATTACGTTTCTTGCCACGGTGGTTTGAAGATTTTCCGTAAAGAAGGCGATTCTTACGTTGCAAGCTTCTTCGGATTATCTGGATCAGGTAAGTCTACATTAACACACGCAAAACATGACGATAAATACGACATTGAAGTATTACACGACGATGCATTTGTGATTTCGGTAGAAGATGGTTCATCTGTAGCTTTGGAACCTTCTTACTTCGACAAAACAAATGACTATCCAGCAGGTCACAGAGAACAAGATTACTTCATAACGGTTCAAAACTGTGGTGTGACTCTGGATGAAAACGGCCGTAAAGTTTTAGTAACTGAAGATATTCGTAACGGTAACGGACGTACTATTAAATCTCGTTATTCAACACCAAACCGTGTTGATAAGATTCAAGAACCAATTCAATCTATTTTCTGGATCATGAAAGATGATGCACTACCACCATTAGTGAAAATCACAGATCCACGTTTAGCATCTATTTTAGGATGTACATTAATGACAAAACGTTCTACTGCTGAAAATACAGGGGCTGGGGCAAACTTAGATGCGCTCGTTATCGAACCATACGCAAACCCATTCCGTGTATATCCATTAGTAGAAGACTACGAAAAATTCAAAGCATTATTTGATAAAGGTGTAGACTGCTACATCATCAATACAGGAGATTTCTTAGGTAAGAAAGTTACAAAAGAAGTTTCACTTGGCGTCATCGAAACAGTTGTTGATGGCAAAGCAAACTTTGAATTATTCGGTGGTCTTCCAGGAATGGAATACTTACCAGTTGAAGGTTACGAAGTGCCTGACATGAATGGCGAATACGCTGAATTAATTCGTGATCGTATGCAATTCCGTTTGGATTACTTGAAAGCATTTAACGATGCAAATCCAGAACATCAAATTCCTCAAGATGCCCTTGAAAGCATCAAGACAATCGAACGCTTTATCGACGTATTATAGTGAAAGGAGTGTTCGGTGATGACTCGAAAAATAGGAATTACAGATACAATCTTACGGGATGCCCATCAATCTTTGATGGCAACCCGTATGCGAATTGAAGATATGCTCCCTGTTTTAGATCAATTAGACGAAGCAGGATTTGCCTCTTTGGAATGTTGGGGTGGAGCAACGTTTGATGCCTGTATTCGTTTCTTAGACGAAGATCCATGGGACAGACTTCGCACCTTGAAAAAACATTTAAAGAAGACACCGTTACAAATGTTGTTACGCGGTCAAAATATTTTAGGATATCGTCACTATGCCGATGATGTTGTCGAAAAATTTGTCGAAAAATCAGCAGAAAACGGGATTGATATTTTCAGAATTTTCGATGCGTTAAATGACGTTCGTAACTTGGAAGCTTCACTAAATGCTGTGAAGAAGACAGGTAAAGAAGCACAAATGACAATTTGCTATACGATTAGTGATGCGCACACGATTGAATACTACAAAGAACTAGCAGCAAAAATGCAAGAAATGGGTGCGGATTCTATCTGTGTGAAAGACATGGCCGGAATTTTAACACCAGCTCGTGGTATTGAGCTCGTTCGCGCATTAAAAGAAGTGATTACAGTTCCAATCGTCGTGCATACACACTGCACAAGCGGTATTGCACAACTCACTTATCAAGCAGTCATTGAAGCTGGTGCAGACCGCATCGACACGGCCCTTTCACCACTTAGTGAAGGGACAAGCCAACCACCAACGGAATCATTAGTCATCGCTCTTCGAGAACTAGGCTATGACATCTCCGTTGATTTGGCAAAATTAGAACCAGTTGCAGACCACTTCCGAGTAATTAAAGATAAATACATTAAAGATGGAACATTAAATCCAAAAATGTTAACACCAGACCCACGTGCGCTTTTATATCAAGTGCCTGGTGGAATGTTATCGAATATGTATTCTCAATTAACGCAAGCGGGTGCAACAGATAAATACGAAGAAGTATTAAAAGAAGTGCCTAAAGTAAGAGCAGACCTTGGATATCCACCACTCGTAACTCCAATGAGCCAAATGGTGGGAACACAAGCAACGATGAACGTTCTTACAGGCCAACGCTACAAAGTGGTTTCAAACGAAGTGAAATCTTACTTACTTGGTTCTTATGGACAATCACCAGTACCAATTCAAGAAAGCTTCAGAAGATCCATCATTGGTGACCAAGAAGTCATCAGCGATCGACCAGCAAACCACTTGCCACCAGAATTCGAAACACTCAAAGCAGAACTTGGAGATTTAGCAAGAAGTGACGAAGATGTTTTAACTTACGCACTCTTCCCTAAAGTCGGCAAAGAATTCTTGCTCAAGAAGAATGGACAATGGCAAAAACCATCTGAAATCGTGAAGATTTTTGCGACTGTAAAGTGAGGAGAGAGTTATGCACTTAAGTTTATTAGAAATCCTATGGATCACAATCGTTTCAATGGGAATTGTGTTTGTGATGTTGACGATTCTAATGTTTCTCATGCAAGGAAGCTCTAAAGTTATCCAAATCCTGGAAGCAAAGAGTCATCCAACAGCTGGAGTTGTAGGTAAACCAGTTGAGGTGAAACCTGAGGCTCCAACAAATGATGGGACATTATTTGAAACGAATAAACTTGCTCGAGTTGCCGCACTAGTCGCTTTAACAAAAGCGAGTGCGGATGTTCCGGACAAGCACTTTGAAATTGTATCGATTGAAAAGAAGGTGGACTAAATGAAAAAATACGAGGTAGAAGTGAATGGCGAAACATTTATCGTCTCACTAAAAGAAATTTCAAATGAAGAAGCAACACAAAAATTAGCGGCTGCTCCAACTCCAGCACCTAGTGCGCCAGTGGAAGAAAAGAAAGCTGCGCCAGTACCTGCTCCAACAGGGGACGGTGAAGTGGTGCCTGCTCCTATGGCAGGGATTGTATTATCGGTCAATAAAAATGTCGGTGATGCAGTGAAAAAAGGAGATGTACTTGTGATTTTAGAAGCCATGAAGATGGAAAATGAAATCCTTGCTCCGGCTGATGGTGTTGTGAAAGCAATTCATGTATCAAGTAATGAATCTGTCGAATCGAACCAACCACTCTTAACGATTTAGGAGGCGATGGTTTATGGAAGTCATTCAACAGTTGATTGAAACGAGTGGGCTCTATAATTTAACAATTCAAAATATCATTATGTTAATTATTGCCTGCGTGTTTCTATATCTAGGGATTAAACGAGGGTATGAGCCATATTTAATGGTTCCGATTGCGTTCGGGATGCTCCTTGTAAACTTACCATTAGCAGGATTGATGGATGCTCCTACTGAAAATGGACCTGGTGGACTCTTGTATTACTTATATCAAGGAACAAACCTTGGGATTTATCCACCGATGATTTTCCTTTGTTTAGGGGCTTCAACAGACTTTGGACCGCTACTTGCAAATCCAAAGACAATCTTGCTTGGTGGGGCAGCTCAATTCGGTATTTTCGTCGCATTCTTCCTTTCAGTAATGTGGGGAATGACACCTCAAGAAGCTGCTTCAGTAGGGATTATCGGGGGTGCGGATGGACCAACAGCCTTGTTCTTAACGACAAGACTTGCACCGCACTTATTACCAGCAATCGCCCTAGCAGCGTACTCATACATGGCGCTTGTGCCAATTATTCAACCGCCAATTATTCGTGCGCTCACAACGAAGAAAGAACGTCTTGTTAAGATGACAGAAAACCGTAAAGTGAGTGAAACGGAAAAAATTCTTTTCCCAATCATTGTTACAATTTTTGTCAGCTTATTAGTACCAAGTGCAACACCGTTAGTAGGATGCTTAATGCTCGGTAACTTAATTAAAGAAATTAAGGTAGTTCCAAACATTACAAAGGTTCTACAAAATGCGATGATGTACGGGGTAACCATTATTTTAGGGTTAACCGTTGGAGCGAAAGCAACAGGGGAATTATTCTTATCAGTATCGACTCTTAAAATTACTTTGTTAGGATTAATCGCGTTTGCTGGAGGAACAGCAGCTGGGGTTCTAATGGGTAAATTGATGTACAAATTATCTGGCGGTAAAATCAATCCAATGATCGGTGCTGCAGGGGTATCTGCCGTACCAATGGCCGCTCGTGTTGTACAAAAAGAAGGACAAAGAGAAGACCCAAGTAACTACTTATTAATGCACGCAATGGGACCAAACGTAGCCGGAGTTATCGGTAGTGCGATTGCTGCAGGTGTATTACTCGCATTCTTCTCATAATAGAAGCACTCCTTTCAAACAAAAATCAGAAGAAGAGAAATCTTCTTCTGATTTTTTTGCGTAGTTAGGGGTGAGGTGAGTGGGATGGAAGGAGCGGTTGGACGTATTCAAGCGGTCTATCAATCGATGCTAAAAGAGCATGAAGTTTCTACTAATGCAGTGCTAGAGGTTGGGATTACCGTGAAAAACGGGAAGAAAGAGTGCCAGTTTTGTGGGAATACGGATCCGTTGGAATTTGCCAAAGGGCCTTGCCTGAATTGTGAAGACGGTGAATGTTGGTACTGCTTGAAGTGTATTGGGATGGGAAAGGTGAAGGCTTGTAGCGTGGTGATTGCGACTCCTGAAGAAGAGCAGCCTTTTCCAAAAAGAACAGGAGCATTAGCGCACTATAAACATACATTGAGTGCAAAACAGGAACAGCTCTCTTTGGAGTGCCTGGATGTCGTACAGCAAACAGGATTCCGTGAGCACCTACTTTGGGCCGTGACAGGTTCTGGGAAAACAGAGATGATTTTTGCAAGCATCGAATGGATGGTGCAACAAGGAAAGAGAGTGGCTATTGCTGCACCAAGAATCGATGTATGTGTTGAACTTGCGCCTCGTTTGAAGGAGGCTTTTCCAACAGTCGAGCAGAACGTCCTTCACTCGCAGTCCGAAGAAGGCTACAAGAGAGTGCCACTTACGATTGCGACGACGCACCAGATGCTCAGGTTCTACCGCGCATTTGATTTGGTCGTGATTGATGAGACGGACTCTTTCCCATACCGGGATAATGAGTTATTGATTCACGCAGTCCATCGTGCGGTGAAAGAGGACGGATGTTTGCTGTATTTAACGGCGACCCCGTCCCAGACGCTAGAGAGAAGAATCAAACGAAAAGAGTTGTCGGTATCCTTGCTACCAGAGAGATATCATAAGAAGCCATTAGTAGTACCGACGATGAGTTATATTGGAGACTTAGAGAAAAAACTGAAAAAGAAGAAAGTACCTAAACCGGTGCAGCGGTTTATAGAGGAACATTTAAAAGAGGGGAAACGATTGTTGCTATTTGTACCACGAATTACACTTCTTAATCCGGTAGAAGTAGCACTTAGACGACAGTTTCAAAATGCGAAATTCGAGACGGTTAGTTCTAAAGAAGTGTATCGGCAAGAAAGAATCGCGAAGATGAGAGCAGAAGAGCTCGATTTTCTAGTGACAACAACGATTCTCGAGCGAGGAGTGACTTTTCCAGGCGTCGATGTTTGTGTCGTCAATGCGCACGAAGAGGAATTCTCAAGAGAAGTACTCGTGCAAATCGCAGGACGTGTTGGACGGACCGCAGAATGCCCAACAGGAGAAGTTGTGTATTTTCATAATGGGAAAACAAAGGCGATGGTTCAGGCGGTCAGGGAAATCGAAGACTTAAATCGACAAGCGTTTCTTGGGAGGGAACACGGATGAAATGTTTATGGTGCGGAGAGGAAGTGGAGCGAGTTCAGCCAATACTCTCGTTTTTACTAGGAGCAAACAGAAAGTGTATCTGCGTGAATTGTGAGCATCCGTTTATGGAATTAAAACAACATCCAACTTGCCTAGAGTGTGGACGGTTGATGACGAAAGTGGGAGTTTGCCCGGATTGTCAAAAATGGCATCAAGTAAAAGAAGCGGTACTCCTAAAGAATACGGCCTTATATGCTTATGACGAGGCTGCGCGGAAGTTTATGGAGTTATTCAAATTTGTAGGAGATACAAGAGTGATGACGTTGGTGATAAAGGAATTAAGACAAGAGTTGCTTAAGTATCAGAAGAGGGGCTTCGTTCTTTGTCCATTGCCGTCATCCAGTACGAGTCTAAGAAAAAGAGAATTCGAGACGATTCCAACTTTACTGGAAGAATGCCGTGTGCCTACCGTTTCTCTTTTAGAACATTTTGGCAGCGGAAAGAAGCAATCGGAGAAGACAAGGCAGGAGCGTCTGAAACTAAAACAACCGTTTAGGATTAAAGAGGGAGTCATGATTCCAAAAAAAGTCTTATTGGTGGACGATGTTTATACAACCGGCGCAACAATCCACCTTGCCGCAAAAGCATTAACGGAAATGGGTGTTGAAGAAGTGGAGTCTCTGACTTTATTTAGATAAAAAGTGTATCATGCGTGATACGTATCATGCATGATACAAAACTAATCGATAAAAATAGCCCAAGCAGAAATCTGCTTGGGCTATTTGAGTTGATTTAGTTATTTTTAGAATCGTGTAGTGACATATTGGTCAAGAGCAAGTAGGGCATTTGCTACATCTTCGGCAGTATAGTCAACGGCCATTTGGTGGATGGTTTCGCCTTCTTGTGTTGCAAGGGCTCCAATCTTGAGTAAGTCTTCATAAGGAACAGAATCCAATTTTACTTCTTTCAGCGTTGTTGGTAATCCAAGTGCTTGATAGAAAGTAATGTATTTATCGAGTTCTTCTTTTGGACGATTTTCTAATAACAGTTGTGTCAATGTACCGTAAGCTACTTTTTCACCGTGAGTAAGAGTATGGATGTCTCCATGAATCGCTGTGAATCCGTTATGGATGGCATGCGCTGCTGCTAATCCAGCTGATTCAAAACCGATACCGCTGAGTAAGGTGTTGGCTTCGACTACAGCTTCTAAAGCAGGAGTAACCACTTTGGCGTTTGCTGCTGCAACGGCTTGTAGACCATTTTCGAATAAAGTACTTTCGCAGACACGAGCGATGGCTTCTGCGGCAATCGTTGGCACTTGACCGACCATTGTGCCGCCTTGTGCTTCGATGACTGCACGAGCCTCCACCCAAGTAGCAAGAGCATCGGCAATTCCTGAGATTAATAAACGAACAGGAGCATTGGCAATGACTTTTGTATCCACTAATACTAATTCTGGGTTTTTCTTGTAGAAACGATAGCGTTCAAACACGCCTTCTGCTGAATAAATTACAGAGAGTGCAGAAGTTGGAGCATCCGTTGAAGCAATTGTTGGTAAAATCGCTACCGGACAATTTGAGTCATCCGCAATCGCTTTGGCTGTATCGATCGATTTACCTCCACCTAAACCGATGACTACGTTTAGTTGATGTTCCTTCACAACTTCAGCAACGCGGCGAACTTCATCATTAGTTGCTTCACCATGGAAGATTTCACGATGGACAAACGCGCCTTCTTTTACGAGATTCTCTTCTAGTTCTTTACCGACTAAATCATAAACGATAGGGTCGCAAAGAAGGAGATGTCGATCCCCAAGAGCCAAAACGTGAGAAAGACCAGTTTTAAGAACATCTTTCCCCTGAACATAACGAGACGGACTAGCAAATACTTTTTCCATAATCATAACTCCTTTATAGTTTGTTTATAACTTCACTATATCGTTGAAAACGATTTCTGTCAATGGAGATTCTGTGTTGTTTTAACTAGTAATCTGAGATTTCTTAGAATAGGGAAGAACATTACTGGGGATGAGGAGATTTTTGGGATAAACGATTCTTGTTGGGAATGATTCTAATCTTCAATGCTGTATGATGTTTCATCTCATGAAAACAAAATATCTCCAAAGAAAAGTCCTCAAAAATACCGTTTTTCCTTAACAATTCTTAATGAAGGAATTCTTGAAAACGGTTGTAAAACCCCTTTGCATGCTTTATAATAAAACTATAGAAATCAAACGAAGCAATTCCTAAGAGTGGTCCTTAGGATATTTCTTCAAATCTGGTTTTCCAGATGAAAGGGGAGAGTATTATGTTTAAATATAATATCCGTGGAGAAAATATTGAGGTCACAGAAGCGATTCGTCAATACGCAGAAAAGAAAATTAGCAAATTAGAAAAATACTTTACTGACGTTGCTAATGCGACTGTATATGTCAACTTGAAAGTCTACACTGAAAAGACTGCAAAAGTTGAAGTTACGATCCCACTTCCTTATTTAGTTCTACGTGCCGAGGAAACTTCAATTGATTTATATGGAAGTATTGACTTGGTAGTCGATAAACTTGAAAGACAAGTTCGTAAACATAAAACAAAAATCAATCGTAAATCTCGCGAAAAAGGATTCGATATTGTGTTACCACCACTTCCAGAAGTGCCTGAAGAGGACGAAACAGGATTAGAAATCGTTCGTACAAAACGAATTGATTTGAAACCAATGGATAGTGAAGAAGCAGTTCTTCAAATGAACATGTTAGGACATAACTTCTTTATCTACCAAGATGCTGAAACGAACGAAACCAACATTGTTTATCGTCGTAAAGATGGAAAATATGGTTTGATTGAAACAAATTAATAAAATTTTAGGTGGCTTTTTTAAGCCACCTTTTTTTGTGAATAGAAATGGCGCTAGTTTTAGCGAAAAGAAAACGGAGTTAAAGCAACAACAACTTTCCGTTTGGATAGGAAATTGGGTTTCTTTGACGTAAAAATGTAAAAAAATGGGGTGACTTTGAAAAAAGTCGCCTTTTTTTGCTTTCTTAATTAGCTAAACAATGGTAAAATGAATAAGATGCAATAGGTGTAGCCACCTATTTGTAGTACTTTTATGAGATTTAAAATGTTCACCGATTTAAAAATAATGGTGAAAATAAAAAAGGAGTTAATTAAATGGCAAATTTTTTGAGACAGTTAGTTGAAAATGATAAGCGTGAATTACGTCGTTTAGGAAAACTAGCGGATAAAGTAATTGCGTTAGAATCTCAAATGGCTGCATTAGAAGACGCTGATTTTCCAGTAAAAACAGAAGAATATAAAGCAAGATATGCTCAAGGGGAGTCTTTAGATGCATTACTTCCAGAAGCATTCGCTTTAGTACGTGAGGGAGCTAAACGTGTATTAGGCTTATTCCCATATAAAGTTCAAATCATGGGTGGGATTACACTTCATGACGGTAACATTGCGGAAATGCGTACTGGTGAAGGTAAAACTTTAACAGCGACAATGCCTGTATACTTAAACGCATTATCAGGAGACGGAGTTCACGTAGTTACAGTAAACGAATACTTAGCCTCTCGTGACGCTCGTGAAATGGGTGAGTTATATAACTTCTTAGGCTTGACTGTAGGGTTAAACTTAACAGGAATGTCTTCAGAAGAAAAACGTGCTGCATATGCAGCAGACATCACTTACAGCACAAACAGTGAATTAGGATTTGACTACTTACGTGATAACATGGTGGTTTACAAATCACAAATGGTACAACGTCCATTGAACTACGCAGTTGTCGATGAAACAGACTCAATCTTAATCGACGAAGCGCGTACTCCATTGATCATTTCAGGACAAGCTGAAAAATCAACAGTGTTATACCAACGTGCAGATATGTTTGTTAAAGGATTAAAAGAGGAAGAAGATTACACAATCGACTTAACTTCTAAAACAATTTCATTAACAGACGAAGGGATTAACAAAGCTGAACAAACATTCCGCTTACCAAACCTTTATGACGTGGATAACTCAGCACTTGTTCACCATATCGACCAAGCGTTACGTGCGAACTACATTATGTTACGCGACATCGACTATGTGGTGGATGAAGGTAAAGTTAAAATCGTTGATGGATTTACTGGACGTATCATGGAAGGTCGTCGTTACTCAGATGGTCTTCACCAAGCGATTGAAGCTAAAGAAGGCGTTGAAGTTGAAAACGAGTCTAAGACAATGGCGACAATCACTTACCAAAACTACTTCCGTATGTATCGTAAATTGTCAGGGATGACAGGTACTGCGAAGACTGAAGAAGAAGAATTCAGAGAAATCTACAACATGAACGTTATTGCGATTCCAACAAACCGTCCTGTACAACGTATCGATGGCCACGATTTAATCTACCCATCATTACGTAGTAAATTCCGTGCGGTGGTACAAGATATCAAACAACGTCATGAGGCAGGTCAACCAATCCTTGTCGGTACGGTTGCCGTTGAAACAAGTGAATTGCTATCTAACTTACTACGCGCAGAAGGAATTCCGCACGAAGTATTAAATGCGAAAAACCACTTTAAAGAAGCAGAAATTATCATGTCAGCTGGTCAACGTGGCGCTGTAACAATCGCGACAAACATGGCCGGACGTGGTACTGACATCAAGCTTGGTAAAGGCGTGAAAGAACTTGGTGGACTTTGCGTAATCGGTACAGAACGTCACGAAAGCCGTCGTATCGATAACCAATTACGTGGACGTAGTGGACGTCAAGGGGACCCAGGTGCAACACAATTCTACCTATCATTAGAAGATGATTTGATGAAACGTTTCGGTGGAGAAAAAATGCAAGCAATCTGGGAACGTCTAAACTTAACAGATGAAGGCGACGATAACTTCATCCAAAGCAAGATGTTAACAAGACAAGTAGAATCTTCACAAAAACGTGTTGAAGGGAACAACTACGATACTCGTAAAAGCGTCCTAGAGTACGATGAGGTTATGCGTGAACAACGTGAAATCATCTACTCACAACGTCTACAAATTATTAACGAAGAAAACTCACTTGAAAAAGTGACGAAAGGTATGATCCGTCGTACAATTCACCGTGTTGTGGAAAGTCATACATTGACAGATCAAAAAGAGTGGAACTTAGAAGGAATTGTGGACTTTGCTCACAACTCAATCTGTGCTCCAGATGAACTTTCAATTAGCGATTTAGAAGGCAAAACAGCTGCTGAAATCGAAGGAATCTTAAACGAAAAAGCGATGGAAATCTACAAAGAAAAACAAGAGCAATTGAATGGCGACAATCAAATGCTTGAGTTCGAAAAAGTAGTTATCCTACGTGTGGTTGACCGTAAGTGGACAGATCACATCGATGATATGGACCAATTACGTCAAAGCGTTGGTTTACGTGGATACGCTCAAATCGATCCATTAACAGAGTACCAAACAGAAGGTTACGAACGATTCCAACAAATGATTGCTGCAATCGACTATGATGTAACACGTATCTTGATGAAATCTCAAATTCGTCAAAACTTACAACGTGAACAAATTCAAGGAGTTCGTAGTGTAGTGGCTACAGGTCATGACAGAACTTCTGATGACGATTCAGAAAAAGCTTAATAAAAAAGGGAGACGGCGAAGCATTTCGCCGTTTTCTTTTAGAAAGAGGTCAATATGGAAATTAGTGAAATTAGAAATGCGCTTGAAACCATGAACGAACAAATCATCAGTTATAGGAGGTCTCTTTGACTTAGATCGCTTAGAGGAAGATATCGCAGCCTATGAGCAAGAGATGTCTGAACCATCATTTTGGGATGATAGCGAAAAAGCGAACCAAGTCATTCAAAAGAATAATGAATTAAAATCAATTTATGATACTTTCCATAAAATGGAATTAGCGCATGAAGAGACGGGTTTGTTATTTGAAATGTATAAAGAAGAGCCAGATGAAGAAGTACATGCGGAAATCGTTGAGGCGATTGGGTCTCTTGAGAAGGACTTGCAACAGTATGAATTAAGCATGTTGTTAAATGGTCCTCATGATAAGAACAGTGCGATTTTGGAAATTCATCCAGGTGCTGGTGGTACGGAATCGCAAGACTGGGGAAGCATGCTGCTTCGTATGTATATGCGTTGGGCTGAAAAACATGGCTATCGCGTTGAAACAGTGGATTATCAAGATGGGGATGAAGCAGGGATTAAATCTGTAACCTTGTCGATTGAAGGGTTAAATGCTTACGGGTACTTACGCTCTGAAAAAGGGGTGCATCGTCTCGTTCGTATTTCTCCGTTTGATGCGGCAGGGAAACGTCATACGTCATTCTGTTCAGTGGATGTCGTTCCACAAATGGACGGAGATATTGATATTGAAATTAATCCAGATGACTTAAAAGTGGATGTGTACCGTGCAAGTGGTGCCGGTGGACAACATATTAATAAGACGTCTTCTGCGGTTCGTATTACGCATATTCCAACTGGAATCGTGACGCAGAGTCAGGCGCAACGTTCTCAATTTAAAAACAGAGACCAAGCGATGGCGATGTTGAAGGCAAAATTATTCCAATTAGAAGAGGAGAAGAAGGCGGCAGAATTGGCGGCCATTCGTGGTGAGCAAAAAGATATCGCCTGGGGGTCTCAAATTCGTAACTATGTGTTCCATCCTTATTCAATGGTAAAAGATTTACGTTCTGGATATGAGACAGGAAATATTGGTGCGGTCATGGATGGAGACTTGGATCCGTTTATGGATGCGTATTTAAAATGGACGCTTGAGGGAACGAAAGCAACTGAAGAATAATAGTAGAGAAACACCTAGTGAGAGCTGGGTGTTTTACTGTTGGAAGGCAAATTGTTTTAAGTTCGTTTTAATTATCTGTATTATTATTGGGTGAAACTTCCGTTATAACGAAGGAGAAAAGCTTATTAATATAGACACAGTGGTTTATTGACTTTCTTGATGTTGAGTAAATACTGCTGATATAGAGTAAAGTATTGTCTTACAGGGATGAATGAGTATACGAGAAGCAATGCCCACACCCAAATCCTTCGCACTGTAAAGGATTTCCCTCGTATCCTGAGTAGTTGAACTCGGAAAAGCAGAAACGGCGTCCACTTCCCGGAGTCGTCCGCAGAACGTTTCACGTTCTTTACGTCGCTCCGGTCCAGTGGTCCGTTTCTAACCGCTTTTCCTCGTATCCTGAAGTTGAACTTGGGCTCACAGGGCCGACGTCCATTTCAACAAACATCCGCACGACTTGTTCCAAGTCCCTTGCGGTGTTTGTTTCCAATGATTCGTCCCTGAGCGTTCGCCCTCGTATCCTGATTTTAATATTTCTGTAATCTTATGTGAAGGGGTTGTAATATTGGGGTGCTATAATAGGGTGGATTAAAATATCGAAGGATTAGAAAGCTGGTGAGTTTATGATTGAAATGATGAATGTAACTAAGAAATATAATAAAGGGATTACTGCTATTAATAATTTATCAATCCAAATTAAGGATGGAGAGTTCGTTTATGTAGTAGGGCCTTCTGGTGCAGGTAAATCAACTTTCATTAAAATGATGTATCGCGAAGAAAAAGCGACTAAAGGTAGAATTCGTGTAGGTAAATATGATTTGATGAAAATTAGAGATCGTCAAATTCCGTACTTACGCCGTTATGTAGGGGTTGTCTTCCAAGACTTTAAACTCTTACAACATAAAACTGTATACGAAAACGTGGCATATGCGATGGAGGTTATTGAAAAATCACCTCGTGAAATTAAACGCCGTGTAGAAGACGTTTTAGAGTTAGTAAACCTAAAACACCGTATGAACAATTTCCCAAATGAATTATCTGGTGGGGAACAACAACGTGTGGCGATTGCCCGTGCGATCGTAAATACACCTGGTATCCTTATTGCCGATGAGCCAACAGGGAACCTTGACCCAGATACTTCTATGGAAATCATGGATATCCTTGAGCGTATCAACGAACAAGGAACAACAATCGTAATGGCAACACACAATAGCCAAATCGTTAACGAGAAAAAGCATCGTGTAATTGCGATTGAGAATGGTCAAATTGTACGTGACCAAGAACAGGGGGAATACGGATATGAAGATTAGAACGATGGGTCGTCATATACGTGACGCCTTCAAGAGTCTTTTCAGAAATGGATTGATGACATTTGGTGCTGTTTCTGCAGTTTCAATGATCTTATTAATCGTTGGGGTGTTCGTATCACTACTATTTAACGTTAATAAAATCGGTTCAGATATTGAAAATGACGTAAACGTACGTGTGTTTATTGATTTGGCAGCGGACCAAACAAAAACAGATGAATTAGAAGCAAAAATTAAAGCCTTAGATGGCGTTGAGTCTGTTACTTTCCGTTCTAAAGACGAAGAGTTAGAAGACGTAACAAAGAACTTTGGGGAAGAGTTATCATTATTTAAAAATGATGCAAACCCACTTCGTAATGCGTTCGACGTAAAAGCAGTGGAACCACAAAAAACAAGTGCTATTGCGAAACAAATCGAAGGCATGGACTACGTAGCGCGTGTTCGTTACGGGGAAGCTCGTGCGGATAACTTATTCCGTATTATCGCGACAGCTCGTAATATTGGGGCAGTTGTGATTTTAGGACTGTTAGCGTTAGCGATGTTCTTAATTTCAAATACAATCCGTGCAACAATCTATGCACGTAGAACAGAAATCGAAATCATGCGTCTGGTAGGAGCGACAAAAGCTTACATCCGTTGGCCATTCTTCTTAGAAGGCGGTATGATTGGATTAATCGGTTCAATTATCCCAATCGGATTAGTATGGTCTGTATACCTATGGGTGTATAAAGGCGGTTCAGATTTCTTCTCTGGATCAAGCTTTAGCCTACTCGATCCAAATCCATTCTTGATTTATGTTTCAGCAGGAATAGTTGCCATCGGTGTTCTTATCGGTGCGTTTGGTTCAGTTCTTTCAATGAGAAAGTTCTTGAAGAAATAGTTGAAATTAGCAGAAGGAGTGCGTTTTTGCGCTCCTTCTTTTTTTATTTGAAACTATATGCATAAAAGTTATAACGAGTTCTGAAAAACAGGTATAATCAAATAACGAGTTTCGCATTGACTCAGAATACCACCATCGTTTATAGTAGTTTCATCAGATAAAGCAATGCAATGAACAGATAAGTAAATAAAGAAGAACGTTAAAGAGAATCCGGTTGGTGGGAAAGGATACGGGGCAATTTATTGAAAATGGTCTGGGAGCAACAAAGGTGATGAAGCTTTTGCGATTTGTACTCGATAACGTACAAGGGTATCTTGCACCATGCAACGTACTTTTGGAGCGGTAAACTGTGAGGTTTATCGGAATTAGAGTGGTAACGCGAAAACTTCGCCTCTAGTGTGTAGAGGGGAAGCTTTTTTTATGGCCCAAACCAACATGGACAGAGCAACATCTGTTGGAAATCACGAAGCGCGCATGTGGTTTCCAAACAAAGAACAATCATTTAACCAAAAAGGGGACTTATAACATGAAATTTAATAAATTATTCAAAGCAACAACATTCGGACTTTTAGCAACAGCATTAGTAGCTTGCGGAAACAACTCAGCAAAATCAGAAAGCACAACAGAAGCTGCAAAAGCAGAAGACAAAACAATTAAAGTAGTCGCTTCACCAGCACCTCACGCTGAAATCTTAGAAGCAGCTAAGCCACTTTTAGAAAAAGAAGGTTACAAATTAGAAATCAACATCGTAAACGACTATGTAACACCAAACAACATCGTTTACGGAGGAGATGCGGATGCAAACTACTTCCAACACACTCCATATCTTGATAAATTTAACAAAGAACATAACCAAGATTTAGTTTCTGTAGGGAACGTTCATATCGAACCAATGGCAATTTACTCTAAGAAATACAAATCATTAAAAGAATTACCAGATAACGCAGTGGTATATGCTTCAACAAACCCTGCTGAAGTTGGACGTTTCTTAAGCTTCTTCACAAAAGCTGGATTAATTAAATTAAAAGATGGCGTGAACCCTGTAACTGCTGGATTAAGCGACATTGCTGAAAATCCTAAGAACATCCAAATCAAAACAGAAATCGCACCTGAATTATTAGTATCAACATACGAAAACAATGAAGGGGATGCAGTGATCATCAACTCAAACTTCGCAATCGATGCTAAACTTTCACCAGTGAAAGATTCAATCGCTTTAGAAGACGAAAGCTCACCATACGCTAACTTAATCGCTGTAAAACCTGCTGACAAAGATAGCGCAAAAATCAAAGCGTTAATCAAAGTGTTACAAAGCGATGAAATCCGTAAATTCATCAGCGAAAAATATACAGATGGTTCTGTAATTCCTGCGAAATAATAAAAATAGTAAGAGAACAAGAGGAGTGGAAAGATGCAAAGCCAAAAGCCTTGTACTTTTCGCTCCCTTTTAACATTAAGGAGTGAAACAATGATTCGAGTAGAGAACGTGTCCAAAATATATACTGGGAAACAAGGCACGGTTGAAGCTGTAAAAGATGTCTCATTAGAGATTAGTAGAGGCGAAATTTTTGGAGTGATTGGTTTTTCAGGTGCGGGTAAAAGTACATTGATCCGTTTATTAAATGGACTTGAGACAGTTACAAGTGGTCATATTTATATTAATGATAAAGACATTACAACCTTAAAACGCAAAGAGCTTTTAAAAGAACGCCAAAAAATCGCGATGATTTTCCAACATTTCAATCTTTTATGGTCAAGAACAGTCGAAGAAAACATTGCTTTTTCACTTGAAATTGCAGGCGTTCCAAAAGCCGAGCGTAAAGCTAAGGTAGCCGAATTAATCGATTTAGTTGGACTAACAGGACGTGAGAAATCTTATCCATCACAACTTTCTGGGGGACAAAAGCAAAGAGTCGGGATTGCCCGTGCGTTAGCCAACGAACCAGAAGTCCTTTTATGTGATGAGGCAACGAGTGCACTTGACCCTAAGACAACAAAAGATATCTTAAAATTATTAGTAGAAATCAACCAAGAACTAGGGTTAACGATTGTGTTAATTACGCATGAAATGCATGTTGTCCGTCAAATTTGCCACCGTGTTGCCGTGATGGAAGAAGGACGAGTAGTGGAAAGTGGAGAAGTGATTGAAGTCTTCAAAAATCCACAACAACCCATTACAAAACAATTTGTTGGAGAAGAACGTGTGGATGATGAAATCGATGAAGTATTCCATCACCTATCAACGTCCCTTCGCCCAGGGGTAGCGGTTCGTATTCAGTATTTAGGCGACCGTACAGGAGATGCCGTATTATCTGAAGCGATTCGTAAACTCGATGCAACGGTATCGATTTTACAGGCGAAGGTAAATATTACGCAAAAAGGGATATTAGGAAGCATGATTATTTTGATTGAGGAAGAATCTTCAAAAGCAGAAGAAGTCATCGAATATCTTAAACAAGCAGAAATTATCGTGGAGGTGTTAGAGCATGTTTAATCTATTTTTAGCATCAGCAAGCCTAGATGAACTTTTCAGAGAGATGTTTTCGTTCGAGAATGTTGTATGGCCTGATGTCCTTAAAGCCATCAATGAAACTCTCTATATGACCTTCATTCCAACGTTCTATGTATTTGTCATTGGATTAATTTTAGGACTCCTTCTTTTCTTAACAGGTAAGGGACATAGTCTTGAAAATAAATGGGTTCATCTGATTTTAGGCGGAATTATTAATATTTTCCGTGCAATCCCATTTATCATTTTACTAACATTATTGATGCCTTTTACAAAAGCCATCATGTCAACGATTGTAGGGCCTAAAGGGGCAATTCCAACATTGATCATCAGCGCTGCACCATTTTACGCACGTCTAGTGGATATCGCGTTAAATGAAATCCCATCAGGAGTCATCGAGGCGGCAGAATCAATGGGGGCAAACACTCGTCAAATTATTACAAAAGTGCTGATTCCAGAATCACTTCCAGCACTTGTATCAGGAATTACGGTTACTGCCATTGCGTTAATCGGTTCTACTGCAGTAGCCGGCGTTATCGGTGCAGGCGGATTAGGAAACTTAGCGTACCTCATTGGTTATACTCGAAACAAAGTGGATATCATCTTTGTCGCTACAGTAGCCATCCTTATTTTGGTATTTATTATCCAAATTATTGGAGACCGTGCGACTAAAGCTATTGACAAGCGATAGGGTGTGAGACATCGCGCTCAGAAATGGAACGTTGGACTCGAACGCCGGAAGGAACGTGAAACGTTCTGCGGACGTTTGAGGAAACGCACGCCATTTCTGCGATGGCGAGTTCAACTACAAGGATGTGAGGCAGAAAGACAGAAGCTAAGAATGAGTTCACGGTGTGAAGTCATTCTGCTTCGTCGTCATTCTCCCTTTATCTTCCATATTAAATTATGTAAAATAGCAATAGGCTTTGTGTCTATTGCTTATTTTATTGGAGTGTGATTAGATGTCAGGATTAACCGTAAGACTATATGAAGAGTACTTAGCAGATGTTTATAAAAACCGAAAAACCGACCAAGGGCTCTTTATTAAATTAGTAGAAGAAATTGGAGAAGTGGCTGAGCAAATTAGTATTCGCGATGGACGAAAAGATGGAGATACTGGGGAAGTGCATGCTGAACTTGGTAAAGAACTAGCAGATGTCATCCATTATACGATTGCGATTGCTGCAGTAAACGGCATTGATTTAGAAAAAGTCATCTTGGAAAAAGACCTCAGTGCCGCTATTAAATATAACCATACAACGAACTTAACGGAGTTTCTTCAAAAGACAGCAAAATACGACTAGTTTACAGCAAGAAAACACTTGCTTTCCACCCTTGTTTAGAGTACGATAGGACATGGAAAAGTAAGTGAAATGATGGGTACAGAAAGTTCTGATTGCTGAGAAAGAACCCCCGCTCTTTAACTGAACCTACCAAATAGGTGATTATGAAAATAATCCGGTGAAATCATCGTTATCAATGTTAAAGAGACATTTACAACGTAAGTGTAATTAAGGTGGTACCGCGAGTCATTCGTCCTTTTTGAGGGGAGTGGCTTTTTTTATTTCACAAAAAACGAAAAAGGAGTCAAGCAGATGGCAGAAAAAACAAACTTACAAAAAGAAGATTTTTCTAAATGGTATATTCAAACCATTCAAAAAGCAGATTTAATGGATTATTCACCAGTGCGTGGATGTATGATTTTCAAACCAGACGGATATGAAATCTGGGAACATATTCAAGAGGAATTCAACCGTCGTTTCAAAGAAGAAGGCATTCGTAATGCATACTTCCCAATGTTAATTCCAGAAAGCTTCTTCACAAAAGAAGCAGACCACATTGAAGGATTCGCTCCTGAATTACCTTGGGTGACGGAAGCAGCTGGCGAGAAATTAGAAGAACGTTTAGCACTTCGCCCGACAAGTGAAACAATGATTGGAACAGCTTTTTCAAACTGGATCAATTCATACCGTGATCTTCCATATGAAATCAATCAATGGGCGAATGTATTCCGTTGGGAAAAGAAAACTTTACCATTCTTACGTACTTCAGAGTTCTTATGGCAAGAAGGACATACAGCGCACGCAGATGAAGAAGATGCACGTCGCCGTACAATGAGAATGTTAGATATTTACAAAGAAGTCGTAGAAGGCGTATTGGCAGTGCCAGTTTACGAAGGACAAAAAACTCCTTCAGAACGTTTCGCAGGCGCGGTAGATACTTACTCAATCGAAGCGATGATGAAAGACGGTAAAGCTGTTCAAGCGGGAACTTCTCACTACATGGGAACAAAATTCGCTGAAGCGTTCGACATCAAATATTTAACAAAAGAAAACGAACACGTACATGCGCATACAACTTCATGGGGAGTCTCTACTCGTTTAATCGGTTCATTAATCATGACTCACGGTGACGAACAAGGATTAGTATTACCTCCAAAAGTTGCCCCAACACAAGTAGTGTTAATTCCAGTTGGACCATGGAAGAAAAATCCAGCCATCTTAGAAAAATTAGAAGAGCTTCAAAAAGAATTGAAAGCTGCTGGATTACGCGTGAAAATCGACGACACTGACAACTCACCAGGATTCAAATTCAATGAGTGGGAATTACGTGGTGTTCCAATGCGTATCGAATGCGGACCTCGCGATTTAGAAAACAATCAAGTGATGACAAAAATGCGTGACTTAGATGAAAAAGTAGCAGTAGGATTCGATGGATTAGTAGATAGAATCTTAGCAGAATTAGATACAATGCAAGTTCGTCTGTTAGAAACAGCTCGTGCAATGCGTGCGTCTAACGAATATACAAACATCGATACTTTAGATGAGTTGAAAGCTCATATCGAAGCTAAACGTGAAGCTGGCGAAGTACCTGGTTGGGTATTAGTTGGTTGGGATGGAACAGAAGAAAGCGAAGCGAAAATCAAAGAAGAAACTGGCTTCACAACTCGTAATATTCCATTTAACGCTCCAGTGAAAAAAGAAAAATGTATCGTAACTGGTAAACCAGCCGCTCATACGGTTTGGATTGCTCGTGCATATTAATCGATTAGGAACTAGTTGGTAGGAGGACAAGATTATGAAAATCAATAAGGCCATTCAAGAGTTTGTAGATAGTGCGATTGCTTCAGGGTATGTTTCAAAAGAAGATCGTTACTATTTATTAAACCGCGTGCTTTATTTAGTGGGAGAAGAATCTTTTGAAAGTTCGAAAGAGGTAGAGCAACCTTCTTTATTAGATGCGATGGCAAACTTAGTGGAAGCTGCCGTTGAAAGTGGGAAGATTGAAAACGACTCTGAAGAACGCGACTGGTTGGAACAAGAGTTAATGAACCTTATGATTCCAAAACCTTCTGAATTGAACCGTCTATTCTGGGATAAATACGAAGAAGGACCTAAAGTTGCGACCGATGCGTTTTACAAAATCGCACTCGATTTAAACTTAATTAAGGTAAAAGATATCGCTAAAAATATTTCCTTTAATGGGGAAACAGAGTATGGCGATTTAGAAATTACAATTAACTTATCAAAACCAGAAAAAACAAAAGAAGAAATCATCAAAGCAGCGCAGTCGAAGGATTTCAATTATCCCGCCAACCGTCTTTGCTTTGAAAACGTAGGCTACCATGGTCGTATTAACTGGCCAGGTCGTGCGAACCACCGTATTGTCGGAATGGAACTTGGCGGAGAGTCTTGGGGTTATCACTATTCTCCATATGCTTATTATTCTGAGCATGCCATCTTCTTGTCTGAAAACCTAGAACCAATGAAAGTGGACGAGGGAGCGTTTAGCCGACTCCTTGAAATCGTGACACAATTCCCGCATTATTTTGTAGGGTCAAACGCAGGACTTCCAATTGTTGGAGGATCGATTTTGAGTCATAACCATTATCAAGGAGGACGTTACGAGTTTCCGATGAACCGTGCGAAAGTTTTGGAAACTGGAATTTCTAAGAAGTTTGACACTGTTGAAATCGAACGCCTTTACTGGCCGCTTTCTGCGCTTCGTCTTCGTGGGAATAACCGTGAGGAAGTATTTGAAGTGGCAGTCGATGTCCTAAAAGCATGGGAAAACTACGAAAACAAAGATCTTGAAATCTTACGTGAATCAAACGGCGAACCGCATAACGCGATTACGCCAATTGTGCGCCGTCAAGGAGATGCGTATGAGTTTGATTTAGTATTACGTAACAACCGTACAACAGAGGAGTTCCCTGATGGAATTTTCCACCCACATGCGGATGTACAACATATTAAAAAAGAAAATATCGGTTTAATTGAAGTGATGGGGCTTGCGATTTTACCTCCACGTCTAGAACGTGAACTTCGCGAAGTGAGAGACTATCTCGTTGGAGAAGGAAGTCTTGAAGCTGTTGCAGAAATTCACCAAGAATGGGCAAAAGAATTAAAAGCACAAGCACCAACAAAAGAAACTGTAGACGCATTTTTACAAAAAGCGATTAGCGCAAAATTCTGCCGCGTGTTAGAATATGCAGGCGTCTTTAAACAAACCAAAGAAGGCCAAGAAGCATTCAGCGCCTTCATGCATGAATTTACGAAATAGTTAGAAAGGAAGTGCCGTATGACAATCCTCGCACTGGATACATCGAATAAGACATTATCGGTCGCTGTAGAACTGACAGACGGTACCATTATTGAACAAACGATTGAGAACACGTTGCAACATAGTGTTCTCCTCATGCCAACCATTGAAGCCGTATTTAAAGAAGCCGGCATTTCAGCAAAAGACTTAACGAAGGTCGTTGTTGCTGAAGGACCGGGTTCTTATACTGGACTTCGAATTGGCGTTACTGTTGCAAAAACACTTGCGAAGAGTCTGGGGATTCCACTTGTTGGCGTCTCCAGTCTCGACGTCTTTTTACCGACCCTTGCTTCTAAAGTAGAAGTGGGTGAAGTCGTTGTGCCGTTTTTTGATGCTAGACGCGGAAATATTTTCGCAGTAGGTTATCAAAAGACTGATGAAGGCTTTGAAAAGGTGATTGCGGAACAACATATTTCATGGGATGATTTCTTGAAAGTGTTGCCGAAACATGCAGCAGGAGTGACTTTTGTAGGGCAATTACAGTCGATTACAAAAGAAACAATCGTAGAAAAAGGAGCGAGTGAGGCGAAGTGGCTTGAAGCAAGTGATGCTATCCCTCACGCAACATCGCTTATCGAATTAGGAAGAAATAAGGAAGCTGTTGACGCGGACGTCTTCGTCCCAATGTACTTGAAACTGGCAGAAGCAGAAGAAAATTGGCAAGCTGAGCATCCTTTAGAAAAGGGGTCAGTGTATGTGGAACGAGTTTAAAGAACGCTTCATGCAGTGGTTTGAAAAAATCAAAGCGCTGTTTTTAGAAGAAGCGCAACAGATGGATCCGATTCGCGACCAGTTTGAGAACTTTGAAAAAAGAGTGATTCTTGGAAATGGGGCGCAGGCAAAAATCAGAATCGGTCTTCCAGAAGATGCCACTCGTATTTTTGAAGTGGAAAAAGCAGCCTATGACGGAGAGTCTCCATGGGCAAAGGACGTTCTTGAAAAAGACGTCGCACATAATCCAGCTGCCATTTATATTGTGCTGGAAGTGGAAGAGGAAATCGTTGGTTTCATCGGAGCGAGAACGACAGAGGGAACGGATTTACATATCACGAATGTAGCAGTACTGCACGATTATCGCTTCTTGAATGTCGCAACTTTATTATTGAAAGCATTAGAAAAAATCGCCCGCGCGCTCGACAAGAAAGAAATTACGCTCGAAGCCCGCGTGTCGAATACAAAAGCTATTAAGCTCTATCGTAAAAATGGATACGAGGTTGTTGGTACAAAGGAAAATTACTACACTCCTGAAAATGAAGATGCCGTGGAAATGCTCTATGCATTACCGCCAAAAACACCGTCTTCATTCCATTCATCAGAGTATTCATTTACAAGATTACATCCAGCTGATTTAGCGATGGCAGAGGCATTAGTCGCATTAGTGCAAGAAAACTACGAGCATCCAAATAACTGGAGTGCCGAGAGTTTCCTTGCCGATTTAGAAAATCCAACAAACACGTATTACGGAGTATGGATGCAACGCCAACTAGTCGGATTCCTTGGTGTCCAAAGTGTACTGGACGAAGCAACGATTACGAATATCGTGATTGCAAAAGACTATCAAGGTAAAGGTCTCGCGCAACGTTTATGGCAAATGGCCTTATACGATTTGAAGCAAAAAGACGTGAAAGTTGTTTTCCTAGAAGTGCGCGAAAGCAACAAGCGTGCTCAATATTTATATAAAATTCTTGGGTTCGAAGCATTCCATACGAGAAGCGATTATTACAGTGACCCAGTTGAAGATGCGATTGAATATCGCTTAGAAATAAAACAAAGATAGGAGGAGCAATATGAAAGAAACATTGATTCTAGCAATTGAAAGTAGTTGTGATGAGACAAGTGCAGCCGTGATTCAAAACGGGAACACCATCCTTTCAAATATTGTAGCCTCTCAAATTAAAAGTCATATGCGTTTTGGTGGAGTTGTGCCAGAGATTGCCAGCCGCCATCACGTCGAACAAATTACACAAGTCATTGACGAGGCTCTTGCAAAAGCAGGAAAGACGTTGGATGACATGGATGCCATCGCGGTGACGTATGGTCCAGGACTTGTCGGTGCTCTTTTAATTGGGATTTCTGCAGCGAAGGCCTTAGCTTTAGCGAGTGGAAAACCACTGATAGCAGTGAACCACATGGCAGGACATATTTACGCCAACCAACTTGTGGAACCTTTGCAATTTCCACTAATGGCGCTTGTAGTAAGTGGTGGACATACGGAACTTGTGTATATGCCAGAAGATGGCGAGTTCCAAATTATCGGAGAAACAAGAGATGATGCTGCAGGGGAAGCTTACGATAAGATTGGTCGTATTCTGAACTTGCCATATCCTGGTGGAAAGAAAATGGACGAACTAGCTCATCTTGGAACGGATACTTATGACTTCCCACGCGCGATGATTCATGAAGACCATTTTGATTTCAGTTTTAGTGGATTGAAATCGGCGGTCATCAATCGTGTGCATAACGCCAAACAAAAAGGCGAGGAGATTGTCCCTGAAGATTTAGCCGCAAGTTTCCAAGCCAGTGTCGTAGAAGTTCTTGTCGAAAAAACAAGACGTGCTCTGGAAGCCTATCCTGTAAAACAATTCGTGTTAGCAGGAGGAGTAGCTGCTAATAAGGGGCTTCGTACAGCGATGACGCAGATGATGGAAGAACACTACCCAGCAGTCACATTTTCCATCCCGCCATTGTCTCTTTGCGGGGATAATGCGGCGATGATTGGTGCTGCAGCCTATACAAAATACATGCAAAAAGACTTTGCAAATATGGATTTAAACGCAATTCCCGGACTTGAATTAGGGGATGAATAAAACTATTGCAAATTCAATTTGAGCATGTTATTATATTCGTGTTGCATTATGCATGCGAAAATAAATAACTCTGGATTAGCAAATAATTCAGGGCAGGAGGAATAGAAATGAAACAAGGAATTCACCCAGAATATCGTCCAGTAGTTTTCATGGATACAACTACAGGATTCAAATTTTTATCAGGTTCAACAAAGACTTCAAGTGAAACAGTTGTATGGGAAGACGGAAACGAATACCCATTACTACGTGTGGAAATCACTTCTGATTCTCACCCATTCTACACAGGTCGTCAAAAATTCACTCAAGCAGACGGACGTGTGGATCGTTTCAACAAAAAATACGGTCTCAAATAAGAACTTTACAAACTCTCTCACTTCGAGAGAGTTTTTTTTTGTGCGTAAAATTCAGTAATAACCGCCAAAGGCGGCGATTATGGTATTAGCAGGGATGGTGCTAGAAAGAGAATTCTTTTTATCAGCCATTGTTTATTGAAACGAAATAGCGGGATACCGGAGAAAGCCTTATAGTCTTTCTCCTTCGAAGCCTCAAACAAGCCGTAATGGATAAATCCATAACGGCTTTTAATTCGCATTCGATATGATTCCCCGCTATGGTTTCAATAAATGTCTGATAAGAGAATTCTCTTTTAATGTTTTTGTGCAATACCATAATCTCCTTCTTGGCATAAAACTCTACTCGAGGGAGAGTTTATAAAATTCTATTTGGGGCAAAGGGCAAGGGGGAAGGGATGAAGTTCGTGCGGTTCATATGGGGAGTTGATGTAACATTTTTGTTACGTAACAAAAATGTTACATCTTGAAGTGAGAGTGAAATTATCATATATGATAATTTTGGACATAAAAAAAAGCCTTGCGAGATGCAAAGCTGTTTCAAATGTTATTTATAAGTGTCTTCAAGTTTTGCCATGAATGCGCCAAGCCATGTACCGAATCCTAACATTACAACGCAAGCAAGGTATTGAACGATGTCAAATCCAGCGTAGTTTGTTGGGATAATCATTACAGTTGAAGCAAGCACGATTCCAAAAATAAAGTGGAATAATTGTGGGTAAGCTTTCTTGAAAATGTAGTGTACAAGTTTTGAGAAGAGCGCTAATGTTACAAGTCCACCTAATGCGATAGGAAGGATAACGCTCATGTCTAATGTTTTGAAACCATCTGACATTTGTTTGTACATACCCATGTATACGATGAAGTTTGATGGGCTAAGTCCAGGAACGATAATTCCAAGAGCGATTAAACCGCCAGCAATCATCCAAGTGAAGAAGTTTGCCTCTACGCTTCCACCGATTGCATGTTCACCTAAGTAAAGGAGTACGCATCCGCCAATGAATGAAGCAAGCAGAATGAGAATCTCGCGTGTTGAGCGACCTTCTTTTCCAGCTTCTTTCCAAAGAGCAGGGATTGTACCGACGATACATCCGATGAAGAACCAAAGAATGATGGTTTCGAAGTTTCCTAATAAGTAGCTCACTCCAAAGGATAGAACTACGATTCCTGCTAGAGCACCGATTCCCACAGGTAAGAAGAATAAGAAGTTCTTCTTGAAGTCTTTTGTGACGTTTGCTAGGAAAGCAATTAAGCGTTCATAAAGTCCAAAAATGGCAGCAAGTGCACCACCGCTGACTCCGGGTAGGATAAATCCTGATCCTATGAACATTCCTTTAAAGAATCGTAAGAACCAGTCATTTTTCTTTTGTTTATCTAATTGATGTTGTGTTGATCTTTGTTCCATAGTACCTCCAATAAATAATTCTGTCTTCTATTATACTGTAATTTGAAAGATGAGCAAGTAATGTTAAGTCTCTTAAAGAAATCTTTCCATTCGTTGCCTCTAAAATGCTTTTTTGATATAATTGAGAGGTGAAAGCTTCAATTTTTTTGACTTTCTTGTTCTATCATTTTCAAATGTGAAAGGAGTTGAATGGATGAAAATTGCTGTAGTTACAGATAGTACGGCTTACTTAACAAAAGAAGAATATGCCGAGTACGGTGTTTACGTGATGCCATTGTCTGTTATCTTTGGACAAGAAACATACCGTGAAGATATCGATATTTCAGCAGAAGAGTTTTACGCAAAAGTAAAAACTTCTTCAATCTTTCCAACAAGTACACAACCACCATTAGGAGAAAGTTACGAATTATTCCGTGAACTTGCACAAGATTATGACGCTATTATTCCTATTACTATTTCTAGCGGAATTAGTGGAACTTACCAAACTTGTGTGGCTGTTGCTGAAGATATGAAAGACGAAGTAGCCATTTATCCAATCGATTCAGGTATTAGTTGTGCTCCGCAAGCACGTGCAGTAAAACTTGCCGCTATTATGGCGAAATCTGGAGAATATTCACCAGAAGAAATCGTTGAAACTGTACAACGTCTAGTGGACCGTACAAGAGCTTACTTTATCGTTGATGATTTAAGCAACTTACAACGTGGTGGACGTTTATCAGCAGGGGCTGCATTAGTCGGTTCTATGTTGAAAATTAAGCCAATCTTGACATTCGTTGATAAAAAAATCGTTCCTTTCGAGAAAATTCGTACGCAACAAAAAGCAATGAAACGAATTGAACAATTATTCGTAGACGAAACAGGAACAACAGATGGAGACGGCTATGAATTAGTCATTATCCACGCAAATGCTCCTGAAGCTGGCGAAGCTTGGAGACAAAAAATGCAAGAACAATATCCTAAATTACGTACTTCATTATCGTATTTTGGGCCTGTAGTAGGAACTCACCTTGGTGAAGGTGCCTTAGGATTCTCATGGGATATCGTACAAGAAAAGAATTTAGAGAAATAAAGAGTGGGGGAACCCGCTCTTTTTCTTCATGAAACAGAGGGATACAAATGACACTTGTTGTAAAAAAGATGTTAGCCAACACGCTTAAAGAACTAATGAATGAAAAGCCGCTGACGAAGATTACTGTACAGGATTTAACGAAGAAATGCGGGATTAGTCGTCAAACGTTTTATAATCATTTCCATGATATTTATGAATTGGTCGAATGGATTTATTTAAATGAGGCGCATATCACGCTAGGTGAGAATATTTCTTATGAGAATTGGCAAGACGCCCTGGAGGCACTCTTTCAATATATGGATGACAATCGCAACTTTGTCCTTAACACGTATCGTTCTGTCAGCAAGGAAAATGTCGAGCGACTCTTGCAACGGGAAGTGGAGCGTTTCTTGACGGATTTGATTTTCAATGAAATTAATGTCAGTGGCGCAGAAGCAGAACAAGTTCAATTCTCGATTGAGTTTTATACGTATGCGCTCGTTGGTGTAGGACTTGATTGGATTAGTCGTCAAATGCCTGGTACGGCCAAAGAACTCGTTGAAAAAATCGAACAAGTCATGATTGGAACGATTGTAGCTCGAATTTCTCAGTAAAAAACTTTACAATTCCATCCCAGTGTCCAAAGTTTGGACATTGGGATTTTTTTGTCTATGGTGCTTTTGGTGAAACGGGAGTAGAGTAATGCATGTAAAGAACAAAACCTGATTTTCAGGAAATAGGAGGAATTACTATGTATCATTCAAATGGAAATTACGAAGCATTTGCTCGCCCTAAAAAACCACAAGGCGTTGACCAAAAATCAGCTTACTTAGTTGGATCAGGACTTGCATCCTTATCAGCCGCTGCTTTCTTAATTAGAGATGGCCAAATGAAAGGAGAAAACATTCATATTTTAGAAGAACTTCCACTTGCAGGAGGAAGCTTAGACGGAATCTTAAATCCAACACGCGGATTCATTATTCGTGGGGGACGTGAAATGGAAGACCACTTCGAATGTTTATGGGACTTATTCAGATCAATCCCTTCATTAGAAGTGGAAGATGCCTCTGTGTTAGATGAGTTCTACTGGCTTAATAAAGAAGACCCTAACTTCTCACATTGCCGTGTAATTGAAAACAAAGGACAACGCATTCCAGATGATGGCCAATTCACTTTGAGCGATAAATCAAGCGAAGAAATGGTGAAATTATATATGACATCTGAATCTGAATTACAAGGACTAAAAATTACCGATGTATTCAGTGAAGAGTTCTTCGAATCAAACTTCTGGACTTACTGGGCTAGTATGTTTGCTTTTGAAAAATGGCATTCAGCGATTGAAATGCGTCGTTACATCTTACGTTTCATTCACCATATCGATGGTCTGCCTGACTTATCTGCATTGAAATTTACGAAATACAACCAATACGAATCACTCGTTTTACCACTCGTGAACTACTTGAAAAAACATAATGTTCAATTCGAGTATGATACAGTCGTTAAAAATGTGATTGTTGAACATGTTGGAAGCGACATGATTGCCAAAGAACTTGTGTTAGAAGTAGGTGGTGTTTTAGAAACACGCAATTTAACAGAAAACGACTTAGTATTCGTGACAAACGGTAGTATTACTGCTGCAACAACATACGGAGATAACAATACTCCAGCTCCAATTTCTAAAGAATTAGGTGGATCATGGAGCTTATGGAAAAACTTAGCCAAACAAGATGAACGCTTCGGACATCCAGAAGTATTCTGTGAAAATTTGCCAGACCAAAGCTGGTTCGTTTCAGCTACAACAACTGTAAAAGACAAACGTATCGCTGAGTACATTCAAAAAATCTCAAAACGTGATCCTTATGCTGGAAAAGTGGTAACAGGAGGAATCGTAACAGTTCTCGACTCAAATTGGATGATGAGCTACACATTAAACCGTCAACCACACTTTAAAGCACAAAGTAAAGATGAATTAGTCGTATGGATTTACGGATTATATTCAGGAATCAAAGGTAACTATGTGGAAAAACCAATCGAAGAATGTACAGGGATTGAAATTGCCGAAGAATGGTTATACCACATGGGTGTTCCAGAAGAATTAATCCATGAATTTGCTAGCGAAGGATGCAACACAGTGCCTTGCTACATGCCTTATATCACAAGCTACTTCATGGCTCGTAAAGATGGCGACCGTCCACTCGTTGTTCCAAATGGCTCTAAAAATATTGCCTTCATTGGTAACTTCGCTGAAACTCCTCGCGATACAGTGTTCACAACAGAATATTCTGTTCGTACAGCGATGGAAGCTGTATATACATTGCTTGATGTCGATCGTGGTGTGCCAGAAGTGTTCGCTTCAGCTTACGATTTACGCGTTCTTACAAAATCAACAAACCGCTTGATGGATGGAAAGAAATTAGCCGATGTGAAAGTTCCGTTTTTAGTGAAATTA
>QFCH01000429.1_pt1 | contig 104632 bp, 84 predicted proteins | sample 5346071 | NCBI WGS metagenome assembly QFCH01 (sample SAMN09062255, study PRJNA434731) | Human gut metagenome, whole genome shotgun sequencing project. | isolation source: stool timepoint B chromium assembly | host: Homo sapiens | collected 2015
AAATGGGGCAAAAGTCAGTAAAATCAAGTGTTTTCAGTTTGCTCAGCAGACACCAATTAAAATCAAAACATAATTTACAAATAATCTATCTGTAACAAAATATAACGTCCTGGAATTTAATTTCTGCAAAAGCTTTGAAAAAGCCGGAACCTCCAAAAACCCCTGCATATTATGAAATCTATTTTGTTCACAAAAATTATTTATCTCATTCATCGAGTTTAATACAATCGGTGTAACCGCCAAAAGATCTTCAATCAAATTTAATGCTAATTTTAAATTATATATCATTTTATCCTCCCATATATTAATTTTCTTCTATTTTATTTAATTTTATTCTATCACAATTCCACTTTTAATGATACTTTACTATTACAAAAATAAACAAAGGAGGATACAATGAATCGAAATATTCAAAAAATTGTTAATTGGAATTTTTCAAAACTAAAAGGTATATCCATGGCAGAGGTTCCGGTTAAGTTCCCTAATAATTATAAGACTATCACCGTCCCACATACTTGGTATCTGGATGATGATTATTATCGTGGCGTTGCCGTATACGAAACAACCATTTCCTGTCTCCCAAATTGGAATGCCTATCTTGAATTCCAAGGTGCCGATCAATGGTGTAAGGTTTACATAAACCAAATGTTTGCGGGCGAACATAAAGGAGGATACTCTACTTTCCGTATCCCGATAAAAAAAGATTTCATTCAAAACAATAAAATAACCATTCAAGTTTATTTGGATAACACAAACCACGGGACGATAAATCCGACATTTGGTGATTTTACGATTTATGGAGGGTTATACAGAGATGTTTCTTTGATCACTGTTGCGGAAAATCATTTTGATATGATGTATTATGGAACTCAAGGGCTTCTCACTCAAACAGATGTTAATGATCATGTAGGACAGGTCAATATCACACCAAAAGTAATATTAAACAAAAACGGACATACTCCTCATATTGTATATGAAATCAGAGATTCTACGAAAACACTTGTATATGCTCAAACTGGTTGCATCAACGAAAAAACTACACTTACAATAGAAAATGTCTGTTTATGGGATGGTTTAGAAAATGCCAGCCTCTATTTTCTAACTGCAAGGCTAATATGTGATGATATCGAATATGATCGTGTGGAACTTCCTTTTGGTTTTCGAACAATCCACTTAAGTCCTGAAACCGGTTTTTACTTAAATGGAAAGTCACTATTTCTACGAGGTGTTGCAAAGCATCAAGACTATGACAACTGCTACTGTGCAACCACTGTAAAAGAACAATCTCATGACATTCAATTAATCCGGGAAATAGGGGCAAATGCAATCCGTTTATCTCATTACCAGCATCCACAATATACATATGATCTTTGTGACAAAGAGGGATTTATCGTATGGGCAGAAATTCCCGTACTCCGTTTGTCTATGGATACCGATCTACTTGAAAATGGCATTGAGCAATTAAAAGAACTTATTTTACAAAATATGCATCATCCATCCATTTGTTTTTGGGGAATCCAAAATGAAATCGGAATGTTTGGAACGGAACAATACATGTTTGACTATTGCAAAAAGCTGACAACACTTGCAAAAGAACTTGATTCTTCCAGAATCATTGCCTGTGCCAATATGAATCAAGTCGAAATTGCCAATCCATTAAACAGCATTACTGATGCCGTTGGACAAAATTTATATTTTGGATGGTACTATGGCAAAATGCAGGACTATAAAACGTATCTTGATGAATTTCATAGTCAAAACCCTAACATGCCTATCGGTATCAGCGAATATGGCGTTGACTGTAATCTCCATTTTCACACAGAAACGCCTACGGTGCGAGATTACAGCGAAGAATTTCAGGCTTTGTTTCATGAAACGGTCTATCCAATTTTAGAATCGAAGACTTACTTATGGGGAAGCTTTATATGGAATATGTTTGATTTTGGAAGTGCCATCCGTAATGAGGGAGATATAAAGCATAAAAATTGTAAAGGATTAGTAACTTATGATCGAAAAATCAAAAAAGATGCTTTTTATTATTACAAAGCCAGATGGTCAAATGAGCCTTTTGTACACATAACCGGCAAGCGTTTTCAAAAACGAAATGCTGCCCAAATCACCATAAAGATTTATAGCAATCTTCCCCAAGTTACATTACTGATAAATGGTAAACAAACTCTGTCAAAAACTCCACAGCAACCTGGCGTATTCCTTTTCACCGATATCGATTTGATAACAGATGGTAAAATAAAAATTCAGGCAATCGCTGAAAACTGTACCGACAATGCCGTTTTTGTCTATACCGATATTCCAGAAGAAAGCTATATATACCATGACACAAACAAAGGACAAAATGTACGAAATTGGTTTATAAAAGAAACTTCAAACAATGACTAATCAAAAAGGAGGAACACATAGTGAAAAAAGAACATTCAAAATTTGGATTTAAAGATCAATTCGGTTATGTATTCGGAGATCTTGCAGGAAGTATGGTCAATTTATATATTGATACTTATATCCTCACATTTAGCACTTATGTTTTGGGTATCAGCGCCGCTTGGATGGCCGGCTTATTTTTATTTGCCAAAATATGGGATGCTATAAACGATCCTTTAATCGGTTCTCTGCCAGACCGTTTTACAATCGGAAAATCCGGAAATAAGTTTAAACCCTATATCAAAATTGCAATGTTCCCACTCGCCTTTTCTGTTCTGATGTGTTTTGCAGATGTATCCAGCTGGCCATCTGCTATGAAACATTTATGGATCGCTGTGGGATATATTCTCTACGGAATGAGTTACACTGGTACATCCATGCCATATGGCGCTATGGCATCTGTCATTACAAAAGACCCTATCGAAAGAACGAAGCTTTCACGTGCAAGAAGCATCGGCGGAACTGCTGTTGGGGTTCTGTTCCTTCCGCTTGTTCCAATGCTGATTTGGAACGAGGATCAAAGCGCTAATCCATCCGGTTTCTTCACATTAGCTGTCATTGCCTGTATTTCAAGCATTATCTTCTATATCGTACTTTTAAATTGTACAACTGAACGCTATAAAGAAGTTCCGGAAAAAACACAGGAAAAGAAAAGCGATTATAAGTTTTTTGAAGTATTAAAGGAAGCTATCAAAAACAGACCACTGATCGGCGTTATGGTAGCTACTCTTGGAAGTTGTATTGCATCCGCTTCTATGGGATCCATGTCAATGTACTTATACAGAGAATATTACCATGCTCCAAAATTGATGGCTTTAACCTCTCCACTGAGCATTCCCGTACTGTTGATCTGTTTCCCGCTTATTCCAAAATTAGCACAGAAATTTGGCAAACGGAAAGTAATCCTGTTTAGCGCCGCTTATAATTTAGTATTTTCCCTCTGCCTCTTTTTCTTTCCGATCGCAAACCCATATGTATACTTAATTTTATCTACATTAGCCAATATCGGACAGACTGGATTTATGATGTTAATATGGGCATTTGTCACAGAGTGCATTGACTATCAAGAATATAAAACAAATAAAAGAGCAGATGGAACACTATATTCCATTTATACTTTCAGTCGTAAAATCGGAAGTTCACTGACACATAGCGGCGCAACCTATCTTTTAGCAGCAATCGGATATGTTTCCGGCACACAAGTTCAGGCAGCAGCAGTTGGAGAGGGAATCCGTGGAATTGTCACATTACTTCCCGCTTTGGCAAGCCTTGTCGAGATCATTGGTATCGGTGTAATATATAATTTATCAAAAGAAAAAACAGAAAAAATCTACGCCGAATTAAGAGCCAGAAACGAACTTGAAACCACTGAATAATCCTATGGAGATGATCAAAATGAACAATATCATAATCGATACGTCTTGTGGTCCTATAAAAGGTGTCCAGTATTCTGACCAAACCGAACAGTTTCTGGGCATACGATATGCAACCGCTGCAAGATGGTCTTATCCACAAGAAGTTACCAATTGGAACGGAACCTATGATGCCACCACGTTCCGTGATGCATGCATTCAGCGAAGAACCTTTTATCCTGAATCAAATGACTCTTTCTATTACCAGGAATTTCGTAAAGGAGAACTCTATACATATAGTGAGGATTGTCAATATTTAAATATCTGGAAACCTGCTAATTGTCAAAAAGCTCCTGTTATACTTTATATACATGGCGGTGCTTTTCAAGGCGGCTGTGGTAACGAAAAGCCCTTTGATGGTTCCTTTTACGCTGAAAAAGGTATTATCTTTATCACTTGCAATTACCGCTTAGGAGCTTTAGGTTTCTGCTCTCTTCCCGAATTAACTGAACGTGACGGACACTCCGGAAACTATGGTCTATATGATCAATTAACTGCGCTTCAATGGATTTATCACAATATAGAACAATTTGGAGGAAATCCTGAAAATATCACTTTGATGGGACAATCAGCCGGCGCAATGAGTGTACAACAACTCTGTGCTGCGCCACATGCAAAGAAATATATTGCCAAAGCCATTATGACCAGCGGAGGTGGTATCAGTGATTCTTTCAGTAAACTTATTTACATTGAAAATGCTTATCCATTTTGGAAAGATGTCACTTCAAAATTAGGAAATACTTTAGATGACTGGCTTAATGTCCCACCAAAAATGTTATTAGATGCCATGAATGAAACAGCCCCTCGATATGATAACGCATTGCAATACTTTATGCCTGTCATTGATCGAAAGCTTATTTGTTATGATCAAAAAGACCTTTCCACACAAAAAGTTCAAGCTTCTATTCCGTATATTATGGGAAGTACGAAAGATGATTTATTTGCAGAAACTTTCGCTAAAATGGCAAAGGATTGGACGATCCAACAGAAATCCCAGAATATGAGACCATCTTATTGCTTTTATTTTGGAAGAGATCTGCCAGGAGATAACAATGGAGCATGGCACTCCAGCGAATTATGGTATACAATAGGTGCTTTTTCCAAATGCTGGCGCCCATGGACCACATGGGATCAAGAAATTTCAAACTCCTTAATGAACTATTTTTGCAATTTTGTAAAAACAGGAGATCCAAATAGCAATGGACTCCCCACATGGTCCCCAACCCAATATTCAGATGATCCAATTCTGATAATTGATAATTCAAAAATTCAAATGAACTGATTATTAAATACATTACCTAGAATGCCGATTCTTAACTAGTGTCTGCTGATTAAGCAGCTATCTGTAACTTCCAACTCTTACATCTGGTCCGGTCATGCCAGAATCGGAACAGATGCAAAAGAGCACAAAGTATTCGCCTCTGAATCCTGAACAGATTCGTCACGAATACAGATAATGCGATAGATGTCAACTGCGTTTCTTCCAGTTTTGTGGTAATGCAGCTCATACCATAACAGCGTTTGCTCAGGCTGAAGGTGCGCTCCACTTCGATTCTATCGGTATTATCCTGATACTCTTGTTTTTTATCAACTTTTGCTGTGGCGCTTGGTCTGCCCAGCTTTGGACCTGATAACCGGATCCCATGCTCTTTGCAATAACTCCTGTTTTCCCTGGTCCGGTATATCTGATCTGCCAGGACACGTTCTGGATAATAACCGGTACGCTCTTTGAAGCGTTCTATTGCTTCAATCAGGCAGGTGCTCTCGTTGTATGCCTCGAAAGATATTTTTTCGAGGCGCCCATAACCTTCGCTGTCAAGACTGAGATCAAATTTTGCGCCAAATTCAACAGGTGCTTTGACCTTCCCTCTGACAATCGGCCGAAGCCATGGCTGCGAAATGCTTACAATGCGATGCTCTACAGAATGGATTCTGTTATCATACATATACTGTTGCTGTTCATACAGCCTGATGATGGTAAGATATAGGCCGATATCCTTACCTGTCATGGCGTATCCATCACTCATGAACTGTTCCAGATAGCCAAGATCTCTTTTCACGTAGCCAAGCTGTCTGCGGAGTGCGCTGCGGATTTTCTTTGCCGTGTGCTTTCTGCTCTTGGCAAATGCAAGATACTCTTTTCTGGCACGTTTGCGGTATCTTCTTGGCAACTTAAGACCATAACATTTACAAAAACAGTAAATCATGTTTTCCAGCTTTTCTCTTGCTTCGTTCAAAAGCGAGATGTCCTGCGGATAACGTATGTTTGCAGGTGCGCAGGTTGCATCAAGTGTCAGAGTCCCTTTGTTTGTATCTTCTTTTGCAGTACCATCATCACCGGATTTTCCTACGGATGGAGGAGTATGGTCATCTTTGTCATCCTCCTTGTGAGCAAGAAGATACTCATTTACTTCCATCAGCATATCTGCTGAAATGCGTTTACGGAAAAGAACCAGTGTACTTGCATCAAACGGAGCTTCTTCCCGAAAACCGGGAAGCCCGATAAAGTATTGCAGATACGGATTCTCAGCGATCTGTTCCACAAGCTCACGGTCGGAAAATTGGAACTTGGTCTGGATGATCAGGGCTCCTAATGCCATGCGAAGAGGCTTGGCAACATTACCCGTATCACTTGGAAACAGCTTGGCATATTTTACTTCGAATTCATCCCATGGGATTCGGTCAGCCAGTCTGACCCAGCGGTTATCCGGATTCATGTGGAGTCCCATAGGTTGGTTGAAATCGAGGAATGAATGCTGTAACTTGTCGATCGGTTTGTACATTGTTTTAGCCCCTTTATACTTAAAATCTGTAAGAAAACTGCAAGAAAAACGATTTGTTTTTGTCAAAATCCTTGCAATCATTATACCAGAAAATGGGGCAAAAGTCAGTAAAATCAAGTGTTTTCAGTTTGCTCAGCAGACACTAACTATTACATCAGTTATGGATCGGCATTTTATGGTTCTAATATATAAACGACATTTTTATCTATCTTCTATTTCTCTTTTTTCGGTTCCCCCTCCGGGAAGATGATCTTAAATACAAAGAAGAAGATCACCATCGAAACGCCGCCTGTGATAAACGTTACCAGCAGATTATAAATTGCCGGCGGCACATATGCCGACGCGATCGGCATCCACAGATTGTTAAATCCGTTACAGATCAGGGAGATCACGATCCAGGCAATAAAATACCACATTGCCTGATACACCGGATTCCCTTTGCTCTTAAACGTAATGTTTCTTTGCAGCGGAAAGTTGATGCACTGCGCCAGAAACGATCCGACTTCATAACTGATAAAATATCCGAGTCCGCCGCCGATGATCACCGCACCGCTTGCATCCCGGAGCACATTATATCCCAACAGACTCCATGTAAAATCTACACCCAGGATATGCATTTCTTTCTGCGGCCACATAAACTCCGTGCCCGCGAGTTCCAGCCCCAGCCATCCCGGCATAAATGTAAATACCAGATACTGGAACACGGTAACTCCCATACTGAATACAAAAAAATAGAAAATCTGATACACCCATTTGGAAAGTTTCGGATGTTTCTCTTCAAACGATTTCCATATATTCATCCATTTTTCTTTCATTCTTAATCTTTCACCTCATTCGCGCACTTTGCTTTCCCGTTCTTTGTTTTCCCATCCTGCTATTTTTCCGCGAGCTTCGCTTCGTACGCTTTATTTGCTTTTTGATTCCGGAAGAATCCGCCGATGATCTTTTTCATTCCTTTTAAGAAATGACCATTCACGACCGTCACCATTCCCTCGACCATTTCCATACTGATCATTCCGCCCGTCATCTTCGCAATACCGCGGAACGGCATGTTATAAATGAAAAGGATATTCAGATCCGGTTTCCCTTTTTCTTCACTTTTTTTCTTCATGGTCGTCAATACTTTATATATCACTCTGGCAAGACCGCTTTTCGCATAATACATCTGACAGATCGCGTCATTGATCCCGAGGTCTCCGGACCACTTTCCCGATGGGATCGGGTGCCCTAAAAGTTCTTCAAACTCTTCGTCCGAAATCTGCTGTACGATACCAGTATAATAGTAAGGAAGTTTCGCCGGATTGTACGGATACCGATCCGTCGTTCCACTCACCTGCAGTTTGCCCTCCAGCCTGATGTCCGCCACACTTGCTCCTATCATGATCTGATAGATTCCCTCTTCGACTTCCCATCCGTTCGTCTTCACATTCCAGTAACGGAACGTCTTATCGTCAAAATCAATTCTGACTTCTTTGCTTTCGCCCGATTTCAAAAATACTTTCCGGAAGCCTTTCAGCTCTTTTTCCGGTCGGAATACGATCGCATTCGGAAGTCCGACATAAAGCTGTACGACTTCCGCGCCGTCCATTTTTCCTGTATTTGTCAATGTAAATGTTGCTCCGTCCGCATCGACTTTCAGATCTGAATACATAAATGTCGTATAAGACAGCCCATATCCGAACGGATACTGTACCCGGACCTTGCTTGTATCGTAATAACGGTATCCGATGTAAATACTTTCCCGATATTCCGAATTTCTCTGTGTACTCGGAAAATGCCGGAATGCCGGTGTATCTTCATAGCGGAGCGGATAAGTTTCACTGAGTCTTCCGGATGGATTTACCTTTCCGGTCAGAATGTTCAGCATCGCGCTCGCCCCCGCCTGACCGGTCAGATATCCATGCAGGATCGCTTTACAGCAATAATGCCACGGCATTTCGATCGACGCGCCTGCGCTGAGCAGTCCGACTACATTTTCATTGACCTGAACGATCGACTGCAGAAGTTCGATCTGGTTCTGCGGGATCCGCATATGGGAACGATCCATCCCCTCCGATTCGCTCAGCTCATCCAATCCGAAACAATACAGAACAATATCCGCCGCTGCCGCCAGATCCAGCGCCTCTTTTTTCATCGCCTCGTCCGCTTCTCCGGTCCGTTTGTAGCCTCTGTTGATCCCCACGACCTGAAGATCGTAATTGCCGATCACTTTCTCGATCGTTTCCAGATAGGTCGGATTTACCATCGAAGATCCGGCTCCCTGATATCTGGGTTCCACCGCAAAATCTCCGATCACGGCAACCTTACATCCTGCTTTCAGCGGTAAGATCTCATCGGTATTTTTCAGAAGCACCGCGCTTTCTTCCGCTGCCCGTCTTGCAAGATCATGATGCGCCGTTTCCGGAAATGTGCGTTTCTTTCCCTCCGCATTCTCACTCAATGTCAAAACCGCGTCCAGAAGTCCGTCCACACATGCGTCCAGTTCTTCCTCCGTCAGTGTCTTTTCTTCGATCGCCCGCAGGATTTCCCTTGCGGAATCGAGTCCCGGCGCAGGCATTTCCAGATTGGATCCCGCCGCCACGCCTGCCGCATGGTCGTTGGATGCGCCCCAGTCTGTAATGACGATCCCGTCAAATCCCCACTCTTTTCGCAGGATCTCCTGTAATAAATGTTTATTTTCATTGGCATATGTGCCATTGATTTCGTTGTAACTTGTCATGATGGATTTCGCCTTGCCCTCTTTTACGGCAATCTCAAATCCCGTCAGATAAATCTCGCGCAGTGTCCTCTCGTCCAATACGGAGTTCATTGCCATACGGCGCAGTTCCTGACTGTTCACCGCAAAATGTTTCGGACATGCATACACGCCCTGGCTCTGGATTCCCTTTACATAAGCCGCCGCCATTTTTCCTGCCAGATATGGATCTTCGGAAAAATATTCAAAATTTCTTCCGCAAAGCGGACTGCGTTTCATATTCAGCCCCGGTCCGAGAAGCACGTTCACTTCCTGTGCCGCCGCTTCCTCTCCGAGCGCTTCACCTAATTCCTCACCCAGCCGTTCATCCCAACTGTTTGCAACTGTCGCCGCGGTCGGAAAGCAAGTTGCCGGAAGAGATGCGTTTAACCCAAGATGATCCCCGGCTCCCGCCTGTTTACGGATCCCGTGAGGTCCGTCGGAGCAGAAGATCGACGGCAGACCAAGCCGGCTGTAATCTCTTGTCTGCCACACATTTTTCCCGCTTAGAAATGCGGCTTTTTCTTCCAATGTCATTTTATCTATGATATCGCGATGTTTCAATTTTGTCCCTCCTGTAATCCCCTGTACGAACGTTTTCATCTCTCTATACGGAAGCAGAATCGGGATCTCTCCCGATTCTCTTCCGCTCTCAAACTCTGATATATTTCTTACTGTTCTTCTGATCTTCTTTTCTTATAACCTTTTACCACCACAAAATATTCAAGGGCTGCGATCACCAAAATAGCTGCGGCATCCACACCGACCGCTACCTTTTTCCATGTCTCCATTCCCATCTCTGCATTTCCGTCTTCATATGCCCAACTGCTTACAACTGTGTACATAATATTTTTACATGCGTTTTGCATTTGTTTTACAGAAGTAGGGTGAGACGGATCATTTACATTATTTTGTGGTCCGTCAAATGTTGACAGCATTGCATCCACACCATTCGCCAGCGCCGCGTCTGCATTCATAAAACCATGTCCGTTATTTCGGAAGAAATCCGTAAGTGCCATTCCTCTGAATCCCCACTCATCACGAAGCACCGTATTCATTAACTGGCTGGTCTCTCCTGCCCATTTATGACCAACAAAACTCCAGGAAACCATCACTGCGTTTGCGCCGCCGTCTTTCACAGAAATTTCAAATGGTTTCAGATAAATCTCTCGAATCGCCTGTTCGTTCGACCAGACACTTACCATTTTTCCATTTCCTTCATAAAGTGCAAAATGTTTAATATACGCATATACACCATGCTCCATCGCACCTTTTACCGCATAAGCACCCATATTTCCGGCAAGTGTTCCATCTTCTGAAAAATACTCGTAATTTCGTGCTCCAAACGGGGTTCTATGCGTATTCATTCCGGGTGCGTACCATCCGTGCGCTCCCATTTCCCTGCTACACTTGCCCATACTCTCTCCCCATGCATTGGCCATTTCCTTATTCCATGTTGAAGCGATAACTACTTCAATCGGAAATCCCATAGAGCCTACGCCGGTGAAATTATTATTGATCGCTGCCGGACCATCAAAATCCAACGTCGCTACTTTTCCCACTGACTCAACAGCGCTGGTCTGATATCCTGCCATCGCAATTAATTCTGCCATTTCTTCCACTGTCATCTGTTCAACCAGTTTCTGCCAACGCTCATCCTCATAATCCGCATCCCGCAAATCTGCCAACTTCAATCCATTGTCCGCACCTGTCACCGGCATTTTATCTGAATCATCCAAATATGTAGTCAAGTCAAAATTACTGTTCAAATGATATTCAGAAGCATAAGGCTCTTCCAGATTCGTATTTGACGGCGCTGCTGTCGCTTCTTCTAAATTTGCAAATTGATTCTCTCTGGATAAATATGTTACATTTCCTGCTGCGTCATCAAATACATTTGTCGCTGCGATATCATCCGACTCTCTTTTTTCATCTTCTTTATATACCTTTGTTGTCGGAACCTCATATATCTCCTGATCAATGATCCTATGAGAATCTTTATTAATCGAGATCACATATTCTCCTGCTTCCAACACATAGGCTTTTTCATTTTCATAATCGTAAGACGCCATATCTTCTAAGTCAAATGTAACGTTTATCGTCTCGGATTCTCCAGGCTGTAAAAGCTTTGTTTTCTCAAATTCAATTAAATTTGCTGTCTCTTTCTCAATGCCTCCATTGGTATACGGCGGATTATAATAAACTTCTACCACATCTTTACCTGCAACATCTCCGGTATTCGTAACCGTTACATCAAAAGAAATCTCACCATCTTTTTCAGTAAGCGTTCCCATTTCCTGTACAAAATCTGTATAACTTAATCCATGCCCAAACGAATACTGCACAGTTTCTTCATAATTGATGATTCCCTCCGCCGCTGCTGTTTCATAGAATTTGTACCCTACATAAATACCCTCCACATAGTTTGTGAAAGACGGCGCATACATCTGAGGTACTCCGGCATTCATACCCTCAACTGCCAAGTCCGCCAAATTTGCATACTCGGTTTTTGTTCCATTATTCCACCACGGAGCCGCGGTCATATCATACATGAATGTATCCGGTGTTTTTCCGGATGGATTCACTTCACCGCTGAACACTTTTCCTAATGCATTAAAGCCTACATTTCCCGTTCCCGGACACCATACAACTGATTTAATCTGTTCATATTTCTCTGTAAAACCTAATTCAAACTGATTTGCTCCATTATAAACTACGATAACGTCATCAAAATTATTGCAAACCATATCAATCATATCTTCTTCTGATTTAGAAAGCTGAAGATAATGCTCTCCCTCTTCAAAATCTTTGTATTCCGAAGAATTATCATCATATGCCGCTTTGCTGACATCCATAGGAATATCATTATGACCTTCCCCTGCTTTTCTGGACAATACGACCACAGCGACATCTGAAAATTCTTTCGCATTTTCGATCAGTTCCTCACTATACTCGGACACCGGAGGTTCCGGCAATGTCCAGCTTTGTACCTGAATAGACATTTCCGGTTTTTCTTCACTATAACTATTATAGAAATCAATTAATTCCTGATTTACGGAAAATCCGGCGTTTTCTAATCCCTGTACTAAAGAAACCACATCGTATAAATCATTGATTCCTCCGGAACCTGCTCCTCCATATGCCGGATTTACAGATTCCCACCCAAATAAATTCAAATTTGTTTTTCCTGTCAGCGGAAGCAGACCCTCGTTATCTAAAAGAACGATTCCCTCTTCCATAATGTCTTCTGCAACCTCTGCCGTCTCTTTGTTTGTTTCATCACTTAACTGTCCGTCTCCCATTGCCAGCCCGATCAATGTCGACATCGGGCCAAAACAGATCATGTTGACACAAACACCGATCACAAGAACCATTGCCACAACGGATTGCCATCTTACCATAAACTTTTTACTTTTCGGCAACTTTCTGCAACAAATCACAGCAATGATTCCAAGCACGATTGCTGCTGCAATTACGATAATATACGGTTTACATAATTGAAGCACCGCAATCACATCCGCCATTTCCACTTTGATCATTTCTTTTTCCTCCTGTTCTTTTCTGAATTTCTTTCATTTGACTGCATTTTAACATAATTTTCTTTTGATTCCCTATTTGCGCATAACCTGCGCTTTTTCTGCATAACTTGTATTTCTCCTTGTATATTCTATACAAAAAGAAGTGATCGGCTTTGTGCACATTCACAATTCCAATCACTTCTTCCTATTCATCTCATCTTCATCGGTATCAATACTTTCAGCACAAACCAGTTTTCCTCCGCATTGATATCCACTTCGCCGCCATATTTCCGCGCCGTATAGCGCAGACTTTTCAGACCATATCCATGGAACTGCGTATCTCTCTTCGTTGTTGCCGGAAACGCTTTCGTAAATTCCATCTGCTCTTCACAATAATTTTCAAACCGCACGATCAGAAAATTCTTCTGTGCATGCGCCGTCACATGGATCAGGCGCTTCTCTTTCTCTGCGACCGTCTCCTCATATTCGATCGCATTATCCAACGCATTTCCGAAAATAGAACAAATATCCATCGCATCCATAAAATCAAATAATGTTCCATCCACCACGCATGTCATTGAGATATCTTTCTTCATGCACTGCAGCATCTTGGAATTCAACAGTGTATCCAGCACCTCGTTTCCCGTCCGGTTCTGCGCCTCAAAATTCCGGATCTCCTCTTCCATCTTATCCAGATAGGCGTCCCGCTGCTGCGCATTTTCCTGTGCCCGGAGCGCAATGATGTGATGCTTCAGATCATGATATTTATAATGGATCAGATCCATCGCTTCCTGCGACTGTTGATACTGTACATACTGATTATGCAGGATATTCTGCACACTCTCCAGTTCATGCCGCACCCGCAGATCCACCCTCTGCACATGAAATGCATAAAGGATCGCAACGCCTCCCAGATCCACAAGCGTCCGCACATTAAAGATCTCCGCCGCTCCTCTTCCGCCAAACGGCGTCGTCAATGATACAAACCCAAGATTACTGATCAGGAACACCGCAAGACCGATGATCACACAGGAGATCAGTTCTTTCCCCGTCACCTGGATCGCTTCTTCCTGATTTTCATATTTGCGGTAGCAGAACCAGCTCACGAAAAAGACCAACGCATAAATGATGATCAGAAGACCGCCCCGGATCCAGACTTGTGTCCATCCCCATGTAAAAAATCCAAAGCAGTCCAACTGCCATTCCAAAGACGCCGCCAGCTCTGCCGTAACAAAAGCCCTCACACAATAATATCCCGTATCTTTCAGACTGATATCACAGCAAACGGCAAGAAATCCATACATAAATGCGACCGCCACCGCCATACAGACCATCCACCAGATTCCCTCCGCATCGACCGTCAGATACAAAAATGCCGACTGCACACACAGCATCCCGATCGAAATGCCTGCCAGCTTCCAGCCCCCGATGCGCCGTTTCACTTCCGAAATACAGATCAGGCACGCCAGCCATTCTGCCAGCGCCGTATAAATCCTCGGAATATCCGGCAGTACGATATTTACAACGGTTTCCATTATTTCAATTCCCCCCAGTACCTTGTCAGTTCCCGCATAAACGCATTCATCCTCGGTCGGCTGATCTGCAGCTTTTCGCCTTTCACGACCGCACATTTATCCTGAATCCCATCCACATGTGCCAGATTGATGAGATAACAGGTATTCCCCCGGGAAAATCCATACTCCGCAAGCTGTTCCTCCGCCGATTTCATCGTGCCGGACGTCAAATGCGTCGCATTTCCCATGTGGTACAGCAGATTGTGTCCCGCGCTTTCCACATAATAAATATCATCCAGATCGACCCGGATCACGCCGCCTTTTACCGCAAGCGTGATGTATTTACTGCTCCGCTTTTTGATCCGGGACACCGCCCGCTTTAATTTCTGACTGAATGCAAAATAAGACACCGGCTTCAGCACATAATCCAGAGCGTCAACTTCATATCCGCGTATCGCATACTGCGTCATATTTGTAATGAAGATAATGACGACCTCGGGATCCATTTTCCGGATCTCCTCCGCCGCCGTCATCCCATCCACAAATTTCATCTGGATATCCATCAGGATAATGTCAAACTGCGACTTATATTCCGCAGTGACCGCATCTCCGTCCCGGTAAACCGTAATATCCAGTTCTTCTTTTTCTGTTTTCTGATATTCGTTCAAATACCCGGTCAGTTGATTTACACAATATTCCTCGTCTTCCACGACCGCTATTCTGATCATACCGCACCCCTGTACCTGTTACCTTTTGTTAGAAAAGCTTTCTCTTTTTATTTAAACGACAGTAATTTCGCCAGCAGCAGATTCTTCTCATATAAAAATGTCAGGATCTCACTCTGCTCGATCAGATCAAAACATGTCTTTCCTGCTTCCGTCGAATACAAAAGCGTCAGCACAAGAAATCCGACCCAGACGATCAGAAGTGCGATCACGCCGCCCAGCGCCACACCGCCAAGATGATTGAAAAATCCGATCACCGGAAGTTCTCCGATAATATCCACCGCTGCCATCAGCGCTCTGACAATGATCACTGCCACAATAAACGTCACAAGGAACGACAAAATCTTGATCACCATCCTTGAAATGTACGACGCCACATAGGCGGCAAATGTCTGCACTCCCAGTTCTTCGTAAATCGTTGTGTTATTATTTTCCAGAAGCGCGTCTTTTAAAAATTGAGGAAGATTAGACTCCTCCAGTTCCTTGATCTGCTGATCCTTTGGAATCTCTCCCAATGCTTTTACCACATCCGACGCGGTAATCCCGAGCCTGCTCAGATCCAGATCCGACATATTTTGGAACTGCTCCGGATCGATGCCTGCAAGCGGCGTACCGGTCAGGTCTTTCCCCTCAAACAGATCCGCCGATAATTCCGGCATAAACATTTCGATGCATTTTTCTTCGATCATCTCATCCACCGGAGTATATTTCACCAATGCATCTGCCGCATACGGCGACAAATAAATCACAAGAATGATCGTCAGCACGGAGGAAAGCAGAGACAATCCGATCTTAAAAAATCCGCGGATCCCTCCCACGACCATGCCGACAAGAAAAATCACTCCCACTACTATCAATAACCAGTTATTCATCCTTTGTTTCTCCTATATCGCAAGGTGGATCACCCGCAGCTCATTCGCACTCATCACGAGATATTTATTGAATCCATTGACCGGGATCACTGCAAGCGCATCTACTTTCAAGTCTCCTTTAAATCTCGGAACGCCCGTGCTTGTGATGATACAGCACTTCGAGCCCTCATACAGAATGATCTCATTGCCAACCATCTGTACATTACTGTACTCTCCGGTCAGATCCCGGTTCATGAGCATTTTCCCATTCTTATTGTAAAGCCGGACTTCGTAACCGGATTTATCTTTATTCAGCAGGACAAATCCAATATACTGATCGGTGTGAAACGAGCTTTTGATCTCCTGCCCGATCTGGATTTCCGTTTTCTTTTTCAAATTCTGTCCGCCCTCGTAAACGACGAACGATTTGTCACTGACCGCAACCGCTCTGGATGCCCCCATAAAATAAATCTCCGGAATGATCACATCCGCATATTCTTCCGATCCGGTCTGTCTGTCGCTTTCTTTCTTCCCTGTCTCCCCGAAATTATAGCAGACCACCTTGGACTTCAGTGCTCCGCCCTCGGAAGAAAGATAGGAAACCATCAGTACGGTTCCGTCCGGCGACATCTCCAGCGCGGTCGGATAGCCGTTGCCGGATGCCGATACCTGATTTTCCACAAGAATGTTTCCCGCCGCGTCATAGGTCACGATCATCGGTGCATTTTCATTTTTTAAGACAGCGCTCACAATCCCCTGATCCGAAACTGAAAACATTTCTATCGGAAGCGTCGTCTCAATCTCCCCTTTTACACCGTCTTCTGTAAAGACCTGGATCGCATTTCCGCCGATATCACCCACGGCAAACACATTCTTTTGTATATCGATCTCCGGATTTTTAAACTGGGACGGCCAGATCCAGCGCTCCTCATTTTTCCGCGTCAGATAAGTGATCCCATCCCGGCTGTAACGCACGATCCCTTTTCCAAATGCCGCATATTGGTTGCTGTCCGCCGTCTCCCGTTTATAAGAAGACGTACTGTACACGGTATCATACGGATGATTCACGATCAGCATCCCGGTTCCGAATATCATCATCGAGCCCAGAACGATCCCGGTCAGCCATTTCTTCGCCCGGCTTCTCCGGTACTGCCCCGCTTTCTTTTTCATTTCTTCCAGATTCAGCGGCTTCATCAGCCGCAGATTCGGATTTTTCTTTTGAGCCATCTTCTACCCCTTGTCTCTTTCTTCCCGATCTTTTTCCTTGTCTCGTTCTTTTTCGTGATAGTAGTATAGCATCATTTTAAGGCAATAGCAATTTTTGACCTATGTAAATCAAATTTCCGTCCGTCAGACCGTTCATCCGGCTGATCGCGTCGGCATGGCTGATATCTCCGTACATCTTCCGGCTGATGATCGCCAGTGTGTCTCCCTCTTCCACAATATAAACGCCGTCGCTGCCGTTAAAAGTCTCTCCTGCAGGCGCGTCGCCTCCGGTCACACTGCCTCCTGTTATACTGCCTCCGGTCATATGATCGCCTGCCGCTTCGCCCTCCGGTACCACACTGCCGTCTGCCGCCGGATCGCCTTCCGGTATCACACTGCCATCTGCCGCCGAATCGCCTGTTTCCGTACTTCCGTCACCTGCTCCCTGCTGCGCTGTCCCGGCATCCTCCGCTGCCGGATCGCCGCCGGATACTTCCGGAATCCCCTCAGACTGCACATTTCCCGAGGACACCTGCGTCAGTTCTCCGGTATCTGTTCCGTCCAATACGGCATCCTTTCCGTTCTCCTTTACAATCTTCGTTTCTTTTTCCGAATCTCCGGACATCTCATGGAGCGCCGACTGTACCGCTTTCATCTTGTCCATATTGTTCATCGTAACAACGCCCATAACAAGCACGATCAACACAAGGCAGGTACTCATCGCATACATCAGACGGCTTGTCTTCCTCTGATGCTTCCGCCCTCCGCGATCGCGCACAATGCTGCGGAAATCCTTTGCCGCTCGATCTTCCACAGTTTCCGTGGGACACACCCCGTTCTTTTTTCTGCAGGAGATCATATAATTCTGCATACAGGGATTTTTCTCATAATATGTATAATGACCGGAGATCTCCAGAAGATCGTTCATCTGATGCACGAAATATTTTTCTTCCTGCTCCACCGGATCTTTCATGATAAAAACAGAATTTTCCCGCGGAAATGATTTTTTATGCAATTTTACAACCGCATCCTCCAGATCCAGCGGCACGCCCGCATGTGCTACAAACCATCCGAGCATCTCTCCGTCCTCGAAATACTGTTTGCAGTCCTCATACGCATGTTTCCATGTATCTTCGTCGATCAGGTAATCTTTCCCTGACATTTTCAATTCGTGCATCTGGACCGCGCCGTAAATATAGACGTATTCTTCCTCGTCCGTCTTCTGAAAATCCCCGACGAGGAACGCGCCGATCGGAGTCTCTCCCGCTTTCTCGCATAATTGCGTAAAAAATGTGTCTACATAATCTTCTACATATATTTTCGGTGATCCGCTTACATTTCCTATCTGACGTACGTTTTTTGGTATCTGTCTTTCCATTTCATTCACCTCTGCTAAATTTTTTCTCAAGCATAGCATAGAGAAAAGGCTGAATTTAGCATTTGGTGTCAGATGCGTTCGACAGGATTTTTACATTTCGTCCAAACAGTTTTTATATCGCAAATGGATCTCTTCCCTCAATCGGACGAATGTCGGAATATATTGCTCAATAATGAGACGCACTAATCTTTTCGCCGCATCCCCATCATAAATATGTGTCATGTCGTTTCTGTTTTTCAACATTGAAAGCCATATACTTTCATCCATAAAATCATAAAGCGTATATGCGGCTTTGATGATTTCCCTCGGAGAACCAGAATTTGCAATACTTTTGCCCTCATATTTCAATAATTCTTTTAATACTTTCCATCCAAGCTCAAACTGAATAAAAAATTTATCAATGATCCCACTGATGATAAATTCATTCTTCAGATCCTCATCTGACGCTTTTTCCAAAACGGATAAATTTGCACAATAATTCTCAAACTTCTTCATAAATCAATACTCCCTCTCTCTGAATCGAATCTCTTAACTTTTCCTGCAACGGCTGTTCCAGATCGATCACATCAAAATCTAAAAGTGTAGACGTCTCTTCTTTTACTGCAATTGTAAATTCATCGATTCTTCCACTCCTCACCGCCAGATCGATATCGCTTGCCCGCTCATAATCGCCCCTTGCCCTTGAACCAAACAATATAACTTCTTTTAAACCATATTCTTTCGCAAACTCTGTAATCTCTTTTATTACGATCGGACGAATCCCGGATGTTTCCAGCTTTCCCATATCACACGTCCTCCTCCGTCATTTTCTCTATTATAAATCTTTTCTTCCCCAAAGCAAACACTTTTAAACCAGTGTTGAAAGTGTTCGCTTTGGGTGCTGTCTAAACAACAAAACATCCGATTTTGCCTTGTACTCCAAAACAGAATCGGATATTTGACAGGTTCTCCCCCCTGTTTTATACTGAACCCGGATTACGATCCATGAATCCGGATACTGTTTTTCACTATATCATCTATCAAACATTACGCCACGGAGGCTGCACTATGAAATTTACCGACCACTATACCCACGAAATCAATACCGATCTGCGCCCGTTAGAATCGGTTTTCAAATCACTCCATGCACAGAATCCCTCACGTCAGCTGGATCTTCCGCACGAAGTCGCATCCTGCCGGGACATTCTTTTGAAAGCCAGTCAGACCACATCGGACCCGCTCCCGAGTCTGCTCGCCACAACGCTGAACGAAGATTCTTTTTTCCACAAAGATCTGGACTGCGAAATTTATCAGCACCTCCGCTATCTTCCGTGCACCTGGCACAAACATGCATTTCTGGAAGTCGTCTGCGTGATGGAGGGAAGCTGCACCAACTACATTTTGGAACAGAAAATCCAAATGAAAGCCGGCGACATCTGCATCATCGCGCCGGATACGCCGCACGCTGTCAGTGCGTTTTCGGATGACAGCGTGATCTTCAATATCATTTTGAGGATCAGTACGTTTGAAACCGCATTTTTCGGCACGCTCTCGGAAAATGATATTCTGTCCGATTTTTTCATGCGGACGCTGTACAATTCCAAGACGCATCCGTTCCTGCTCTTTTCCACAAACGGCGATACGGAAGCGCTCAACTACGTCGGCTACGCCTACGAAGAGTACAAAAGCAACCGTCAATACAGAAAACGGATGCTCAATTCCATTATCAATGCGTTTTTTATCGTTCTTCTGCGGAATCACGGAGCAAATGTATCCGTTCCGGCGCTGACTGACAGTGACAAAGACCAGAATCTCGTCTATATTTTAAAATATATGCAGGAACATTTTACGACCGTTTCGCTCAAGGAACTCGCCGCTTTTTTCAATTACAGCGAACGCCAGCTCCAGCGGATCATCAAGACAAGTACCGGCATGAGTTTCAGTGAAAATATCCTCAAGTTGAAAATGAACCATGCCGCTCGTCTGCTTTCCAATCCGGATCTTCCGGTCGCTGCGATCGCCGAGGAGCTGGGCTACTCCGACACAGGAAATTTCCGCGCAGTATTTAAAAAATATTACGGCATTACGCCGATGGAATTTCGTGCGCAGCAATCGGATCGGAAGCGCTAAATGCGCTTCCACACGATCTCTTTTCCTCTCCGTGCAAGTTCCGTCAGATCGATCTCAAATTCGATCTGTTCCGGAACCTGTACAGTCAGTTCCACCTCTTCTCCGCAATCTTTCACCTGCACGCGGATCGTTCCCCGGACAGATTCATAACTGCATGCAAATTCATGCATACTTTCCGGCAGATACGGGCAGATACAGATTTTTTCAAATCCCGGCTTCAGCGGTCGGATTCCCGCGATTCCGTTATAATACCATTCCACAATGTGCCCCATCATATCATGGCAGTGACTTCTCGGATTCTTTTCCCAATATTCGCCCAGCGTCGTCTCTCCATCCAGTACAAACGCATAGTAACTCGGATGTTCGTCCCGTAAAATATAGCGGCAGATCAGATCGCTCATACCATATTTCCGCGCAGTCTGGATCACATACGGCAGTCCGATCTCCCCGCTGATCAGTGCGTTTTTCTGTTCCAGCGTATATCGGAACGCCCGAACAACATCCACCTCTTTTTCCTCGGAAACCATCCCCCAGTAAAGCGGCAGCGCTTCCGCCGCCTGTGTCAGGAACAGTTCGTCCGGATGATCCCACGCCCGGTAGCACCAGCCGTTTAATTCCTCGTTCCACACAAGCAGCTTTTCATTATAATTCTCTTTCACCTGATCCGCATATCTTTCCAATTGCCGCTTTTCTTCGGCATATCCAAGCACCTCGGCAAAATAAGCAAGCGTCTTCGCATCCGCGTACAAAAATGCCGTCTCAATATTTTCACGCACAAGTTCATTTTTCGGATTGCCCCAGTCGCCAAGCCCGTGATTTAAAAATCCGTCCGCATTTACTTTCGTTTTCAGATGTTCCAGATACCGTTTTCCGGCTTCGTAATTCTCTTCGACGATCTGCTTATCACCATAAAACAAATAATGCCAATACGTTCCCAAAATACAGGTGCTTCCCCACGGAATAATATCATAAAAATCTCCCAGTCCCGGAACCGGAAGCACATTCGGAAAATAGCACGGACACTGGGACGGCATCAGCCCCTCGCCCGGATAATACGGATTCCCCTCCATATCCAGAAAATAGTCGTCCGCCGTATGCTGTGCCGTCCGCATATCCAACAGGAACTTCTCCCACAATTTCCGTCCGTCTTTCATATAGAAGATCGACGGTGCCATCAAATGATTCGGCTCCTGCCATGCAAAACGCTCGATCGTCGGACAGTCAGTATGTACGCTGACCATATTGGCTTCCACCGCTTTTTCCACTAGACTGTAAATCTGCTCATAACGTTTGTCATCACAGGAAAATGTGCCGTCCGTCTTCCACGCGCTGCTGATCGCATGGGCAGTCATGTTCCGAAGCCGGATTTCCAATCCCGCCTGCCTCATCTCCTGTCCATGCACCCGCTCAACCGCAACGTAACGCCCTGCAAAATAAGTAAATTTCATCCGGCATTTCTCCCACCGGTCATCTCCTCCGATGATATAGGTAATGCAGGAATCCAGATTCACCCAGCCTTTCGCCATCTGGTCGACATCGCCGTTTTCCGCCAGTTTCTCAGCCGGATAGATCCGCACCTCATCGCCGCGTTTTCCGAACGCTTCAAACTCCAATATTCCGGACATGTTCTGCCCGAAATCATAAATCTCACGTCCGTTTACATTTCCGAGACATTCGCCCGCATACGATCGGATCACTTTCACGGGTGGCTGACACTGCTTTGTCAGTTTACCGGTCGGCTCTTTCTCTTTTGGCACAAGAACCGCCTGTTCCCATTCCGACTCTTCCGCCTCGAACAGCCGTCCGTCGATCGTCTCCGAACCATAGACATTGCTCATCACAACCGGATGTCTTCTCACCTGAAATGAATCGTCTGCATGAAGCACCGATTCTGTCCCGTCCTCATAGACGATCCGCAGTTCCAGCGCCAGCACAAGTTCTTCCCCAAACGGGCGGTATGGATTCGGATTCGGCGGCATAAATTCCGGAAAATGAAAGCTGTAATGTTCATCCATCTTATGGAACCAGCCGTTTCCAACCTCCACTTCCAACACATTTTCCCCTGAATGAAGCTGCTCCGTCACATCAAAGGTCACATACTGGATCAGTTTTCGGTAATCCGTCCACCCCGGATCAAGTTCATGATCCTCCACTTTCTCATGATTCATCCAAAAATGAAACTGCCCCAGACCGCATACTTTTGCCGTCGCGCATTTCACCGCTTTTTCTATCTCAAATACTTTTCTTGCCCAAAACGGTTTCGCCGTCCCGTTCGTGATCCATCTTCCCAAAGATCTCATGATAAACCTCCTCGTCGATCTATCGTTTTTATTTCTTTTCTTACATTTATCAGCTTATCAATTTTCTTAAAAACATAAAAGGTCGCAAGACGACATAGACAGATTAAAAAGGCGACATTTTTGCTTAGACTTTCACATATCTCTGATTTCTGCTGTTAGGTTTATCGGGAATTGTCATCCGGATCAAGTTCGATTCAATTGCCGGACGCAGATAATTTTTACGGAATCCCTCTCTGGATTTCAATCCCACTTTTTCCATTAACGCAACACTTGTATAAGGAACGCCATATTCCATAACTGAAAGTAATTTCTTTATATATTCTGTAAACACTCCGCTTTCTTCGTCAATTCGATTCGCGATATCTTCTAAAATCCTGTCTATCTGGAATAACATAAATTCAATAAAAATTGTAGATTCTCCCTCTACATGACATCTCGAGATTGCATCGTAATATTCATTTTGAAACTTCTCAATCTGGCTTTCTATTGGAATATATTCAAACACCGATTTCCATTTTGATAGAATTGCAGTATGCCATAATCTCGCCATTCTCCCGTTTCCATCCGAAAAAGGATGTATAAAAACAAATTCATAATGAAAGACACAGCCCAAAATTAACGGATGTAGGTTATCTTTCTCCTTCTTCATCCAATCAAATAATTCTTCCATCAACTGCGGAACAAACTGTGCCGGAGGAGCCATGAAAATGCATTGTCCCCCATTAAAAACGCCTTCTTCACCACAACGAAAATCACCGGATTCTTCAACAACGTATTTTGTCATAATTCCATGAAATTGCTTCAGACTCTTTATATTATACGGATCGATTTCAGAAAATCTTTCATAAGCAGTATATGCATTTTTTACTTCCTGTATTTCTTTCTGCTCTCCTAATACAGCTTTCCCATCAATAATATCTCTTACCTGTCCCAAAGAAAGAGAGTTTGCTTCAATCTTCAACGAAGAATGTATCGATTGAATTCGATTATTTTTTCTCAAATGAGGTTTGGATACCAGACTGTTCGTTACTGTAATACGACCAATTTTTTCAGAAATAGACGATATATACGAAATCATCTTATCTGTTACCGTGAAAGGTGGTTTGTAATCTCCCATGCAATCGCCTCCATTATCTTACACACTATCTTCCGCATTATCTTGCATATTATCTTCCGTATTATCTTGCGCATTATCTTCCTTGATTATACCGTCTGAAATACAAAATCACAATGAAATATCTCTTATTCTTTTTCACTTTTCCAAAAGCGAATACATTAAGCTGATAAAATCTTTAATATTATTCATACACAATCTCTTTTCGGTTCAAAAAATTACAGCCAGACTTCAAAAAGTCTGGCTGTTGGCGTAAAATATAAGTATGCAACTCTCTATATTATTTAGCAGATACTTCTATTTCATCTTTTATTTCTGTCCTCGTCTTTCAGCAAGTATTTTATTTTGTTCTTCTAACTTTTCTGTTGTAATCGGATATCCTTTTGCAAATATAATAATACCGATTATATAAATCACTATCGGAAGGATAATCTGACATGCAATGATCATTGTATTCACGCTTCCCGTCTGTACTGCTGCCTGCTCATTAAATCCTGCAAATCCAAGAAGATATCCCGGAATTGCACCGCCGATTCCAGCTGCAAATTTGGATGAAAAACTAGATAATGCAGAAATGCCGGCTTCTGCACGTTTTCCCATTTTCAATTCAATGTAATCGGTATTATCCGCCTGAATACTATAACTTAATGTTGATACAAATCCACCGCCTGCACCGGTTAAAAAGCTGGAAACTAAAAGGATCAAGACATTTTTCGGGTCAATCATTCGAATCAGCATTGATACCGCTGCAATTACAAGTCCAAGCAAAAATACCGCTTTTTTTCCTTTCATCTGAACCGCTTTTCCTGAGAATATCGTTGTCAGAAGCAGTCCGAAAAACATAATCAGACTTGCAAGTGAAGACAGTGTCAAATCTCCGAGAATATAAGTATAGAAGTATGGACCGATCGTATTCGAGATATTATTACCAACCGTAAAAATCAATACTGCAAGAAAGGTAATCAATACCGGTTTCTGTGTCAAAATACTGACCAGTTCTTTTAACGTATACGATGTCTCTCCTTCTGTCTTTTCTACACGTTCCCGTACCCCCAATGTTCCGAGGATTGAAAGTACAAAAATACCAATCGTAGCACCAACGATCAATGTAATATATCCACTTTTATTTGATGTGTTTCCCAAAATCAGCGGTGCAGAAATTCCAAGAATCACACCTCCCGCCGCATACACGAACCCTTTAATAGCACTTAAGGTCTGCCGTTCTTTCATATCTGTTGTCATAACCGGCAGAAGACTATTCAAAGAAATATCCATAACCGGAAATAATACCCCGATCAAAATATAAGAAACGTACGCAATCACCAGTTTTCCACTCGGCGCCATCATTGGTCCAAACCACAGTAAAAGAAAATTCAAACCACATAAAATAGTACCGACAATCAACGGCATTCGAAAGTGTCCTAATCGTGTATTTGGAAGCCGGTCAATACAAAATCCAACAAGCGGATCATTCAGACCATCCAATATCCTCGCTATCAAAAACAAGGTGGCACACGCTTTTGGATCCATCCCACATATATTGGTATAGAAAATTAAAAGGTAACCATTGATCAATGTCATAATCGGAATATTTCCAAGGTTAATACAACCATAAGAGAACTTTTCCCCAAATCCAATTTTGTTGGTCTTCTTATTCAATTTCATTTTTTACTTCTCCTCTCTCTGCTCACTTCCCATAGCCCGATTTAACATGGCGATTACCTGTTCCTGCTCTTCTCCTGTCATCGCTCCAAGACTTACAAGTGATTTCAACGGTGCTCCTTCCAGAATTGCTTTCAGCATCTCCGCATCTGCCTCTCCTTCTGAATTTTCCGCCGTTTCTTCATTTTGTGCCATCACATTGCCAAACAATTTGTACGCTGCCTCTGCGGTTCTCGGATCTTTCAGTAAATCTCCAACTGTTGTTGTCCCGTCTACTCGCATCGGAAGCATCTGTTTTCCGACAAACTCAAACTCTTCTTCCAGTAAAATTTCATCACTTGCATGACCGATTCTAATTTGATAAATCCCTGACGGAGCATACCAATCATGGATCATTTCTTCATAATAAGAAAGATCTTTCTCAACAATCTCAAAAGAAACTGTCTTTGTCTCTCCCGCCTTCAACTGAATTTTCTGAAATCCTTTCAGTTCTTTCTCCGGTCGAAGCGGCGTTTTATTTTTATCACTGATATAAAGCTGTACAACCTCTTTGCCATCCCGTTCTCCAATATTGGTAATGTCTGCCGTGACAATCATTCGTTCCCCATCCTGCATCTTCCTGCGATCCAATTTTAAATTGGAATATTCAAAAGTAGTATATGATTTTCCATGTCCAAACGCCCATCGTACAGGGATCTTTTTTGTATCATAATAACGATAGCCAACAAAAATTTCTTCTCCATACACCGCTTTTTTCCCATCTCCCGGATAGTACAAGTAACAGGGAGAATCTTCCAGCCGAAGCGGAAATGTCTCTGCAAGTCTTCCACTCGGATTTACCTCTCCATACAAAATCCGATCGCAAGCCTCTCCTACCCCTTGTCCTCCAAGATACATTTCCAGAACAGCGGCTGTTTTTTCCGCCCACGGTGTCTCCACAGGACTTCCATTGTGAAGAACAACAACCGTATTCGGCTGAACTTTTAAAATTTCTTCAATCAGTTCGTTTTGACATTCCGGCATTGACATTGTCGTCCGATCGTATCCCTCTGATTCCATTATATCCGGGAGACCGGCGAAAACCACAACTACATCCGCCTGTTTTGCAGCTTCTATCGCTTTTTTCATTTCATACAACTCTTTTTCATCCCTATACGCAGAAAATCCTTTCACATAGGAAACATTTCTCTGTTTTTTCTTTGCCATCTCCAATGCTGAAGCAACACACGAACTATGAATATGACTGGATCCTCCCCCTTGATATCTTGGTCTTTCTGCAAATTCTCCAACATATAAAATCTTTTTATCTACACAAATCGGCAAGATTCCATTGTTCTCTAACAGCACTGCACACTCTGATTCAATATCCACCGCTTTTTTGTGATCTCTCCCCCGGTCAAATACTGCGTCTGGATTTCTGTGATCTATGTAATCAAAAACGACTTTTAGATTTCTCTCTACTGCCTGATCTACAAGCTTTTCATCTAAAATCCCTTCTTTTACCGCTCGAACTATCTTTCGATCATGGTAGCCGTCCGACCCCGGCATTTCAAGGTCTAACCCAGCCTTGATACCTTTCACTCGATCATTGACAGCTCCCCAGTCTGTTACCACCGCCCCTTCAAATCCCCATTCTTCTCGAAGGATTTCTGTCAGGAGTTTTTTATTTTCTGCCGCAAATACACCGTTGATCTTGTTATAACTGCACATTACCGTTTTCGGCTGCGCTTCTTTTACAGCTTCCTCAAATGCCGGAAGATAAATTTCCCTCAATGTTCTTTCGGAAAGTTCAGAGGAACTGCTCATCCGTCGGTATTCTTGACTATTTGCCGCAAAATGTTTAATACTCGTACCTACTCCGCATTTCTGAACTCCTCGAATATAAGCCGCCGCCATTTTTCCTGTCAAATAAGGATCTTCTGACAGATATTCAAAATTTCTTCCACAAAGCGGACTTCTCTTAATATTAACGGCAGGTCCAAGCAAAATCCCTATATTTTCTGCCTGACATTCTTTGCCAAGCGTCTCCCCCATTTTTGCCATCAATTCCACATCAAAACTGGACGCTGTCGCACATCCTGCCGGAAAGCATACCGCTTCCACACTCTCGTTTAATCCCAGATGATCTGCTTCACTCTCTTGTTTCCGCAGACCATGCGGACCATCAGACATCATCAAAGACGGAACTCCTAACCGCTCGATTTCTTTCGTGTTCCAAAAATCCTTTCCTGAACAAAGTCCCGCTTTTTCCTCCAATGTCATTTCAGAAATTATTTTTTTCAAATCTCTCTTCATACCATTCCTCCTCTCCCCACTTCAGAATTTCTTTAATACTTCATTGATCTGTTCCAACTGTTCCTCTTGAGCCCCTCCGAATTGTACTGCTAATTTTCTAAGAGACATCGGCATAAATTCTCTCGGCAATGTTTCAAGCGGTATCATCGAACCAATAAATTTCTTGATTTCCTTCTGCTCCAACAATTTTCTCATGGATGTATCAATACTGTAAGATGCCGGTTTCTTTTCGATGGTATATTCCACCGTATAATCGCCTGCTGTCAAATAACAAATCCCGTCTCTCACATCCGCAAACATTGGATTTTCTTTATTGTCGAATATAGATTTTTCTGCCTCCGGTATAATCAGCTGTGCCTTTCCTCCGAATGGAACTTGAACAGATACTTTTACATGCGTTTCATCTTCAAACTCCCACGCACAAGCGTACAATCCCATTGCAGACTCATAAGATGCTTTTGCATATCCTAAGGTCTGGTTTAATCTCGGTGTAAACTTTACCGCTTTAAATCCAGCCTTGGAAATATCCGTTTCATCCATATTGATTCCTGCCGCATATCGAAAAATCCATTCTGCTACCGCACCCGCTGCATAATGATTCAAACTATTCATCTGCGTTCCCGAAATACAGCCGTTTTTATCCAAGCTGTTCCAACGTTCCCATATTGTCGTTGCTCCTAGTTTTACCTCATAAAGCCATCCCGGAAATTCTTCATTCAAAAGCAGTTCATATGCAAGGTCATCCATCTCATTTTCTGAAAGCACTTTACAAAGAAGCGGTGTTCCTACAAATCCGGTTCGTAATTTTCCATCACTTTCATCCAATAAGATTCGAAGCATTTTTCTTGCCTCTTCTTCATTTTCACTCAAATGATATTTTAAAGTAAGAAGCTGTGCGGTCTGTGTCCGTATACAACATTTTCCTGTCGCTGTGTAATATTCCTGTTGGATCCATTCATACTGTGCATTCTCAACAGCTCCATATTCTGCTTCCTCTTTTTCCAAGCCCAAAATATGCGCTGCTTTTTTCACAATTCCGGCACTAACTGCATAAGATACGTCTGCGATAAACCGTTCGTCCGTGCCTCCCAAAAACCCGTTTTCACCACCGGTCGGATGATCCAGCGCAAGCCAATCCCCGTAATGAAATTCCTGTCTCCAGCAATGATTTTTTTGATCCGTTCGCCGAATGTAATCCACCCAAGAACGCATGCTCTCAAATTGTTCTTCCAGAATGGTCTGATCTCCGTAGAATAAATACAAATTCCACGGAATAATACATGCTGCGTCTCCCCATACGCTAGAAGTTCCTTCCTTTCCGAAATTCGGAATAACCTGTGGAACTTTACCTCCCCGCGTTTTCTGTTCACATGCCATATCATAAAGATATTTTTTATAAAATGAATAGGTATCTGCCAGGTAAGTGGCTGCTGCCGAAAAAATCTGTGCATCGCCTGTCCATCCCATTCTTTCATCTCGCTGCGGACAGTCGGTCGGAACATCCAAAAAATTACTCTTCATTCCCCAGCGGATATTCGAAATCAACTGATTCACAAGCGAGTTCCCGGTCTCAACATTTCCGGTTTCCGGAATCTCACTATATAATGCTAAACCGGTAAAATCATCTTTTTCCAGATGTTCCATACCTTCAATCTTTACATAACGATATCCGTAAAATGTAAAATGGGGACATATATTTTTTTCTTTTCCATCTGAAATATAGACATACTCTGACTTTGCGGTTCTAAGATTATCCCTATAAAAATTGCCGTTCTGAAGAATCTCTCCTGTCTGTATATGAATTTTTGTTCCTTTCTCTTCTTTCACCTGTAAGCTGAAAATCCCCGTAAATTCCTGTCCGAGATCTAATACAGTTTCTCCATTAGGTGTAACAATCAGTTCTTTTGGTTTTATTTGCTCATGCACGGTTACCGGTGTGCTAAGTCTGGCAGTCAATTTTCCTTTTTCCGCCTCACACACGATTGCGGCTTCCTCCGGAAGTTTTGGCAGTGTGTCATCTCTATGTTCTCCGTCATAAATCTCCGAAAATATCAAGTTGCTTCTTTCCACACGCCAGCTTTCATCTGTTCCAACTATGTCTTTGCTTCCATCTTCATATTCAATAGATAATTCAGCTCTTAACTTCCACTTATCACCGTAAAATCCAGATTCCGATGGATTGTCAAAACCAAACCTGCCTTTATACCATCCATTTCCAAGAAGCACCGAAAGCATTCCTTCTTTTTGAAGCATTTCTGTGACATCATAGGTCTGGTACTGAACCCATTCACTATAATCATTGCAATATGGCGTCAGATATTCTTCGCCGATTCGTTCATTCTCATAAAAAGCTTCATATAAACCAAGACCACAAATATATAATCTCGCTCTTATTACTTTTCCTCTTAAAGAAATCTTTTTCTTAAAAATCGGATGCCTTTTTTGCTGATTATCACAAGTTATCCATTCGGCGTGCCACGCTTCATCCATCTTTCCGGTTTCAAACCACGAAACACTGCTGACCGCTTCTTCGCCTTTATCAGTCCGCACGGTAACATCCCAAAAATATCGTTTACACGGCATAAGCGGCACATCCACTTGGGATGCAATAGATGAAAGATTTTTTGAAAATCCGGTATCCATGATCAAAGTTTCAAAATTTTCCAATTCTCCGATTCGTATTCTTGCAGCTTCCTGTTTTTTTCCGACTGCATTTTTAACTTTCCATGAAAACACGGTCTTGTTCATTTCGTATCCCAAGGGATTACATAAATGGTTCACTCGAAGGTCATATAATTCCATATCGCATTCTCCTTTGTCTACTTTAACCAATTTAAACATTTGCTTTTTGGTCATTTTCTACAATTCTAGTTTCTTTTCTCTTTTATATTTGTAATATTATCACTTGTATTTTATAATAAATATATGATTTCACTTATTTATATATATAATCACAATAATTAAAAGGAGTTTTTATATGGATAAAAATATCAAGATCAGTCTGGATAGGAATATGAAATCCATTGAACATTCACAATTTCTTCATCAACGCTCATTTAAACAGGCAACAGAGAAACTCGACTACACCTTTCCTTTTCCCAATCGGCGTCAGATAGAGAAAGCAGTCTTAGAGTACATCGCACTTGGAAATGTCACACTTGCCGAACAATTTATCCGCACATCTTCAAAAGATGGGCTATTAACGATTGATGTCGGAAATCTTTCCGAAAACGAATTGATGCAGGCTCGGTTCACAATTGTATCTGCCATCACTCTTTTTTGTCGTACCGCTATCGACAACGGTCTTCCGGAGACTCTTGCTTATTCCATCAGTGATGTATACATTCAATACTTAAGTAATATCAACAACATCGAAAAAATATATCACTTATTCTGGCAGGCTTTTCTTGAATATTGTCAAGCAATTCAAAATTGGCGTCTCACTGCATGCAGTCCTCAATTAAAAATCTGCTGTGAATATATTATGTCAAACTTAACCTCAAAAATCACAATGAATGAATTAGGTAAAATTTGCTCTCTTAGCCCCAATTATGTATCGGATTTATTTAAAAAAGAACTTCATGTACGACCTTCCCAATATATCCGTCAGGAGAAGTTAAAATATGGAGCCTATCTTCTAAAAAACAGTACCTTAAACATTGCCGATATTGCTGCATTTCTCTCTTTCCCCAGTGCCAGTGCATTCACAGTACATTTTCAAAATACCTACGGTGTTCTTCCACATCATTATCGTAAACTTAACAATTAAAAAAGTGCAGCTTTCTTCTCCCTCATCGGTTCGAAGAAAACTGCACTTTTTTAACTCTTTTTATTTCTTATTCTTCTCTTACAAAAAGGCTTTCACTTTCTCGTAAATGCTGTCTGCATCCAATCCGTATTTCTTCACAAGCTCTACCGCCGGACCGGACTCGCCGAATGTATCGTTGATGCCAATCTTTAAAACTTTCGTCGGAGCCTGCTCGCACAATACGTCGCAGACTGCGCTTCCGAGACCGCCGATCACGGAATGTTCCTCAACCGTAACCACTTTTCCGGTCTCTTTCGCTGCTGCCACGATCAGTTCTTCATCCAGCGGTTTGATCGTATGAATGTTGATCACTTTCGCATCGATTCCCTCTGCCGCAAGTTTTTCTGCCGCTTCCAGACAATTTGCTACCGGAAGTCCCGTTGCGATGATCGCCACGTCTTTCCCCTCGCGGAGCACAACGCCTTTTCCGAGTTCAAATTTATAATCTTCGTTGTCGTTGATGACCGGAACTGCCAGTCTTCCAAAACGCATATACACCGGTCCTTGATGCTCATAAGCCGCTTTCACTGCAGCTTTTGCTTCCACATCGTCAGACGGATTGATCACAACCATTCCCGGGATCGTACGCATCAGAGCAATGTCTTCGTTACACTGATGGGTCGCGCCGTCTTCTCCGACGGAGATTCCGGCATGGGTCGCGCCGATCTTCACATTCAGCTTCGGATAGCCGACAGAGTTGCGCACCTGCTCAAATGCACGTCCTGCTGCAAACATTGCGAAAGAACTTGCAAACGGAACTTTTCCGGTTGCCGCCAGTCCTGCCGCCACACCGATCATATTACACTCTGCGATACCGCAGTCGATATGACGCTCCGGGAATGCTTTCTTAAATACGCCTGTTTTTGTAGCCGCCGCCAGATCGGCGTCCAGCACTACGATATCCTCATGTTCTTTTCCTAATTCAGCCAAAGCATTACCATAGCTCTCTCTTGTTGCGATCTTCTTTACATCTGACATAATGCTTCACCTGCTTTCTCCAAATCTTCCATTGCCACTGCATACTGCTCGTCGTTCGGAGCCGCGCCGTGCCAGCCAACCTGATTTTCCATAAAGGAAACGCCTTTTCCTTTGACCGTCTTTGCAACGATCGCCGTCGGCATGCCTTTTGTCTCTCTCGCCTCTTTAAATGCGGCTTCGATCTGATCGAAATCATTTCCGTCGATCGTGATCACATGGAAATTAAATGCTTCAAACTTCTTATCGATCGGATACGGGGAATTGACTTCGTCGATCGCACCGTCGATCTGCAGGTTGTTGTTGTCCACGATCACGACAAGATTATCCAATTTTCTGAATCCTGCCAGCATCGCAGCTTCCCATACCTGTCCCTCCTGGATCTCTCCGTCACCGAGCAATGTGTACACACGGTAATCTTCATTGGAAAGTTTGGCGGAAATCGCCATTCCGACTGCCGCGGAGATTCCCTGTCCCAAGGAACCGGAAGACATATCCACACCCGGAATGTGCTTCATATCCGGATGTCCCTGAAGGTAAGATCCTGTGTGACGCAGTGTCGTCAGATCTTCTACCGGGAAGAATCCGCGGTGTGCCAATGTAGAATACAGTCCCGGAGCTGTATGTCCTTTGGACAATACAAAACGGTCACGATCTGCTTTCTTCGGATCTTTCGGATCGATGTTCATCTCTTCAAAATATAAATAGGTATAAATATCTGCCGCAGACAAGGATCCGCCCGGATGACCGGACTTTGCACTGTGTACTGCTGTTACGATACCTTTACGGATCTCGTTGGCAGTTTTCATTAATTCTAACTTATTCATGTCAGTTTCTCCTTATTATTCTCCAAATACAGCTTTGTAATCTGCCTGGAATTTTGCGATTCCTGCATCTGTCAGCGGATGATGTGTCATCTGCTCGATCACTGCATACGGAACGGTCGCAATATCCGCGCCCGCCAATGCACAGTCTGTCACATGCATCGGATTCCGCACACTTGCTGCGATGATCTCTGTCTCAATTCCTGCTACTTCAAAGATCTGTGCGATCTCTGCGATCAGATCTGTTCCGCGCACGGAAATATCGTCCAGTCTTCCGAGGAACGGGGATACATAAGTTGCGCCCGCTCGCGCTGCCAGAAGCGCCTGATTTGCAGTAAAGATCAGAGTTACATTTGTCTTGATTCCCTCGCTTGTCAGCACCTTACATGCTTTGAGTCCCTCGGTTGTCATCGGGATCTTTACGACCATGTTCGGATGGATCTTCGCGATCTCGCGTCCCTCTGCGATCATACCCTCTGCGTCAACGGTTGTCGCCTTTACTTCTCCGCTGATCGGTCCGTCTACGATCGATGCGATCTCTGCGATCACTTCCTCAAATACACGTCCCTCTTTTGCGATCAGCGACGGGTTCGTCGTAACTCCGCAGATCACTCCCATGTCGTTTGCTTTCTTAATATCTTCTACCTTTGCTGTGTCAATAAAAAATTTCATGTCTCCGCTCCTCCTTGCATTACGCTTTGAATATAAATTCAGATTTTTCTTTCTGATTTTGATTATAGGCAACAAATTCTGAACGGTCAATAGTTCTAAAATTATTAATAATTTCTTTGGATTAATAATTCAATTATTATTAACACTATGATGTTCATATAAGATGATAGTCAAAAGATTCCCGCCGGATTGTTCCGCACTTTATGCCTCTTCAATCCATGTTCTGTAATATGTTTAATAAAATTTAATTGCTTCTATTATTAATTTTTTCTTCTAAAAAACTAATTTTTCTTTTTTGAGGTCTTCCGTTTTCCCTCTTTCTTCTGTGTTCCCGGAGGATATGACGTCGTTCCGCGCACGACCAGCTTCGGCTCGTATTCCACATGATAAATACTCACCGGTTCCATGTCCGCGTAACGGCTCTGCCGCGTCTTCATTTTCTTCATAATGATGTCGCAGGCGTCCCGTCCTTTGTAGATGACGAAATGTTCGATCGTCGTGAGCGACACTTTATGCATCTTCGCAAACAACGTATTATCACATCCCATCACCGACATATCTCCGGGCACTTTATATTTTTCATCATAAAGTGCATCCAAAATCCCGAATGCGATCATATCGTTCAGTCCCACGATCGCGGTCAGATCCTGTTCTTCCGCCAGAAGCTCTTTTGTCAGGTCATATCCGATCCGGTATTCCGAATCGATTCCCGGCACGTCCTTGTCGATGGATTCATTCGCCGCCTTGATCACCACATTGTCTCCAAGTCCGGCTTCCCGGAATTCTTTCATAAATCCCTCCACACGCTTCGACCGTTGCTTCTGCCTTACGGTCAGCGGCGGTGCGATATACGCCACATGCTTATGTCCCAGATCCAGAAGATGTCTTGCCATGATCCGCCCCAGTTTGGAATTGTCCAGTTCCACGGCGTCGACGTCTAATTTTTCATTCTGGTTATTGATCACGGCAAACGGGATCGTCCGCGACAACTCTTCCACGATCGACATAAAACACCGGCTCGGATTACATGTGTAGATCACTCCCTGTGGGTTCAGCGCCGGAAGCATTTTCAGATACCGCTCTTCCAGTTCCAGGCTCCGCTGTGTGTTGCAGACGAAAAGCCCGAATCCCTGTTCCGTTGCGCGGGACTCGATTCCCTGCAAAAGCATGACATAATACGGGTTAGTCAGATTCGGACAGAACACAACGAGAAGCTTTTCCCGCCGGTTCTCTTTCTTTACCCTGCGCTTCGGAAGTTCATACCCCAGTTCCTGCGCAGCCTCCTCGACCCGCCGGATCACTTCCTTGGAAAATGACACATTATATTTTTTATTCAATACCATCGAGACGGTAGCCTGAGAAACTCCCGCCCGCTTTGCCACATCGGAAGACGTCACTTTTTTGCGTTCCATCTGTTTCACCTCCGCATTTACAGCTCCGTTCTTCCCTCCAGCGCGCGTAAGAGCGTCACCTCGTCGATATATTCCAGATCGCCTCCGACCGGAACTCCGCTGGCGATCCGGCTCACTTTGATCCCTGCCGGTTTGATCAGCTTGCTGATATACATCGCGGTCGTCTCGCCCTCCAGACTGGAATTCGTCGCAATGATGACTTCGTCCACATCGCCCTGCAGCCGCTCCATCAACTCTTTCAGCCGGATATCCCCCGGTCCGATCCCGAGCATCGGGGAGATCGCGCCGTGCAGCACATGATATACGCCGTTGTATTTCCCGGTCTTCTCATAGGCCGCCAGATCACGCGGCGTCTCCACGACCATGATCGTCTTCTGATCCCGATCCGGATTCTTACAGATCGGACAGAGTTCCTGATCCGTCAAAGTACAGCACTGCGCGCAGTAGCGGACATTGTTCCTTGCGTCCACCATCGTCTTTGCCAGATGCTCCACCTGTTCTTTCGGCATGTTGATCACATGAAACGCAAGCCGCTGCGCCGATTTTGTCCCGATCCCCGGAAGATGCGAAAATTCTTCGATCAGACGGCTGATCTGATTACTGTAATATTCCATTTATCTACTTCCTTACTAGCTGCTTCTTTTGTCCGTATGCCGCGACTTTAGAACATGCCGCCGCCCAGACCGCCAAGTCCCCCCGTCAGTTTGGACATTGCCGCTCCGGATTCTTCTTCTACTTTACGCAAAGCCTCGTTTGTTGCAGCTACGATCAGATCTTCCAGCATCTCCACATCGTCCGGATCCACAACCTCTTCCTGCAGTTTCACTTTCAGAACTTCTCGTTTTCCGGAAACAGTCACTTCCACAGCTCCGCCGCCTGCAGTCGCCGTAAATTCTTTCGTCTCCAGTTCTTTTGCCTGTTCTTCCATCTGACGCTGCATCTTCTGCGCCTGCTTCATCAAATTCGCCATATTTCCCGGCATTCCGCCGCCCGGAAATCCTCCACGCTTTGCCATACTTTAATCCTCCACTGTAATTTCCATGTTGATTTTCTTTTCAATATCCACAAATGTATCGTCGAAGCGCCGTCCCTCTTCCACCTGACGGACTTCCACTTCCACCTTTTTTCCGATCCGCTGTTCGATCAGCGCTTCCAGTTCTTTTACATGGTCTTCCCGACCCGCAATGGACGCTTCGATCCCCTCCGGAAGTACGACCATCAGACGGTTTTCGCCGCCGAGACTTAAGCGCGCTTTTTTCAGCGTCGTCCGCACCGGATCCGAGATCTCGTCCGCGATCGCCCGGAAATTTTTCACGACTTCCTGCACGTCCTCCGGGATCGCAAGCGGGATCTCCGGTTTCTTGACCGCGTCTTCCATCCTGTCGCCAAAGCCGCCTGCCGCGCCTTGATTTCCCTGTGGATACGGACTGCCGTATCCGCCCTCCGGCATCACGGCGATCCCTTTTTCCAGCTTTTCTTCCACTGCGCGTATCCGGTCCAGCAACGAATCTTCCGTCGTCTCCATCGCCGGCGTACACAATTTGATCAGCGCCACCTCAAGAAGCACACGCTTCTGTGTCGCATATTTCATCTGACCGGACAACTCCGAAAAAATCCGGATATACCGAAGCAGCATATCGGTTTCGATCATCTGCGCCTCTTCTTTTAACTGCTGCAGATTTTCGGTGGATACATCCAGAACATCCTCTATGCTATCAGAAGTTTTCACCAAAAGCAAGTTCCGCAGATACCATGTGAAATCTGCAGCCAGCTGGGACAGCTCCCGCCCCTGCATGACCAGCTCCTCCACCGTGTTTAAAACTGCAGCCACATCTCTCTGGATGATCTTCCTAAGCAATCGGCTGAATACATCCGTATCTACCGCGCCGAGCACTTCCAGCACATTGTCGTAGGTCAGCTTCTGCCCCAGATAAAATGCGATACACTGATCCAGAAGACTCAACGCGTCACGCATCGAACCGTCCGCCGCTTTCGCGATATAGCGGATCGCTTTCTCTTCCACATCCACCTGCTCGGCTTCCATCAGTTCGTTCATCCGCGCCGCGATCGTATCGATCGTGATCCGCTTGAAATCATAGTGCTGACATCTGGAAAGGATCGTGATCGGGATCTTGTGTACTTCCGTCGTCGCCAGAATGAAGATCACATACTCCGGCGGCTCTTCCAGCGTCTTCAAAAGCGCGTTGAACGCACCGATGGAAAGCATATGCACCTCATCGATGATGTACACTTTGTACTTTCCTTCCGTAGGACGGTACGTTACCTCTTCCCGGATCTCACGGATATTGTCCACGCCGTTGTTGGACGCCGCGTCGATCTCGATCACATTCATCGACGTTCCCGCCGCGATCGAACGGCACATCGCACACTCGCCGCATGGGCTTCCGTCCACCGGATGCTCGCAGTTGACCGCCTTTGCAAATATTTTCGCTACCGTTGTCTTTCCTGTTCCGCGTGTTCCGCAGAACAAATATGCATGCCCGATACGGTTCGCTTTGATCTGATTCTGCAATGTTGTGATAATATGATCCTGTCCTTTTACATCTTCAAATGAAGTCGGACGGAACTTTCTGTATAATGCCGTATATGACATGAATCAAACTCCTCTTTTATCAATATCCAGTTTTTATTCGTCTCCGAAACTGATGCCGAGCATCCGCGCCTCTTTGATCAGCCCGCATTTCGGATCCACATATTTTAATTTGCCCGCCACTTCTTCCAGCGGCACTTTCACCGTCTCTCCGTTTCGCATTGCCACCATATATCCATACTCTTCGTTCAGGATCATCTCCGCAGCCTTTGCGCCGACTCTGGACGAGAATACACGGTCATACGGACACGGAGAACCGCCGCGCTGCGTATGACCCGGCACTGTGATCCGAACCTCTTTGTCCGTCTTTTTCTCGATCTGTTCCGCCAGTTCATAGGCAATGGACGGGTATTTACGTTTTGCGAGTTTCTCTTTATATTCTTTCTTTTTCAGTTTCGCGTCTTCCTTGGAGATCGCACCCTCTGCGACTGCCAGAATGGTAAATGCTTTTCCTGCCTGCGTACGTTTCTGTATCACATTCGCGATCACATCGATATCATAAGGGATCTCCGGGATCAGGATCACATCCGCGCCGCCTGCGATTCCCGCGTGAAGCGTCACATGACCGACCTTGTGTCCCATTACTTCTATAATAAAGACACGGCTGTGCGATGTTGCCGTCGTATGGATCCGGTCGATCGTATCGGTTGCAATATCCACGGCGCTCTGAAATCCAAACGTCATATCCGTTCCCCACAGATCATTGTCGATCGTCTTCGGGAGCGTGATCACATTCAGCCCCTCCTCCCGGAGCAGGTTTGCTGTCTTATGTGTACCGTTTCCGCCTAAGATCACAAGACAATTCAGACTCAGTTTATGATAAGTATGCTTCATTGCCGCCACTTTATCCAGTCCGTTTGCATCCGGCTCGCGCATCAGCTTGAACGGCTGTCTCGATGTGCCGAGGATCGTGCCTCCCTGCGTCAGGATCCCGGAAAAATCTTTCGATGTGAGCATCTTAAAATCCCCGTAGATCAGTCCTTTGTATCCATCCTGAAATCCGAAGATCTCCACATCATCCCGCTTCGAGCAGATACCTTTCACGACGCCGCGCATTGCCGCATTCAGCGCCTGACAGTCTCCGCCGCTGGTCAACATTCCGATTCGTAACATGATCCGTCCTCCTATTCTTCTCCGAGAAATTTCACTGCTGTTCCGTACGCGATCACTTCCGCCGCCCCCTGCATCACTGCCGAAGAGGAGTAACGGATATTCACGATCCCATCCGCGCCCAGCGCTTCCGCTTCCTCCACCATCCGTTTTGTGGCAAGCGCACGCGCTTCATTCATCATCTCGTTATATGCTTTTAATTCTCCGCCAACCAATGTCTTAAAACTCTGGCTGATGTCTTTTCCAAGGTTCTTGGACTGAATGGTGCTTCCTTTTACAAGGCTCAATGTCTCTAACTTCTTTCCCGAAATGTAATCAGTATTTACTAAGATCATCTTCTTCTCCACTCCTTATCTCTTTCATCCGCTGTATACACACAGCGATCATCACGCCTGCACAGATCAGAGGTATTCCGCCGAACACGATCCAGACCCATGCAGATGGCAATATTATGAATGCGGCAATGCTGAATCCGACGAGATACAGCACCATCAGCACCGTTACAACGATCGGCGCTATCATCTTTTTTCCGTGGTTTCCCATTGCATCCACCTCCGCTTCCCATTTTATCATATTCTAAAAAAAATGAACAGACCAAACCAAGCCTGTCCATTTTTCCTGTCGTACACCGACTCTAAAAATCAGTCGTACACCGTTTTACGATCTCGCAGGCAAACCGGTTATCCTGACCGATCCCCTGCTGCCCCTGTAAGATCTTTACCAGATTTTCCACCGCATTGCCGCACAGCTGTCTGACTCCGTTGTCCACAGACGTCAATTCCGGTTCACAGTAAAGAGCCGCCGCGGAATCATTATACCCCGTCACGCTCAATTCCTCCGGGATCCGGATTCCTCTTGCTTTCGCATATTTCAGCGCTCCCACAGCCAGAAGATCGTTGCAGGCAAATATACTGTCGAACTCCAATGTCCGATGTGCCAGAAGCATTTCTTTGACATAATCTACTTCATTCTTTGTGTAAAATTTCAGATCTCCGAGTATCGGGTATCCCGCCTCCGAGAGAGCCTGTTCATATCCGAGCAGTTTTTGCTGCGCGCTGAACGTATGGGAATCCGCCAAAAACAAAATCCGTTGTTTCCCGCGCCGGATCAATGCCGACGTCACATCATAAGCGCCCTGCCGGTCATCTCCGTAAAAGCAGTAAATGTTCTCGCCCTCCACATAACCGTTGATCAAAAAGATCGGCACTTTCTTCGCCGCCGTCCTTAAGTAATCCGCTTCCTGACAGTTTCCGCCTTTCTCCGCATACGTCGATCCCACAAGGATCAGGGCGTCGATCCGTTTGGACAAAAGCAGCTGGACATGATACTCTTTGGCGGCTTTTTCCCCGCCGCTGCATCCCAGGATGCAGTCATATCCATGTTCATGCAGTTTTTTCTCAAGTGCAGATACCGCCTCCGCCATATAAAGATCCGAAATATCCGGGCAGAGTATCCCGATCGTCTTCATCGAATCCAGCCCCAGCCCCCGCGCAAATACATTCGGCGTATAATCGGCTTTCTCGATCACATCCAGCACCTTTTTCTTTGTCTTCTCACTGACATTCGGACTTCCGTTTACAACTCTGGAAACTGTCGCAATGGAAACTCCTGCCATATCCGCTATATCGTAAATATTCATGATCTGTCTCCGTTTTCTGATGGTCTTTTCCTGTTCCTAAACCCCTGTCCTACCATTATAATGTAAGTCCTTTCTTTTTTACAATCTTTTTTCATTGTGTTTTTTACCAATTTTTTTCCGCTTCTTTTGTATACTTCCCCCAAAATATCTGTTTTTTTCTTTTTATATTGACTCCGGAACAGAAAAAGTGTATCGTTTATGTAAGCGCTTACAACAAGCAATTTTATATTGGCGCCGCGAAGAAAAGGGATCAGCCTGTATGCGCGGACGCTCAGGAAAGAAAGGAAACACTTATGAAAGAATTTATCCAGATTCATCCAAATGATAATGTTGCCGTCGCACTCTCACCACTCCCCTCCGGAAAAGAGATCACACTCGGCGGCAGCACATTCCGGCTCAGGGAAGAGATTCCGCAGGGACACAAATTCACACTTCTTCCGCTGAAATCCGGAACCCACGTCATCAAATACGGCTGTCCGATCGGAACACTTCAGGAAGACTGTCCGGCAGGCGTCTGGGTCCATACACACAATTTAAAAACCGGACTCGGTGAACTCCTCACCTATACTTACGACCCTCAGCCGTCTCCCCTTACTGCGGAAAATGCCCGTTATTTTCAGGGCTACCGCCGGAAAGACGGAAAAGTCGGGATCCGCAACGGCATCTGGATCATTCCGACTGTCGGCTGCGTCAACAATGTTGCCACCGCCATCGAACGGCAGGCACAGCAGTTTGTCGGCGGGTCAGTGGAAGAGATCGCCGCATTTCCGCATCCTTACGGCTGCTCCCAGATGGGAGACGATCAGGAGCATACCCGTCAGATCCTCGCCGATCTGATCAACCATCCGAATGCAGGCGGCGTCCTTGTTCTCGGACTGGGCTGCGAAAACAGCAGCATCCACGAGCTGAAAAACTACATCGGCGATTATGATCCGAACCGCGTCCGTTTTCTTGTGGCGCAGGAATGTGACGATGAGATCACCGAGGGACTTAAGATCATTCGTGAACTCGCCGAATACGCCGGAACGTTCCAGCGGGAACCGATTCCCGCAAGCGAATTGATCATCGGTATGAAATGCGGCGGCTCCGACGGACTGTCCGGCATCACAGCCAATCCGGTGGTCGGCGGATTTTCCGACCGTCTGATCGCCTGCGGCGGAACAACGATCCTCACCGAAGTTCCGGAAATGTTCGGAGCGGAAACACTTCTGATGAACCGCTGTGAAAACGAAGCTCTGTTTCACCAGACCGTCGATCTGATCAATGATTTTAAAAATTACTTTAAGTCGCACAACCAGACCATTTATGAGAATCCGTCTCCGGGCAACAAAAAAGGCGGGATCTCCACACTGGAAGACAAGTCGCTCGGCTGTACCCAGAAATCCGGAAGCGCGGCCGTCAAAGGGGTTCTTTCTTACGGCGAACCGGTTTCCGTGAAAGGATTGAACCTTTTATCCGCCCCGGGCAACGATCTGGTCGCTTCCACGGCGCTGGCAGCCTCCGGCGCGCACATCGTCCTGTTCACGACCGGTCGCGGAACTCCGTTTGCCTGCCCGGTCCCGACGATGAAGATTTCTTCCAACACAGCGCTGTATGAAAAGAAATCCAACTGGATCGATTTCAACTGCGGAACACTGGTGGACGGGGACACGCTGGATACGCTGTCCGATCGGCTATTCGATCTCGTCCTGCGGATCGCTTCCGGAGAAAAGGTCAAATCCGAAGCGGCAGGATTCCATGACATGGCGATCTTCAAACAAGGGGTAACATTATAATATTTTTCAGAAAGGATCTTTACTATGAAAACTTTGAATTACGAAACATTAAACGAAATCGGCTACGATGGTTATCTGCTCAAAGACGCGCCGGAACGTGTCCTTCAGTTCGGCGAGGGAAACTTTCTCCGCGCTTTTGTCGACTATTTTATTGACATGTTAAATGAAAAAACCGGATTCAACTCCAAAGTCGTACTCTGTCAGCCGATCGCGCCGGGTCTTGCCGACAAGATCAACGAACAGGAGGGACTTTACACACTCTATCTGCGCGGATTTCAGGATGGTGCGAAAGTAAACAAAAAGCGGATCATTTCCTGTGTCAGCCGATGCTTAAATCCATACAACGATTTTGAAGAGGTTTTAAAATGTGCGGAAAATCCGGATCTGCGCTACATCACCTGCAATACGACCGAAGCCGGCATCGCCTATGATCCGTCCTGTCGGTTCACCGATGTTCCTGCAAGCAGTTATCCGGGAAAACTGACCCAGTTTTTGTACCGCAGATTTCAGACATTCGGTTCAGAAACCGGAAAGGGCTTTGTCATCCTCTCCTGCGAGCTTATCGACAACAACGGAAAAGAACTGGAGAAATGTGTGCTCCAATATGCTACACAGTGGGAGCTTGGCGATGATTTCATGAACTGGATCCGCGAGGAAAATCTGTTTTGTTCCACACTGGTCGACCGCATCGTCACCGGTTATCCGCGCAGTGAAGCCGATTCCATCAACGAAGAAAACGGCTACGTCGACAACCTGATCGATACCGGAGAGATTTTCGGATTCTGGGTCATCGAGGGACCGGAATCGCTGAAAGAAGAACTGCCGTTTGAAAAAGCCGGACTTCCGGTACTGATCACAGACGACCACAAACCATACAAACAACGAAAAGTCCGTATCTTGAACGGCGCGCACACTTCTTTCGTGCTGGGCGCTTATCTGGCGGGGCAGAATATCGTCCGCGACTGTATGAACGATGAAGTGATCTGCGGCTTTATGAACAAAACCATTTACGACGAAATCATCCCGACACTTACATTGCCGAAAGAAGAGCTGGAAGAATTTGCGGCTTCCGTGACGGAACGGTTCAAAAACCCGTTCATTGACCACGCGCTGCTTTCCATTTCACTGAATTCTACATCAAAGTGGAAAGCCCGCGTTATGCCGTCACTGAAAGGCTACCTTGAGAAAACAGGAACACTGCCGAAATGTATCACCGCTTCTTTTGCGTTCTATCTGGCATTTTACAGAGGACAGGAATTGAAAGAAGACGGTTTCCACGCTATTCGCGGAAATGACGAATACATCATCAACGATGACCGCGCGGTACTGGAATTTTTCAACGCACACAAACAGGACGATGCCGTGTCTCTGACACATGCGGTCTGCACAAACACAGATTTCTGGGGCGAAGATTTAAGCAAACTCCCGGGATTTGAAGAAAGTGTTGCACAGACATTAAAAGCGATCGAAGAAAACGGAACTTATGAAGTGATGAAAGCGTGTCTGGCATAAATCTATGCATAACTGCCGGATATACCGGATAACAACATAGGGCATCGCAATCATTAAATCAGATGATTGCGATGCCCTTTCCACTTGAACCTCTCCACTTGAATGGAACGGTTCCTGATATTCAAGAAAAAACAGGTCCCGACGAACCTGCTTTTTCTTGAAATTTTCTATGCCATCTTCTATATTATTTTATCTCAAGATCAAATCCGAAATACCGCACCGCGTTATTATAAGAAATATCTTCCACCATCTTTCCAAGCACTTTCATATCCGCCGGATATTCCCCGTTCTCAACCCATCCGCCGATCAGTTCGCAGAGGATACGGCGAAAATACTCATGTCTTGTGTAAGAGAGAAAGCTTCTTGAATCTGTCAGCATTCCGATAAAGTTACCAAGCAGTCCCAGATTCGCAAGAGACGTCATCTGCTCGATCATTCCCGTTTTGTGATCATTGAACCACCATGCCGATCCCTGCTGGATCTTTCCGATCGCACCGGAATCCTGGAAACAGCCGAGGATCGTTCCGATCGCCGCATTGTCATTCGGATTCAGACTGTAAATGATCGTCTTCGGAAGTTCGTCACTTGCATTCAATGCATTCAGGAAATCTGCCATCTGTCCGGACGGCGCATAATTATCGATGCAGTCATATCCGGTATCCGGTCCAAGCTGTTCATAACGGAATACATTGTTATCACGCTTACATCCGTAATGAAGCTGCATTGCCCATCCGAGACGCGCATATTCTTTTCCGACAAACAGCATAAATGCGGTCTTGAATTTCAGTTCTTCTGCTTTCGTCAGCATTTCTCCTCCGAGACGTTTTGCAAAGATCGTTTCCACCTCTTCATCGGAAGCCGGCGCATACATCACATATTCCAGCGCGTGATCGGAAGCGCGGCATCCCATACTGTCAAAAAATGCCATCCGCTTTTTCAGCGCCGCTTTCAGGTCGGCAAACGTATGAATTTCTGTTTCCGCCGCAGTTCCAAGCTTTTTCAGGTAATCGGCGTAATCCGGTTTCTCGATATTCATCGCCTTGTCCGGACGCCATGCCGGAAGTACCTGCACTTCAAAACTGTCATCCTCTGCGATCACTTTGTGCCACTCCAGAGAATCTGCCGGATCATCTGTCGTACACAGCAAAGTAACGCCTGACTGACGGATCAGATTCCGCACGCTCATCTCCGGTGTTTTCAGTTTTTCATTACACAGATTCCACACTTCCTCCGCGGTTTCTCCGTTCAGGCATCCGTCGTATCCGAAATACCGTTTCAGTTCCAGATGACTCCAGTGATAGAGCGGATTTCCGATCGCTTTCTCCAAGGTCTCCGCCCATTTCTGAAATTTTTCACGATCCGGCGCGTCACCTGTAATATATTTTTCATCTACACCGTTGGAACGCATCTGACGCCATTTGTAGTGATCGCCGCCAAGCCATACCTGCGTGATATTCTCAAACTGACGGTCTTTTGCGATCTCTTCCGGATTGATATGACAATGGTAATCCAGAATCGGCGTTTTCTCGGCATGTTCATGATACAATTTCTGCGCTGTCTGTGTGCTCAGCAAAAAGTCTTCATCCATAAATTTTTTCATTTTCTCGACCTTCTTTCCTTTTCTTTCCCGAAAATGTAACCGCTTACATTTTATATTTTACTTTTGGATTTTTAAAAAGTCAACACATAAAATGTAATCTCTTACATTTTTCTTTCCTCACAATGCCCTCGCCAAATGCTTTGTTTTATGTTAGCATCAGTGTACAAGGAAAAAACAGTAGCAGAACTATTTATTTTCCGACACTTATCAAAATCGCAAGGAGGTTTTTCACCCATGGCTATGATCCAGCCTTTCCACGGGCTGCGCCCGGCAGAAGCTTATGCAGCTTCGATCGCCGCGCTCCCCTATGACGTATATAACCGCGCGGAGGCAAAAAAGATCGTCGCAGACAACCCGATGTCTTTTCTGAAGATCGACCGCGCCGAAACCCAGTTTCCGGACACAACCGACCTCTACTCCCCGGAAGTCTATGCACGGGCGCGGGACACTTTGCAGGAAATGATCGGAGACGGAGCTTTTATCCGCGAGGATTCCGCATGCTTTTATCTCTATGCCCTGACGATGAACGGTCGAACACAGAACGGCATCGTAGGCTGTGCCTCCATCGACGATTACCTGAACAATGTCATCCGAAAACATGAGAATACAAGAGAAGAAAAGGAATCAGACCGCATCCGTCATGTGGACGTCACAAGCGCCCAGACCGGTCCTATTTTTCTTGCATACCGCCCGGAAAAACAGCTTTCCGAGATCATCCTGACGATCCGGGCATCCAACCCGCTTTATGACTTTGTCTCCGAAGACGGAGTCCGTCACCAGCTCTGGAAGATCGATCAGCCGGATCGGATTGAAACGATCCGCAAGATTTTTTCTGAAATTGAACATATTTATATTGCGGACGGTCACCACCGGGCAGCTTCGGCGGTAAAAGTCGGATTAAAACGACGCGCCGAGCATCCCGGTTACGACGGTACGGAAGAATTTAATTATTTTCTCTCCGTTCTGTTTCCGGCTGATGAATTATGTATTTACGACTACAACCGGGTCGTCGACGGTTTAAACGGTTATACATTTGACACGCTTTTGGAAAAACTAAAAGATACGTTTCTGGTCGAAAAAACAGGCACATTCCGCCGTCCGCTCTGTAAAGGCGAGCTGGCTCTGTATGGAAATAACAGCTGGTATTCCCTCAAGATCCATTCCCGGATTTTTACCGGAGATCCCGTGGCAGATCTGGATGTATCCGTTTTACAGGATCACGTCCTCGCCCCGCTGCTTGGGATCCGGGATCCGAAAACAGACGACCGGATCCATTTTGTAGGCGGGATCCGCGGAACCGACGAACTTGTCCGGTTAGCCGACACTCCCGACCGCATCGCATTTGCCATGTATCCAACCTCGATGGACGAACTGCTGTCCGTAGCGGACGCCGGACTCTTAATGCCGCCAAAATCCACATGGTTCGAGCCAAAACTGCGCAGCGGTCTTCTGATTCACGAGATTGAACGTTGACATTCTGAAAGTAACGTGCTTAAATTGATTTGGAATGATAAAAAGGAGATGTTTTATTATGGAACGAAATGCACCATGCTGGTGCGGAAGTGGAAAGAAATATAAGAAATGCCATATGCCGATCGAGGAACAAATGCGCATTCACGCAGACCGCGGTGAGATCGTACCGACGCGCAGCCTGTTAAAAACACCGCATCAAATTGAAAAAATCAAGGAGAGCGCCGCGCTCAACACCGCAGTGTTAGACGCAGTAGCCGAAAAGATCTGTATCGGGATGAGCACCGCAGAGATCGATCAGATTGTTTACGATTTTACAACAAAGCACGGCGGAATCCCGGCGCCGCTTAATTACGAGGGCTTCCCGAAAAGTGTGTGCACCTCTCTCAACAATGAGGTCTGCCATGGGATCCCGGATAAAGATATTATCTTAAAAGAGGGAGATATCATCAATGTCGATGTATCTACGATCTTAGATGGTTATTTCTCCGATGCCTCCCGTATGTTTACGATGGGAAATATTTCCGATCGTGCCAAACGGATCGTCAAAGTCACCGAAGAATGTGTCGCGCGCGGACTGGCCGCAGCCAAACCGTGGGGACATTTAGGCGATATCGCTTATGCGATCAACAGCCACGCACAGGCGAACGGCTACTCTGTCGTGGAAGACATCGGCGGACACGGGATCGGACTGGAATTTCATGAGGATCCGTTCGTCAGCTATGTCACACCGAAAGGAAGCGAGATGCTTCTTGTTCCGGGTATGATGTTCACGATCGAGCCGATGATCAATGAGGGCTCGCCGGACTTCTTTGTTGACGAAGACAACGGATGGACCGTTTATACCATGGACGACGGACTTTCCGCCCAGATCGAATATATGGTTCTCGTCACGGAAAACGGCATCGAGATCCTGACAAAATAAAAAATCTGCACACAATTCAAAGTTTTCATATGATTTAAAACTTTCTATGTAAACAGGAAATGGCAAAAAGACCGGATTTTCTTTCCGTCTCTCTGCCGTTTCTTTTATTGTTCGTGCAAAATCCTGTTTTACATTTCCTGATCCTGCGCTGCCCATTTATGAAAGATCATCTCGCCGGAAATTCAATCATCACCTTAAACAGATCTCCATCTACATACACGGTAAATGTACCGCCCTGCATCTCCGTCAGATTCTTTGCGATCGATAATCCGAGCCCGCTGCCCTCGGTACTTCTGGAAATGTCTCCGCGGATAAACCGCTCCGTCAGCTCATCCGCATTGATATTCAGCGGATTCTCCGACATGTTTTTCATGGAAAACAAGACGGTCTTCTTTCCCTCTTCCGCTTCTTTGACTTTCAGATCCACATAAATCCGCGTTCCCGGCATCGCATATTTGGCGGCGTTGTTGAAAATATTTTCCAATACACGCCACATTCTTCTTCCATCCACATGGATGATCGCCGGTTCTTCCGGAAGCGCTGCCACGACTGTCAGTTTCTTCGCCTCCATCTTCTCTGAAAATTCACCGATCGTCTGATTGGTCATCTCCACCAGATTGACGTCCATCATCTCAAGCGTAATATTTCCGCTGCTGACTTTCGACGCCTCCACAACATCTTCCGTCAATGTTTTCAGACGCTGTGATTTTGCCTCCAGGATTTCCAGATACCCCTGGATCTTCGGATCATCAAAGTTCTCCCTCTTCAGCAGATCCACATAGTTGATGATCGAAGTCAGCGGCGTCTTAATATCATGGGAAACATTTGTGATCAAGTCTGTTTTCAGACGCTCGCTCTTGATTCCGGCTTCCACCGCACGGTTCAGTCCATTTCCGATATTGTTGACCAGTTCTGCCATCTGTCTGTTTTCGCTGCTCATTTTTTCACATGGGATCTGGTATTCCAGATCACCGGATGCGATCTTCTGGATTCCTTTTTTGATCCGGTCTTTTTCAACCGCCCATTTGATCAGAAAGACCGCAGCCGCCACATCCACTGCAAATGCGAGGATCAAAAATGCGCTTCCGAAAATCGCCATCAGCCAATGGACTCCTACAAATCCGATCAGCAGGAGGATCACTTTCACTGTGATATTCCGATTCTTCCAGAATAAAGTCCATCCCTTAACTGCCACATTTAAAATCCATCTCAGCAGGCTGTTCTTCCAAAGCGTCTTTCCTTTGATCCGCCGTACAAGACTTAAATATCCGATCAGGAACAGGATCATCGTAAACGTTGCAAAGAAAGAGATCACTGCCACATCCGCCGCCGTCAGTGAAAATGTATAATACATGTTGCCGTAATGCCATGCGTATTCAAAGTCTGTATCATAATAGCTGACTGCCTGATATCCGAACCCCGACCAATATGAACCGATCGCAAACATCAGGAAAATCCATGGTACGATCACAGCCGCAGCCCCGATCTCCGTCTTCCACCGGTCGAATGCATTCAAATGCAGTTCCTTATCATCCGCCCGTCTTCCCGCAACGACTCCGAGCCAGATCAAGGCAATCAGGAGAACAAGCGCGCTGAGTATAAAACTGATCCCTGCGATTTTCGCATATGGCGCATATGTTGCATACGCTTTCGCACCGTCATAAAATACATCCTGAATCGGATAAGAAGTATCGACTGCTGCCATAAACACGAAATCTTCTCCGAAAATCTCCTGTGCCTGAACGATATTCTTCCACTCCGACGCGGAAACATCCAGATTGCTTTCAAAATCTCCCAGTTTCGGTTTCACGATCACATACTTGCTGTGATCCACATTTTTTAACGCTTCTATATTTTCTTCCAGCTTTGTAAAATCTGTATATTCACTGTTGTTCGTATACACTTTTTTTGCGGAGCGGTCTGCGATCAAATACGTAAAGTTCGTGTTTCCCTCCGTCCATATATCCCCTCCGGTCTCGTATATATCTACGCTGACTGCCAGATTGGAAATCGTATTTGTCACCGCCGCATAGACTTCCGATAATTTCCCGTTCAATTCCGGAGTGTCATTGACAACCTGAAGTAGATTCTCTGCACCGTCCGGCGTTGCGGTCTCCTGAATCACATCTGTAAATGCCCAGAAATCTGTATACAGTAATTTTCCCTCTTTATCCGTCAGCTTTGCCCCTGCATATGCCATTCCAAATGTGTCTTCCAGATCGTATCCCTCTTGAAGAACCCCCAGAACAGACTGGATCGTTTCACTTTCCGGATCCCCGTATCCTGCAAACGGATCTTCCGCCGCACCGGATTCTATATTCGGAAACACCGGCTTTAATCCATTATTTTTCAGCAGATTCTTAAATTCATCCATATAATAATAGTGATACGTTCCATCCGTTTTCTCACACACCACTACATTTTCAGCACTCAGATCCGACTGATTATATTTCATGCCCCATTCCGCAATGTCTGACAGACGGTATGCCAGACCGGATTCATTTTTGCCGCTGATCTTACCATCCTTATCATATGCGATCACGTCCACGAGACGGTTCGGATCGTATTTCCCATCTGCCTCCAACTGTTCTTTTACCCGGATCCGCTCCAGCACATTCCGGGACGCGTCCCCCATTCGCTGCTCAAACGCTCCTGATTCCTCGTAAGAACTTTCTCCTACGCCAACGACTTTTCCCTCGGAATCATTAATCTTATAAATCAGCATCACACCGCTCAGGCAGACGATGATACTCATTCCAACCGCAATTACCGAAAGCGCCGCTTTTGTGAACGGCTTCTTTGCCCAACTTTTCATCCTAAACTCCTTTCCGGAGAACCCTCACATTTTTTCAATCTTATATCCAACTCCCCACACAACTTTCAAATATCTCGGGTCTTTCGGGTTGATCTCGATCTTCTCCCGGATATGCCGAATATGTACCGCAACCGTATTGTCCGCTCCGATCGCTTCTTCATTCCAGATAGATTCATAGATCTGATCGATCGAGAAAACTCTCCCCTGATTCTTCATCAACAATAGTAAAATATTATATTCAATCGGAGTCAGTTTCACCTTTTCTCCATCCACCGTCACTTCTTTCAGATCATCATTGATCTGAAGCCCGCCGACTTCGTACACATGCTCCGACTCTTTTTTCGCCGTGCCGCCAAGCTGTGTATAGCGCCGCAGCTGTGATTTCACCCGCGCAACCAGTTCCAATGGATTAAACGGCTTCGTCACATAATCATCCGCCCCTACATTCAGCCCGAGGATCTTATCCACATCCTCTGACTTCGCCGACAAAATAATGATCGGGATACTGTGTTTTTCCCTGATCTTAAGTGTTGCCCTGATTCCGTCCAGACGCGGCATCATCACATCGAGCACAAGCAGATGTACTTCTTCTGTCTCCAATATCTTCAATGCCTGCTCTCCGTCGTAAGCCTTGAGGATATGGTAGCCCTCCTGGCTCAAATATATTTCTATCGCCTCAACGATCGCTTTGTCATCATCACATACTAAAATATTATACATTTTCATCACCTCCCTTACAGTATACATGATATAGAAGAAAATTTAAGGAGGTTTGGGGAAAATCTTAGGAATTTCTTAACTTGGAAATAATGCACATCTCTTTCTTTATCCGCATATATTAGTACCCAAAGCGAACACTTTCAATACAAAGTGTTCGCTTTGGGTAAATATTCTATCCCGCTTATTTAAAGGAGTTTTCTTATGTCACAAAAAGGACTTGATGTCAGTGAATTTCAGGGAACGATCGATTGGACGCAGGTGCAGTCTGCCGGTTATCAGTTTGCCATGCTTCGCGCCGGATATGGTTTCGGAACCGTTGACCGCCAGTTTCACCGAAATGCCGCCGAATGCAACCGTCTTGGAATCCCGGTCGGCGCCTACTGGTTCTGCTATGCGATCAGCCCCGAGACAGCCCGGCAGGAAGCGGACGGATGTCTCAACGCAATTTCCTCCCACCGCTTCGACTACCCGATCTGCTATGATATAGAACAGGCAACGCTAAACTACGCGGCACAAAACGGAGTCACGATCACCCCGCAGCTCGCTGCACAGATCGTAACCGCCTTTTGCAACCGGCTTGAGGAACGCGGCTATTTTGCAATGTATTACAGCAACCGCAACTTCCTGACACAATACCTGCCATCGGATTTTTCTGACCGCTATGCGCTCTGGTATGCTTATTATAACGAACAGTTTGACGGAACAAACTGTGGAATCTGGCAATATACAAACGAGGGAACGATCCCCGGCATCTCCGGAAATGTAGACCTCAATGCCGGATTCATCGATTATCCGACGATCATCCGTACCGCCGGTCTGAACCACCTCTCCGACGCTCCGGTTTCCCCATCCCCGGAACCTGAACCTCCTGATTATATTACTTATATAATCCAGCCGGGTGACACGCTAAGCCAGCTTGCGGTCCGTTTTGGAACCACCGTAAATGTACTTGCCTCCCTGAACGATCTGACTGATCCAGACTTGATCTATGCCGGTCAGACACTTCGTATTCCCGAAAATGCCGATGCTTCTATTCTATATTACACCGTCCAGCCGGGAGATACACTGAGCCAGATTGCATTGCAGTATCGCACCACGGTAAATGCTCTCGCTGCGTTAAATCATCTGGCTGACCCAAATCTAATCTACGCCGGTCAGATACTTCGTATATCGTAAACGGGATTAACTCCGGAGAAATTCCGCGGAAATTTAGAGTTTCATAATATTTTTTCGATTTGTTTTATATATTCAACATATTTTGGCCACATTTTTTGCATATACTAAATTTAGATAGTTGATAAACAACTATCTCCCCCCTCATAAAGTATTGGTATCCCGGATAACCGGGATGCCGCACTTTACTCTCATTCCTTTAGATAACTATAAAACAACGAAACCCGTTAGCCGAAAGGTTAGCGGGTTTTCGCTGTTTTGGAAACATCTGACGATTGCGCTCTGGTCACTTTCCGGTCACCTTTTTATGCCCAATCGCCTTTTCCTCATCGATTCTAATCCTATTATTCTCATCCGACAGATTTTCAGATTGCCTGCAAGTCTGTTGCCGCATCATACAAAAAGAACGTCATCTCTGCTTTTTTACCGTCTATCTCAAATGTCTTCTGCTTTTCACATCTTCTCTGCATTCCCTGATGTTCATAAAATCCATAATTACAGCTTGTATCTGTGAACAGGAAGAATTTTTCAATGCTGTGCGCTCTCATATAATCCAGCATTTTACGATACAACATCTTTCCGACGCCTTTTCCCCGCACCGACGACGATACCGCAAAAAATGCAACTTCCCCCTGATATTGTGTCTGTGCCTCTGCCAGCAGCGCCTTATCAATGTCGTTAACTCCTCCGAAGATCCCTGACACTTTCCGTCCCTCTTTGGAAAGCATTACCGACAGGATTGCACGCCACTGCCGTATCCGATACCGAAGCGGCGCATGATGTTCTTCGATATTCTTCGCCATGATGATGCCTGCCGGTTTACCGTCGATCTCCGCAACTCTCGTATACGTCTGATTTGCCAGACAACTGCTCAAAAATACACGCGCCAGTTTGCATGCCGTCTTATGACTGCAAAGATCATCATAATGCCATGCCTCTCTGATGATTGCCTCGATCGCTTCTGTATCTTCTTTCTGAAATGCCCGTAAATTTACTTCCGTTTTCATAAAATTCTCCTCTCCTGACTTACGCACACTTTTGAACCCGTTTCTCAAAACTCGTTTTCCGGAACCCATTTTCCGAAATCCGTTTTCCGAAATATGTTTTTCAAAATCTGTTTTTCGGATATATTTCCATGTTGCGCTTCCTGCTTTTTTTCGATACAATGAGCATAAAGTATACAGTAACTGTAAAGTCAAGGAGGAAAATATGAAAAGAAAAGAAGATTTTTCTAAACTGACAACCGCGCAATTTGCCGCGCTTCATGAAGTCAACAAACGTACCCTGCATTATTATGACTCTATCGGATTATTTTCCCCCGAAACAAAAGGCGACAATCATTATCGCTATTACGACAGTGCACAGAGCATCCATTTTGAATATATTTTAATGTTAAAAGAATTAAATATGAGTATCGAAGAGATCAAATCTTATCTGGATGCGCCCAATGCAGAAGATTTTATCGCCATTGTAGACCAGAAAACGAAAGAAATCGATCAAAAAATCGAAAAATTAAAGCAGACAAAAGAATTGCTCCAGACGAAAAAACAGCAGCTCCGTCTTTGCGAGACAAAAAAAGACGCAGGCATCCATCTGGTCCAATGTCCGCAGGAAACTTATCTGACAGCGCCTTTTACATTCCGTGACGATGAAATGAAAGATTTATTTTCCTATATTAAAAAAATGTGGGGAATCAAGCAGTGCCGCGCAGGCGTCGGCAGTTATCTCTCCATTGACAAAATACAACAGAAAGATTTTGAAGAATATGACGGTCTGTTCACTCCTGCTTTGGATCCTCACACCCAAAAAGATCTTTTCACCAAACCGGCCGGAACCTATCTCTGCACCTATGCGAAAGGCGGCTGGGATAAGCTTCCCGAGACATATGACCGGCTTCTTCGCTATGCCGGATCACACAACCTGAAACTGACCGGTTATGCCTACGAAAAAGGGATGAATGATTTTGTGATCCAGTCGGAGGAAGAATATATCACGCAGGTGATGGTGATGGCGCAGCCACAGTAACTGCTGCCGCCATCACCCCTAGCTTCTATTCCCATAGGATTTCTTCCATCACTTTTAATATCAACTCTTTATTCTTTTCATGCAGATAAATCGGATTTAATTTTGCTTTTTTATACTGCATATACGTATTCTGTGTTTTCTCAATCAATACTTTTACAAAAAAACGTTCCCAACTAAAAAATTCTTTACTGTCAATGTATTGTTCCGGCTCATCTAAAATCAATCTTATCTCTTTCTCTGAAATCATGCCTGCCTTTAATATCAACCACTCAAAAGATTCAGGCAAAAAAAGTTTTATATTAGAATTCCGCTGCGTCAATTCATATAACCCATTCATTTCCGGTCCGATCGCCGCTCCGTCTGCAACAACACAAATTTCTTTCTGTCCTGCGCCCTTTAAAATTGACGAGATATTTGATTTTCCACCAGCGCTTTCACATTTAATTCCTTTTTCCTTACTGACTGCTTCGAAAAATTCATATCCGGAATTAGAATCTTCTACGATAAATTGTTCCGGCATTATCTTTTTCCTTTGAGAATTCGGATAAATCTGATACATCTGTTGATATACCTTTTTTGTATTTTGATATTTTCCTGATGCATACAAACCATAAATTTCTTCCACGCTGTATGGTAAATTGTATAAATTTTCTCTTGTGATCAGTACATAATAATTATCCGATCCACAGACAGCCTTTGCAAATTTCTCTGTCTTTATAAATGAATTTTCCTCATCTATAAAGAAAATATTTCCTGATGAATTTCGAAGAATCACTTCCCAGCTCTGTCCCTCCAATACTCTGCACGGTACGTCTGAAATCACATCAACTCCACTTGAGTTTCCCAGATTCTCCGCTTGCCTCAGCATTGTGATCAACGTTGTTTTCCCAGACGCACTGTCTCCTTGAATCACCGTAATATTTCGTTTGATCTCAAATTCATAATGCAGCCTGTTATTTTGAACAACAATTTTATATTTTCCTTTCATACCGCTCTTCACCTATACATATTCAACCGCAATTTCTGTAAATTCTTTTCTATTATGGATAACTTCATTCGTATTTAGAATTTCTATTTCAAATTCATCTGTCCCAAAATCCATAATGTGATTTAAATTGATCGTGAGCTCTTTCATCTTTCCGATCTGTAAAATCCATTTTGCACAATTATTTCCACATACTGATGCGTTAAATATTTTTCCACTGTTGTCAAATGCCATCAGCATCAATGTTTTCACTCCCCCGGACAATTCCTTAACAGAAATCGGTCCCAAAACGGGACTGTCAATCAGACGTTCTGCAATCACATCCGACTGATCTACATCTTTTATCATTTTCACTGATAATGGATCGGTAATCCACTCATCTTTGTATTGATTATCAAAATAAGTCGGCGGATGATAGATTGCATCTTCCATCTCTCCTAAATAAATCTTCAACATCTCTTCTCACCTCTGATAAACTGCCCAGTTCTGCTCTCCGTCATCCTCGACACGCACGTTTTCAAAACTCTGCACATACTGTTTAAACTGGGAATAGCCATAATCCCGCACTTTAAAGTCCCCGAATTTGTTCCGGATCCGGTTTCCGAGTGTTCCAAGAGAAATCCCCTGCGCTCCCGCAGAAATGATCTGCTGCATCAAATATTCTTCCAGCATCTCTTTCTTACTCTTGTCTTCATACAGCATGACCGTCACCTGCGTGCCGTCCTGCTTCAGTTTCAGCTTTGGAAATGTCTCCAGGAATTTGGACAGCAGGCTGTAACCATACCGACGCACATCAAAATCCGGGTATAGTTTCACAAGACGGCTTCCCACTTCGCCAAGCCCGGTTTCTTTATCATTATTCTGATTTTCCGTGATGATCTTGACAACGGCTTCCTCAATCTGGTTTTTTCCGACCGCATTGACGCTTGCTTTTCGGGAACTTTTATTTTCACTGTTTCCGCTGCCGTTTCCGTTTGCTGCCGCCGCGTTCGCCGCCTGTTTTTCGCCTTTGACTGCCGGATTAGCGATCACTGTATTTCCCAATGTATTGTCTTCCAGAAGCAATTCCAACTCGGTAAAAATATCGCACGCTTTTCGGAACGGAGCAGGCGTCTTACTCTCTCCCATACCGATCACCATGCGCCCGCTCTCCCGGAGACGGCTTGCCAGTTTTGTGAAATCACTGTCGCTGGACACAAGACAAAATCCCTCCAGTTCACTCGTATACAGCATGTCCATCGCATCGATGATCATCGCCGAATCGGTTGCATTTTTTCCGTGCGTATAACTGAACTGCTGGATCGGCGTGATGCTGTTCTGTAAAAGCACCTCTTTCCAACTGGAATTATAGGTGCTTGTCCAGTCTCCGTATATTCGTTTGTATGTTACGTTTCCGTACTTGGACAGCTCATCCAAGATTGGTTTGATATATTTTGCGGATACGTTGTCCGCGTCGATCAGCAATGCGAATCTGTCTTCCATGTCTGATATACCTCTCCCTCCAGATTTTTCCAGTAAAATGTCCCCTTGTCATAAATCATATAACTATACGGCGAATCCTCTTTCGGTATCGAAACGGATCCCGGATTCATATATCTGCATACTTCCCCGGACTCCGTTTTTAATTCTTCATTTGCCGGGACATGGGTATGCCCGTTCAGAAGAATGTCCCCGCCTTTTAACATCGGCTGTTTCGCCGGGTTCCATGTATGCCCGTGCGTCGCGAATATCGTCTGTCCGTCCAGTTCCAGCAGACAATATTCCGCCAGTACCGGAAACTCCAGCACCATCTGATCCACTTCCGTGTCACAATTTCCACGGACGCAAAGTAAATTCCGCTTCAATGGATTCAGCATCGCGATCACTTTCTTCGGCGCATACTCTGCCGGAAGATCGTTGCGCGGACCATGGTACAATATATCTCCGAGAAGCAGGAGACGGTCCGCCTCCTCCCGCTCAAATGCTTCGATCATGGAACGGCAGTAAAATGCCGAACCATGAATATCTGATGCGATCATTAACTTCAATCTGATCCCTCCTGTTTCTGCTCATTGTTTCTACTCATCTTCTAACGCCCCAAATTCCGTCCGTTCAAATTCCTGTATGGAAATGTGTTTCTTATTCGGATTGGCATACACAAAGGTCTTGTCCACATTTTCCAGATAATTCTGGATCTTATCGTTGGTCGCGCTGATGATCGCCTGAAAGCCGAGTCCGCGGATCAACGAGATACAGCTTGCCACTTTTTCCGCATCCATCTTGGAAAATGCCTCGTCCAGCACAACAAGCCGAAGCGTCGGATTTCTCCGGATCCGCGAAGTCTGGTTGATCCGGTAAATCTGCGCAAAGCTGGCGAGAAGCGCTACATACAGAGGGTTCTGTCCCTCACCGCCGGAATTTTTCCGGATCATCCTGCTCAGCCCGATATGCATATCGGTCTCTTCCCCGGAAGTTTTTCCCGACACGATCTGCTGCATATCAAAAGAAAGATACGTCCGGTAATCCGCATATTTTTCCATGTTTTTCTTGGCTTCATCCAGTTCTTCCCGGGTCGCATTTTCCGGCGGAATGAAAATGTTGATCAGTTCGTTCATCATTTCACCGTACTCTTCTTCATGCTCCATTGTGAACATATTGAGCTGATTGTCCATCGTATGACTAAGCTGCATCGGATCGATCTGCAGCGCATCATCCATAAACATCTTATAGTATTTGCCGTCCGCGCCTTTATTTTTCGTGATCACAAACTGATATTTGTCTTTTCCGAAATCCAGTTTGCTGATGATCCGGTTCAATTCGTCTTTCCGCTGATAGGCATCCCGGATCGCCGCGCGGATCTTAAAGATAAAGTCATCCTTAAAATGCTCCACCGCAGATTTCGCCTGTTCTTTTGCCGATTCCCTGTATCGTTCCAGATCGCTGCACTGCAATTCTTCCAGCAATTTCTCATATGCCGTATTATCCCGCGCGCTTGCGGAAAACGTCCGGTTCGGATATGTCCGCAAATACGCGCTGCGGACGTCCACCAGCTTCTGATATTCCCGCTCCGCCTGCTCGAGAAGCGGCTGCTGTTCCGATACTTTCTGCCGCCTCAGATAATCATAATTGACGGATTTCTTCGCGGCGAGAAATTCCTGAAACTCCGTTTCCAAATCATGTACTTCTTTCCCACTCATCGCCTGCACTTCTTTTGTTTTCACCGCCAACGCTTCTTCCTGATCGATGATCGCGCGCTGATATCCGTCGATATCTTTTTCATTTTTCCAGATTTCCCGCTTCACCAGATCTACCGAAGCTTTCTTTTCTTCCATCCGCTCCATCAGCTCGTTTTTCTGCGCTTCCAGCACTGCCACCGACTCTTCCCGGAGCTGTTCCATCTGCTCCTGCAAATGTTTCTTTCTCTTTTCCTTATCCGAGATCATCTCTGTATCTTTGATCCACTGCATATAATCGTCTGTCGGCTGCGGAAGCATTTCCAGTTCCAGAAGCCTGCGGATCTTCACCTCCGCCTCCTGAAGCGGAAGCCGTTCATTCTGCAGTTCCTCACATTTCAATTCCAACTGCCGGATACGTTTGCGCATACTGGTCTCCCCGATATATGCGCGCCTTGTATACAGATCCGGATTGATATGCTGCAAACGGTAGCTGTGATACAGCACGCAGTCCGGCGTGATACCGATCCGGCACTCCCGCAGTTCCTCGACGGATTCGCATTTCATCACATTTCCAAGGAAAAACCGGATATAAGCCGCCGCATAATCGGTCTTTGCGGTCACTTCCTCCGCCAGCGCGCCCGGGCGGACCGCATGCTCGTTTTCCATGACCCGCTCTGTGTCCAGCACTGCGGCGCGGCAATATTTCCGCTTATCCATCTCCTTGTAAATCTCCAATGCCTCCCGGGCATACCGCGGCTCCACAACAAGAAGCAGCTTGTTATTGCCAAGATATCCCTCCACCGCATTGTGCCACCGTTCGTCTTTGATATCCAGAAGATCGGCAAGGATCTGCACGTTCACAAATTTCCCACAATACTCCTGCAGACGGTTCCGCAGTTCATAACGAGCTTCTTCCAGCTCCCGCGGATAGGCTTTCCGCCCCTGCTTCAATTCTTTCAGCTCTTCCCGCGCCTCTTTTTCTTCTTTCTTGACCGCTTTCAGTCTGGACGCATTTTCCTGCCGTTCCTCTTCCAATTCCTGCCGCATCTCTTTGAGGCTGCTCTGGAGACGCTCCATCTCCTGCTCCGAGATCGTCCCTTTCAGGAAACGGTCAATGTCCCAGATCGTCTGGTTCGGTGTCACATCCTGATCTTTCCATTCTTTCAGCCGTTCCGACGTCTGCTGCCAGCGTGCCTTGCTTCCTGCCAGACGCTCCAATGTCTCGTTCAGCGTTTCCAGTTCTTTTTCCAGACCGGAATACCCGCTGTTCGCGATCCGGACGAGCACGTCTTCATAATCTTTCTGAAGATGCCTCTGCTCTTCCTCCAGTTTTGCCTGCCGTATCTTCTGCTGCCCGATCTCCTCTTTCCGCCCATTTACGCGGTCATGGTATTCCTGTATCTTCTGCTCCAGATACAGCATTTCAAGACGGGCGATCTGATACGCGCAGCTTACTGCTTTCTGCTGTTTTTCATCAAACGTCTGATAGACTTCCCCGATCTCGGTCAGCTTCTGGATCTCTTCCAGCGTATCCTCGATCTTGCTGCGCATCCGTCCATACTGCATCACACTTTCCTGCAGATCTTCGATATGGATATCCTGCTCCATGCAAATGTATTCTTTCACAAAGTCTTCCAGCCGGATGTTCATCTTAAACGGGATCGCACGTTTGAACAGACGGGGGAATTTCTCTCCGTCCAGTCCCCCCAGATAAATGTCGTAAAGCTGCCGCCTGAATCTTTCATTGCTCGGTCCGTAATAAAATTGATCCGCCGCAAACGTTCTCTGCAGATATTCCCGCACTTCCACCGTCGTCAGGCACCGCCTGTCCGCGCGATACTGGTTTTCAAGCAGACCGCCCGTGTGCCAGAAAAAGAGACGGCTGATCTCATTTGTCGCAGTCTCCACATCGAACACAACGCCGACGCACTGTTTTTCCCGCGTATCCGTCCGTTCCAGTTCCAACACGATCGTACTGGAAAAGTTCTGATTCCGCAGATACTGGGATTCATTATTTTCGCTGATATTGACCATACCGCGCAGATACTCGATCAGCGAACGGTCGGAATCATCGGCGGCCGCTTTGTTGAAAAACCGTCGTCCATCCGTATCCGCATAAAGTACGATCTGCAGTGCGTCCAGCACCGTCGATTTTCCGCTTCCCGAATGTCCGGTAAAGAAATTGATCCCCTCATTCAGCGTCAATACTTTTTTGTCTATATAATGCCAGTTGTTCAGGCAGATCTTAGAGAGCGCCTGAAACGCCTGTGTCTTCTCCAATCGTCGTTCCTCCCGTTATTTCTTTCATATCGTCTTCCGTTTCCAGACGTTCCTGTCTCTCATCTGCCTCGCCGAACGTCTGAAGCAGCGCCCGGATATCGTCTCCCGACAGCACCGCATGAATACTCGGATAAATGACAAGTCTTATGGATTCGTTCAATTCCTCCAGCACATCCAGCGGCTCGATCACCTGATACCGCTTCAAAAGCGCCACCGTCCGCCGGATCTCCGTCGGAGACGGCAATGTCCGAAGCACGCCGAATTCCCCGGCTCTTCCGTTGATCACCCCGAGCGTCGTCACGATATGGCTGCTCGAAGAAACGGAAGCCATCTGCTCATCATAGATCAGTTTCAGGATCAGCAGATAAATCGTCGCAAGCCGCGGCAGTTTCTCTCCCCAAAGCGTTTCTCCCTGAATATAGATCAGACCCATTTGGACATTTTCATTCAATGTAATCCCCGCCGCCGCAAAATATAATTTCAAAAATTCAAAATGTTTACTGCATACACGATATTCATGCGTATACTGCATCCTCCCCAGACGGCGGTCAAATTTCCGTTCCAAAAGAAAGGTCTGACGAAATAATGTCTGGATCACCTCGGTGATCCCCTCCTGTTCTTCCGGTATCAACTGCTCAAAATAGTCAATCATATGTACTCCTCTGTTATGCTCCTCTGTCACTGTCTTTCCTTGTAAAAATAAATAGCAAGCAATGTTTTATCGCTATCTGCACGCCACAGTCACTGCCTATACGCCGCGCCGGACGAATTTCAATGCCGGATAACGATAACTTCCGTTCTCGATCATCAAAGCGTCTTCCTCTGCGATCCGGTATTTGCTGCTGCGGCGCGTACTGTAATCATAAGCCAGTATCAGCTTTTCAAATGTCTCATCATCCTCCAACGGCAGTGTGCTGACATCCATCACATCATCCACCATATGCGACCGGATAAATTCTTCGATCTGCTGTCGGCTGTACCGCACTTGGATCCGGTTCAGCCGAAGCACGTCTTCCCGATCCAGATCTTCCGCCGCTTCTTCCACTGCCATCCGGCTGATGAAATCTTTTCTCGCCTTTCTCCGTTTGTAAAGTGATCTCTCCGATAATATTTCCAACTGTGAGAGATTCATCTTTTCCCCGGTTTTCCTTATCCTTGTCTCGGGATCCTCCGCGATCCGGTTTAAAAGCTGCACAACCAGTCCCTTTGTATCGGTCTCGGCGCTGAGCAGATAATTCAGACGGCTCACCGTGGCGCGGACGTATTTCGTATGTTCTTTGTCCATGTTGGAAATACGGTGCTCAATATCATCAAATCCCCTCTCGATCAGATCCAGAAGTTCCAGTACGTCCTCTCCCGTATCCCCCATCGCTTTGGACTGCGCCCGCACATTTTCGATCCACTCCTCGTCCTCCCGCATTTCCTGAAGCACCCTTTTTATATCGGTCTTGTAAAGGTAAAAATTATCGGAAGTCTTTAAAATATGATATTTCTTCCGCACGATCGTTTCCACATACCCCTCCAGATGTTCCTGCAAGAGTTCCCCGTATGTTTTCTGCTCCAGGAGCCGTGCGAAAAATTTGTCCATATTATGAAGCATATCCTGAAGCGCTTTATTCAGCCGCCGCGTGTTGACAAGAGCCGTCCGCAGCATATTCAAATTGACTCTTGTATCATGCCGGAAAGAAAATAACGTTGCATATACATTTTGAATATAAATTTCCGTCTCTTCCATATCTTCCGATGTGAGGCGTTCAAATGCGTCGATCATCACCGCCGCATAGTCCGGGATCACGATATTGGTCACCAATGTATTGTAATCTTCGACCTTTTTCAGCCACCCCGTCCTTAACAGCCAGTTCAAAATACGGGAAGCCGGTGTCTCCAGAAGATCGATCTCAGTCTCATCTTCTTCTCTGCGAAGTTCGATCTGCTGTTTCACGTATAAGTCGCTAAGCGCCTGGATACAGATTTCCCTTGTCAGAAAATAATTACTGTACTGATATTCTTCATTGATACAAAGCAGCGCATCTATATAGACTTCCCGGTTGACCGAGCGGAACAGGCTCCAGAACGAATCCGGTATTTCAAAACGTAACTGCATAGCTTCTCCTTCCAATGTCAATACTTATCGTTCGTGTACAATGAGAAAACAGTTTCCCCTTGTCCACTGACGCTGTTGTTCTATTATACGACACTTCGGGAATGTCTGGCAAGTTTTCTCTCCGGAAGCTTCGCCGTCTCTGCCTGATCATCCGCCCGGAACAATATGACAAACATCTCATGTGTCAGGATCGGGAAAGCAGCAAGGAAAAGAAGCGATATCCATTCAGAAGCAGCAAGAGGAGCTGTTCCGAACATAGTCACAAGATACGGCACTTCCGTCACTGCAAGCTGCAGCACAAATCCGACTGCGAAAGCTCCTGCCAGCACCGGATTAAACTTCCGTTTTCTTGAAAATACCGACGTCCGTACATCCCGCATCCCCGCCGCATGGAACAACTGAGACATCCCGAGTACGGTAAATGCGTATGTCTGCGCCCTTGCCAGCACCGCTCCGTCCGAAAATACCTCCATAATGTGTGCCGGATCGAACGGCAGATTGTTTTGATGGAGCATTTCCCATGGAAGTTTTAAAAATGCCGCCAGACTGATCCCTCCGATCAGCACGCCGTAAAAAATCGTACAGGCAAGTCCGCCGTTGGCGAACAGTCCCTCTTTCGCTCCGCGCGGCGGCATTTTCATCAACTGTTCTTTATCGTTATGGTCCATTCCAAGCGCCAGCGCCGGAAGCGAATCAGTGATCAGATTGATCCACAAAATATGGCTGGCTTTCAAAGGAGAGGCAATCCCAAACAGAACTGCCGTAAACATTGTGATGATCTCCCCGAAATTAGAGGACAACAGAAACAATACCGTCTTTTTGATATTCCGGTAAATGCTCCGCCCCTCCTCGATCGCTTTTTCAATCGTGGCAAAATGATCGTCCGCCAGGATCATATCAGACGCCTGTTTTGCCACGTCAGTCCCGCCCTTTCCCATCGCGATCCCGATGTCTGCCATCCGAAGCGACGGAGCGTCATTGACGCCGTCTCCTGTCATCGCCACAACGTTCCCCAGTTTTTTCAGCACGCGCACGATCCGGACTTTATGTTCCGGCGACACTCTTGCAAATACGCGGACTTCCTTTAAACGATTCCCAAGTTCAATATCCGTCAGATTTTCCAGTTCTTCCCCTGTCATACACTCTTTTGCTTTTCTTGCGATTCCCAGTTCCTGTGCGATCGCAAGAGCTGTCTTTGCGTGATCGCCGGTGATCATCACCGTCTGCACCGATGCTTTTTTAAATTTTGTGACCGCATCCTTTGCTTCCGGACGGATCGGATCTTTCATCCCGACAAGTCCGAGAAAAATAAGCTCTTCTTCTTGTAAAAGCTCCTCTTTCGTGCCGTCCGTTTTCATTGCGAGGGCAAGTACGCGAAGCGCCTGAGAAGACATTTCCTCCAACACGTTTTGTATCTTCCGTCTCTTCGCTTCCCCGAGCGGCAAAATACTTCCGTTTATCCGGATTTTTGTACATCGCCCAAGTACGACGTCCGGCGCGCCTTTCGTATACGCAAAATCCCTGCCGTCTCCGCGATGCACAGTCGTCATCATCTTCCGCACAGAGTCGAAAGACCGCTCTTTGATACGGGGATATTGCTGTTCGGACTGTTTCTTCCGGATTCCGCATGTTTCCGCCATCTGAAGAAGCGCCAGTTCCGTCGGGTCTCCAACCGCTTCTTCCCCTGTCACCTCCGCATCCTGACAAAGCGCAAGCCCCCGGAGAAACATTTCCGGAATCTCCGCCTGCTGCCGGATGTTATGCATCGAAACCGGTATATGCCGGTCATTGACATAGCAAGCTGTCACGGTCATTTTATTCTGTGTCAAAGTTCCCGTCTTATCCGAACAGACCACATTGACCGCGCCTAATGTTTCCACCGATGGAAGTTTCCGCACGATCACATTGACCCGCACCATGCGCGACACACTCATCGCAAGAACGATCGTCACAACTGCCGGAAGCCCCTCCGGAACCGCTGCAACTGCCAGCGAGATCGCTGTGATCAACATTTCAATTACATTCCGCTTTTGCAGGACCGCAATCCCGAACAACAGCACACAAAGCAAGATAGAAACGACACTGAGCAGTTTCCCCAGTTCGGCAAGTTTTTTCTGAAGCGGCGTATACTCTCTTGGAACTGCCCGGATCATCGACGCGACTTTTCCGATTTCTGACTGCATTCCCGTCGCCGTGACAATTCCCTCTCCGCGTCCCGCCGTCACAAGCGTGGACATAAACGCCTCGTTCTTCCGCTCACCGACCGCCGTCTTTTCCACCTCGGGTTTTTCAGAAGTCTTTTCTACCGGAACCGATTCTCCTGTCAGCACAGACTCCTCGATCTTTAAATTCCATGCCTGAACAAGACGCAGATCTGCCGGAACCTGTGAACCTGTTTCAAGGATCACGACGTCCCCGACCACCAGTTCCGCGGCAGCAATCTCCCTCACCACACTGTCACGGCGCACAACCGCACGGGGACTTGTCAGCTTTTTCAAAGACTCCAATGCTTTCTGCGCCTTTCCCTCCTGAATCACACCGACAACAGCGTTGACAAGGACTACCACTCCGATGATCACTGCATCACTGATCTCATGCAGTAAAAAAGACACGAACGCCGCGACCAACAGAACACAGATCAGTGGATCGTTCAATTGCTCCAAAAATGCCGCGCCCGGACTTTTCTTTTTTTCCTGCTCCAGTTCATTTGCTCCGTCGGCGGCAAGCCTTTTTGCTGCCTCGGTTTCCGTAAGCCCCGTCTCCCGGTTTGTCTCTGCGATACTTATGCATTTCTCCGTAACACGTTTCCTTTCTTCCGACAATTGCCCCTCTTTCTTTTCCACCAAAAAACACCCCTCCCTATGCTTGTACGATTTCTACATGTATCGTATGCATAGAAAGGGATGTATTATGACTGGAAACTCAGCCCCGTATCATCCTGCTGATTTGACGATGTCCTTATACTCCGTAAAATCCAAGTTCCATGTTCAGATTATAGATTCCGAATACCGGTAGTGTTTCGTATTTGTTATAGCTAGATCCTAATAACCACATTCTATATCCTTCCGGCAAACTGTCAATATTACTTCCCGGAAGATAAAAATAGAACGGATGTCCTCCATCTATTCCATATGGTTCTGTTGCAATATAGCGGATTCCGTTTTCATACCAGATATCCCCCACTTCATGCGTGCACTCATAACTTTCCAGATATGCCAAATAGGTATTCGAGTTTACTTTTTCCAGATTTACAAATCTTCCGCTGAATTCTGAATAATACCGTGTTCCGTTCGGATAGCCATATCCGGTATCTCCCATATCGGAATCACTGTACACTCCTGTAAATGTTCCGTCCTGATAAACAGTCATTTCTGTGCGCCACGCACCTGCGCCGCTGCTGAATACAAAATCTTTTGACTGTCCGCCAAACAGTTCCCCGAACGTCTGTCTTACCCAGCATCCGTCTGCGCCTACATAATAGCCGCCGATCCACTGGCTTACTGCCATCGATCCATTCGCTGTCAGATAATAATCTCCGATCCACTGATTCGCTGCCATTGATCCGTTCGGATGCAGATAGTACCAGGAATTGTTGATCCACTGCCAGCCGGTCATCATGTAGCCTGCTCCGTCGAAGTAATACCAGGTACCGCCGATATTTTCCCATCCGTTCGTTACATATCCGCCGTCGCTGTGACGATACCACCAGCCATTGCTATCCTGTATCCACTGCGAACCATATCCCGGTATCCACGCACCGTCACTGCCTACATAATAATTGCCAATCCACTGATTGACCGCCATCGCACCGGAATCCGTCAGGTAATAGTTGCCTACCCACTGATTTGCCGCCATCGTTCCGTTTGAATGCAGATAATACCACGTTCCGCCGATCCACTGCCAGCCTGTCAGCATATAACCTGATCCATCAAAATAATACCAGGCGTCATTGATATAGCTCCATGTTCCTGCCGGGTAAGATCCATTGTCCTCCTGATACCACCAGCCTGTTCCATCCTGCACCCACTGTGCCGCCTCAGTCTGCATTCCTGTTCCCAAAAATGCACTTCCTACAAGCGCCGCTGCCAATGCGGCTGCGATTGTCTGTTTCTTCATAAGTAACCCTCCTTTTTTCTTTTCATTTTATCAGACTCTCATCTCTTCCTCAATCTTTTTCCGAATCTCCTCCGGCACTGCATCGGAATATACCGGTTTAAAAATATGTTCTTTTATCCCGATGCCATAAGTTTTATTCCCTTTCAGATCACCTGCCAGATATTGAGAGATCGTCCATTTGTAAATTGCCCCGAAATCAAATTCAACAGATGCAACAACCGTATCCGAATCAAGCTGGTTCTGATTTTCCGAAAATCCGATCACTTTCGCACCATTCTCTTTCGCCGACTCAATACAGCCAAGCCCCACTTTATTTGCATAAATAAACAGGAGATCGGCTCCTTTCGCGATCATCTGATCCGCAATGTCTTTTCCCATCTGCACATCTTCCCAACTGTTCGCATAAGCCCGGAATACCTCCGGTTTTTGAAAACCACGCTGCTTTGCGATCGAACGCACATCTTTTTCATACTGATCCAGAAGTTCTTCCATCGGTTCGCTCGGATATCCGGCTATGATCCCGAATGTACCGCTCTTGGTCAGATTGCCCGCTATGACCGCCGCAAGATGGCTTGCCTCATCTTCTTTCGGATATACGCCGCACACATTCATCCCACTGCTTTCCCGTCCGTTGATGATACAAAAATCAACTTCGGGATACTCGTCTGCCACCGCGGAAACCGGTTCTTCAAACTGCGTTCCCGCAGCCAGGATGAACTGATATCCCTTGTCGGCATACCACCGGAGCATCGCTTCCGAATCCGCCTCGGATACATTTTTCTCGTAACGAAGTTCCACATCCAATGCTTTCCGGCACTCCATGATCCCTTTGTAATTTCCGGTATTCCAACTCTGATCGTCGATCTCTCCGGGAAGAAGCACAACCATCTTTACAGAACCTGCCGGCTGCTCATTTCGGGGGGAGAAAGGATAGACGATACAGACAGCGCACAACAAAAACACACCCAACACGACCCATCGGATGAAATTTTTATGTGCCCGGCAACTTCGGAGCCGACTGTGGATCGTCTCTTCCTTTCTCCCGCTTTTTTTCATTCCCTGCTCCTTTATATTCCGTATTCCTTAAGATTCTATACTTTTTTATCTGAGGCAAGAAGACTCGTCTTTCAGATCCCGCGTCTTCCGATGGATAAACTCACCGGCGCCGCGCGCTCCTGTGAACCGGTTCTCTTTTGCGATCACATTTCCGCGCTGCATTACAAGATCGATATATCCCTTAACCGGTACGCCCTCGTATGCCGTGTAGTCAACCGCTCCATGCATATTGGCATGTGTCAGCGTCTGTTCTCTTTCCGGATCCAGAATGATCAGATCGGCGTCCGCTCCCGGTTCCAGGATCCCTTTCTTCGGATACAGACCATATACTTTCGCCGGATTGGTGCAGGCTACTTCTACAAATCGATTTAAACTGATCCGGTTCTTCATCACGCCCTCGGAGAACAAAAGGATCATACGCTCCTCCACTCCCGGAGCTCCGTTCGGGCACTTCGTAAAGTCATCTTTTCCCATCTGTTTTTCAATCCCGTAATTAAACGGGCAATGATCCGTCGCAACGATCTGGATCTCTCCGTTCTCCAGACCTTTCCAGAGCGCTTCCCTGTCTGCGTCTGTCCGAAGCGGCGGCGACATGATATATTTCAATCCGTCCTCGTCTTTATATTTCTCTTCCGTCATGGTCAGATACTGCGTGCACGTCTCCACGAAAATATTTTTCTGTCCGGCTTTTCTCGCTTCTTCCACCGCTTCCAGACTTTCCTTACAAGACAGATGCACGATATAGACCGGAGCGTCTCCTGCCAGTTTTGCAAGATACAGCACGCGCCTGACTGCCTCCGCCTCCGCAATGTTCGGTCTGCTCTTCGCATGATAGATCGGCGCAGTCTTTCCGCTTTCCGAATATACTTTCTTCAAATGTTCCACCACATCATGATTTTCACAGTGAAATGCCGTGATCCCATTCAGTTCTTTCATCCGCTTCAATACTTCCAACACACCGTCGTCATTGATCTTAAATCCATAAGTCAGATAGACTTTTACACTCGGCACACCGTCTTCTACCATCGATTCCAGTTCGTCCAATATCTCGTCGTTCACATGCTGGACTGTTCCGTGGAATCCATAGTCGATCACAGCCTTATCGTCCGCCAGTCTGTGGTATTCGTTCAACTGATGATGCAGATTGCATCCGGCCGGTCCGAACGCCATATGATCGACGATCGACGTCGTACCGCCGCAGGCTGCCGCCACCGTTCCATCATAAAAATCATCCACCGCTCTCGAAAATCCGACATCCAGATCCATATGCGTATGCACGTCCACTCCGCCCGGCAGCACATACTTTCCTGCCGCATCGATCACCTGCACCTCATCGGATGCAAATTTCTGCTCCAGATCTGTTCCGATACAACTGATCACACCATTTTCGATACAGAGATCCGCCTCATACGTCTCCGATGGCGATACGATCTTTCCATTCTTCACGATAGTTTTCATTACAGAACCTCCTTTTCCCCGTGCACTTTGTGCAAAATATTGTTACACTTTTCAGCTACATTAGCGTCAGTGTGCAAGAGAAAATACGCCTTGTACACCGACGCTACCCCCAGAGGATCTGCAAGTCCTCTGAGGGTATACTTCGTTCACTCACTCTTATTTCCGCGCGATCTTGATATAAATAAAATATACAAGTCCTGCGCCGATACTTCCGATCACATACGCATTATCAAAGATAAATTTGATCGGTGCAATATATTTTGCAGCGAAAATAATGATCATAGACGCTAGGAAGATCACAATGATCGGAATATTAAATCCGCCTTTGTAATTATATTTTCCTCCGTCTTCACGGAACAGATCCACGAGATCGACCTCTGTCTTATGTTCAAACAGATACGATACAAGATACAATCCGGAAATCGGTCCCAACAGAGCGCCAAGCATTCCACATACATTATATATCAATTCGTATGCGCTTGCCAGTGCATTCCACGGCTGTGCAAATAAAGCAAGGATCGCTGCGATCAGAGCCGCCTGTTTATAAGAAACCTTTTTGTGGAACAATGTCGCGATCACATTGGTCGGCGGTACAAGGTTGGCGGCAACATTCGTTGTCAGTACTGCCATAATGATAAATAACGAAAAAATCACAACAATGATCGGATTTTCAAATTTGCTGACCAGAACTGCAGGCTCCCAGATTGCCTCATGGAATGCAAGCGCCGCACCCGCTGTTCCGCAGATTCCTACAAATGAAATGAACGCTGTCATGATCGGCGCTCCCGCAAGCTGTCCTGCAAACTGTGCTTTCTGTGTCTTACAGTTCCTCGTAAAATCTGCCATAGACAATGCAATTCCGCCGTCAAATGCGATCATAGACGACAACGCCGGAAAGAACAATGTCCAGAAATTCTTCGTAGGATCTCCCTGAAGCGACGGCTCGGAAAGCAGTTTACCGATACTCCAGTCCGCTGTGCTGATTCCCCATACGATAACGATAAAGCTTAAGACGATCAGTACCGGAGCCGCATATTTTTCCAGTTTCTGTACCGCGCTGGAACCGGATCCCGCAATATACACATTCATCAGCCAGAAAATAATAAAGGAGATAAATAAACCTTTAAATCCAAGACTTCCCCATGCCGGGATCAATGCGGTGATGATCGCGTTGACAGCCTGTCCTCCGATCCACGCCTGCACACCGAACCAGAAACATCCGAGTACGCCTCGCACGATCGACGGAACTACCGTTCCTTTCGCTCCGAATACCATTTTGCTGAGCATCGGATAAGTCAGACCATATTTCGTACCGAAATGTCCGAGTATCACTGCGAAGATCATAACAAGCGTGTGTCCAAGAACGATCGTAAACAATGCCTGTGCCCAGGACATTCCCGACACGATCAGACCACTGGCGACCTGATAGACTGCGATCGACACGATCATGCCGATCCAGAGATTTCCCATATCCCAGGCGCTCCATGTTCTCTCTTTTCCGCTCAGCGGTTTCGTGGAATCTGCATAATTATTTTTATGCTTTTGGATCTCTTCCATTCCCTGTGGGGTCAATTCCACAATGTCCCCTGTCTGCTTTTGAAAAACTGCCATACTTTAACCTCCTTCTCTCTTCACTTTTTTCATAACGACCTTACGGAACCGCTTTCCTGCATCGTTTTTCTGCATTGCATTTATAAAACAGTTCCCATCTGATTTTCATTTTAATAAAGTATGACATTTTTTCAATGTGTAAATCCTATGCTTTTGTGTAATATTTTCTGTTTTTCGACATTTACTTGTATATTTTGTCCATATTGTCAGTGTATAAGTGGAAATACGCCTCTTTGTACACTAACACTCCCCCTATTTTTACAAATCAACGGTTCCGATATTCCGTCGGCGTCATCCCGTATTTTTTCTTAAACATATTACTAAAATATCTTCCGTCATGGATTCCGACCATTCCGGATACATCCCCCACGCGATATTCGGCATGATCCAGAAGCTGACATGCCTTTTCCAGACGGTATTCCGTCAGATATTCGGAAATGGTCTTTCCCGTATGTTTTTTAAACAGCTCGCTCAGATAATTCGGGGAGAGGTAAAGCTGATCCGCTATTTCTTTGATCGAAATCTTTTCGGAATAATTCAGCTTTATGTAGTCTGCCGCCTTTTGTACAAACAGATTTGGGATCTTTCCGGAATCTTCCTCTTTTTCTTGTTTTCCGCCCAGCTTTTTTTCCGTCTCTTCCAGAACGCATATCAGTTCCCTCGGATTTGTCGGTTTTGTCAGATAACGGCTGACCCCAAGTTCGATCGCCCGCTGTGCAAACTGAAAGTTACTGTACCCGCTCAAAATGATGATCGCAGTCTTTTTATCCCGTTCCCGGATACGCGCGATCAGTTCCAGTCCGCTGATCTCCGGCATTTTGATATCCGTGATCATCACATCCACCTGATTCACCGCGAGATATTTCAGCGCATCCGCCGCATTTTCGTAAGCGCCCGCAACCTCCCAGCCCTCTCGTCTGGTAAGGAGATTTGATAAACCGTTCCGGATTTTCGGTTCATCGTCTATGATCAAGATCTTCATCCTCCGCAGCTCCTTTCCTTTCACTTATATGCTCAGATTCTCCTCCGCCCGGAAGCCGCATCGTCACGATCGTTCCGCGCCCTTTTTCGCTCTCGATTTCAAGTCCGAAGCGCTCTCCAAACAACAACTGAATCCGTCGGTATACGTTGCGCATCCCGATCCGTTTCCTTTTTAAAGCATCTCCTGACGCTTCTTCACTCAGAACGGCTCCCTGCATGTTTTGATCACTGCTGTTTGTATGATAAATCTGTTCTCTGCATCGTTTTAGTTCCTCTTCTGTCATCCCCGGTCCGTTGTCGCACACCCGAATAAACAGATATTTTTCATTTTCTGCGGACTTGACCGCATCTTCTTCATTTTCCAAATCTGCTGACTCCAGAGCTGCCGAAATACAGATCTGACCGCCCTCTTTCATCTGCTCAATGCCATGCCGGATCGCATTTTCCACGATCGGCTGCAGGATTAACTTCGGAACCTGACACGACATTACGTCTTCTTCAATCTTCATCCGTACCGAGAGACGCTCTTCTAACCGGTTCTTCTGGATACGCAAATAGCTTTGGATATAATGAAGTTCTTCCTCCAATGTCACAAGATCCGCATCTCCGTGCAGGGAATATTTCAGGATATCCCCCAGCGATACAACCACATCACTGATTTCCATCTCATTTTTTTCAATCAGCATCCAATTGATCGAATCCAACGTATTGTATAAAAAATGAGGATTGATCTGCGCCTGAAGCGCCGTCAGTTCTGCATTTTTCTGTGCAAGTTTCTGCTGATATACTACATGGACCAGTTTGTGGATTTCCCTCACCATATAATTAAATGTCCGGATCAGCTGTCCCATCTCATCCTTTTTCTCTGTTTTGATCTGAACTTCAAAGTCTCCGGTCTCCACTTTCCTCATCCCGTCTGCCAGCATCCGTACCGGTCGGGTAAACGTATAGGAAAGGATCGATACCCCTATCACTGCCGCCAGCATGGCACAGATCACAACAAACAGGATCTTTCTCTGCAAAAGAGCCGCCTGTGGAAAAAAATCTTTTTCCGAAACGACGGAATAGGTCTCCCATCCGGTCAGTCCATTATACTGCCTGCATGCAAAATATGTTTCCCCGTTCCATTCGAACTCATATCGTCTCGTTCCCGAATCTCTCATTTCTTTTACTTCATCCATCCATTCATAAGTCATATTCCGGTTGGAACTGATGATCTCATCTTTCTCATCCATAAGAAATGTATACTGATTCTGAAACATACTCTGATTATTGAGCATCAGAGCACTAAATTGTCCCGGGTGCAGTTCGATCACAAGATAATCCTCTGTTTTTTCAGAATTTTCCGCGTCGAGTGAAGCCACAAGGCTCACAACCGGATCGCCCGGCGGCTGACAGATCGGATCTCCGATTCCGAGCCAGCTTCCCGACTCCGGCTGTTCCTCCGCCAAAGCGGCACACTGCTTCAACCTCTCATCGTCGATCACCTCCGGCATCCCGGTTTCCTGTCCGCCCGATCGGTCTGCTTCCTGTCCGGACATTCTTTCGGAATAGCAATATCGAATCTGCCCCTCTGCATCCACCAGTAAAATATCCGAACAAACGCCGACCATCTGCGCCATATTGTCGATCCATGCATCCAGATAAGGTATAAACTCCCCCTCTGCCGTCAGATTTCCCGCTTCTTCCTCCATCAATTCTGTCACCATCGGATTCTCTTTGATATTCTCCGCCAGCGTCGTCACCTGATCCACCCAATTGTTCAGTGAAATATCAATTCGGTTGATCGTATCTGCCATTTCTTTCTCTTTGCTCTGCAGCACCAGTTCTTTTGCATCCTGATAGGAAAAATATCCGATTACAAATCCCAATATCAGCACGAGCAGTATAAATGAAAGAATCAGTTTTTTTCTCAATGTCATCTTGATCGCTCCCCGGAAATGTCCGTCGCCGGGTCGGCGGCGCCACTTTAAAATCAAAACACTCTGCTGTTAACTGTTATCATAGCATACATTTGCAGGCTATTTCTATTTTCTTGAAATTTTGCTCATAAATCCATAACAATTCAACTTGCATCTGCAAAATGAAACATGTTTTAATGCAAATATATCTTACCTATGATAAAATTATTTTATAAAAAACATAGTTAGCGTCAGTGTACAAAGGAGAAAACAATCCTTTATACACTGACGCTATCAAAGTGGGGGATAAATATGACAGATGAAAATACTCTGAAATATTCTTTAATCATCGTAGATGACGAGTTAAAAATACGCCAGGGATTACAGACGCTTTTTCCGTGGAACGAATATGGATATGAAGTAAAAGGGATCTTTTCAAACGGACAGCAGGCCCTTGATTTTTTAGCGCATCATAAGATAGACGTTGTCCTTACCGATATATGTATGCCAACTATGAACGGCATCGAATTAAATCAGCAGATCAATGAGAAACATCTGGATTCTCTCGTCGTTTATCTGACTGGATATTCTGATTTTCAATATATGCAGGCGGCAATCCGCGAACATGCTGCCGACTATCTGCTGAAACCGATCAAACACGAAGAATTGTACACCTGTCTTCAAAAAATTCATCAGAAATTGGATAAAAAATATCACATTCTTCCCAATGCAGAAGTTAATTCTTCCTATTACCGAAAAATCATTCTGGAGGTTGTTCATTATCTTGAAGAAAATTACCAAAATGCCACACTTACGGAAGCAGCTACCCGGGTCAATCTAAGTCCCAACTATCTTTCTCGAATCTTCCGTGAAAAATCGGAAATAGGATTTTCTGAACTGCTTACACAGATTCGAATGAAAAAAGCTGCCGAACTTTTATGTGATATTTCTTACAAGACATATGAAATTGCTTATCAGGTCGGATACGATAATCCTAAAAATTTTTCAAGAGCCTTTAAACAATTTTACTCTGTTTCTCCAAAAGAATTTCGTAACCAAAATGAAAGGAACGATAGCTTATGATGCGCCGTTTTTTCTTTACAAGATGGAAACAATTTTTTACGATAATGCTGATCCCGATTCTTGCAATGTCTATTATTGCAGGAATTTATATGTATGCTGAAAATACAAAATCTTCGGTTCGTAAAACTGCAAACTCACTGGAACTTTTAAATGAAAATATGAACAGCATCATGAGTGCATCCGCATATCAATATGATCTGCTGACGTATAACCCAAGCCTGATTCTTTCCCTGCGAAAATTACTTTCTGAAGAAACGCTGTCCTACACAGATATTGTATTTCTCAACACACTACAAAGTTTGCTAAATGCATCTGCAAATGTAGAAGAAGATTATGTTGACTCTATTTATCTTTATCTGGACGGATATGACTCATTTTTATCTTCGACAGATGGATTACTCACATTAAATACTGCAAAAGATACCGAATGGTTTGATTATTATAGCTCACAGGACTATCAGGAAATTCTCATTGAACCAAGAGAATTTCTGAAATATTCTTTTGACGAGCCTATCCAATACCTGACACTATATCGCGCAATGTCAAATACTTCCGGTGTTATCATAATTAATCTCAATATTGAGAAATTAACAGCTACTCTCGAAACATCCAAAGTAAATAACAATACAATTATGCTCCTTGACAAAAATGGACAAGTATTATGCAGTACAAATGATTCCCAGGCTCTGCTTTCCACACCGCAGTTTTTCCAATCCTTTGTCGGTAAGACAAACGACTCAGAACCTCAGCAGATTACATTAAACAGCCACACTTATATTGCACAAACATTGTACAATCCGGATTATGAAATCACATTGCTGTCGCTTCTCCCAACAAAGAGTATATTTACCGATTACATGCCCGCCTTTTTGATGCTTCTTGGTGTTGTTTTATCAAACTGTGGAATTTCAATGGCTCTTGCTTATGTAGTTACACGGCGGAACTTTCAACAGATTTCTCATATCATTGATACATTCAGTCAGGCTGAAAATGGAGTTCTTGCTGTATCTGAACCTCAACAGACGATCCATGATGAATATGATGTCATTTTAAATAACGTGATCACTGTATTTTTAAATTCCAGTTACCTCAAACTACAGCTTCATGAAAAACAGTACAAACAGGAACTTGCTGAAATGAGTGCACTGCAATATCAGATCAATCCTCATTTTTTGTTTAATACACTTCAGGCGATAGACTTTGAAGCGCTGCAAATCCAAGGACTTTCCGGTACCATGCACATGATGCTCCAGAATTTATCTGATATTCTGAAATATTCATTGATGGATCCTTTAACCGTTGTGACCCTAAATATGGAAATTGACTATCTAAAAAAATATGTAGATATCCAGCATCAACGATTAGGTGATGAATTTATCGTTTACTATGAAATCGACGAAGAACTTCAAAATCTTTATGTCCCAAGACTCATGCTTCAGCCACTCGTTGAAAATAGTATCAGCCATGGGGTCGCCCCGTTAAATTCTACGGGTTTCATCAAGGTCCGTGCGTATTTAAGAAACGAAACTGTTCACTTTGTTGTCGTAGACAATGGAATTGGAATGACAAAAGAAGAAACTGCTCTCTTGAGAAAAAGAATTCACGATGAAAATAGCAAAAATATCGGTTTGCCAAATATCAACAGACGTCTTATGCTCAAATACGGTTCGGACAGCGCACTCCATATTTCAAGCAAAAAGGGGATGGGAACAGTTATTTCGTTCCACATCCCACATTCTGCCTTGGAAACAAACTAATTTATAACTCTACATTTATTGTTTCGCCAGCGTTCAGTTTTACCTCTGTACTCTTTTCTTCATAAATAAGCTGCTTTACAGCATCCTTTTTTGCAAGAAGCCGGATTTTTTCCGGCTTTTTCTTTTTCCAAGCCATAGACAACGTGATCTGTTCCGGAAGACAAAGCCCCTCCACTTCGCCCTCTTCCCACTCATCCGGAAGAGCCGGAAGTAAATAAATTTTCTCATCTTCCGACTGTACAAGCATTTCTGCAATCGCCGCAGTCGCTCCAAGATTACCATCAATCTGGAAAATCATACCTGTTGGATTTAATGGGTGTGTATCAAGAAGACTGATGCATGTAGAATGACACAATAGATGTTTCAAATATTCCAAAGCCTCGTTTCCCTTATGCAGCCTTGCATAATAGGCTATGATCCATGCACAACTCCATCCGGTATGTCCGCCTCCGTTTTTTAATCTTCTTAAAAGTGTTACTTCTGCTGCCTTAGCCAATTCGGGGGTCTTTTCTACTGATATCTCATTTCCCGGATACAGACCATAAAGCTGTGAAATATGCCGATGTCCCGGTTCGATTTCATCATAATCCTCACGCCACTCCATGATCTGACCATGTTTTCCAATCCGGATTTCCCGCAATTTTGGCAAAATTTCTCTCGCCTTTTCTGTCACTTCATCTTCAATTTCTAAAATCCCGGACATATCCAGATAACGTCCAAGCAGTTCCCGCAAAATCGTATTATCCATTGTAGAGCTTGCTGTCACGCGTCCCTCGGTCCAATCTTCCATCAAATATGTATTTTCCGGAGATACCGATGGACAAATCAACATTTCCCCATCCCTTTCTATCAGAAAATCCTCAAAAAACACAACCGCTTCTTTTACGAGATCATATACGGATGCAAGCCATTCCCGATCCAGCGTATATTCATAATGCTTCCAAATATGCAGGCAAAGCCATGCACCGCCCATTACCCAATAAGTTGCGGACGGCCAGGAATCCTGCGGTGCACAGTCTCCCCAAATATCTGTATTATGATGTGCTGCAAATCCCCTGCATCCATACATTTTCTCCGCTACCTCATGCCCGCTTTTCTGCATCTTTCGTATCAGATCAAATAATGGAAGATGACATTCTGAAAGCCCGCAGGACTCTGCTAACCAATAGTTCATCTGCGCATTAATATTAATTGTATATTTTGAATCCCATTTTGGTTGCATTTTGTCATTCCATATTCCCTGCAAATTTGCCGGAAGTGTTCCCGGTCTGCTCGATGCGATCAAAAGATAACGCCCAAAGTTAAAATACATTTCTACCAATCCATTATCTTTTTCTCCCTTTTTCATACTCTCAAGTCTTATGTCTGTCGTCTCATTATTTTTCCTTGCATCCAATTTTAACGAGACTCTGTTATAAAGTTTCTGATAATCTTTTATATGTTCCGCTTTCAGATACTGATATCCTTTTTCTTTTGCATTTTTTAAGTATTCTAATGCTTTTTCTGCATAGTTGTCACCTTGATAATAAGATGTCGTCGCCGTAAGATAAATTGTCGCAGAATCCGCATGATCTACTAAGATATATCCTCCTTCCGTTCGAACACTGCCTCCATTTATTTCGACACTTGCCGCACCACAATAATGGACACCACCGTCTCCCTGAATGCCTTTGATCATGATCGTATCGGAAGAAACTGCTCCTGCCCAATCCAAAAAACGCCCACGTTCAAGCAAACACGAAAATGAAAGAGCTCCCTTTTTACTGCATGTCAATTTTACTGCGATTATCTGTGCCGGATAAGACGCAAAAGATTCTCTCTTATACTCTATTCCACTTTGTGTAAAACATACCGTGTGAAGAGCCTTTTCCAACGACAGAGACCGCCTGTAATTTTCTACCGCCGATTCTGTCTTTCGAGGAAAATCCGCAATTTTACTGTATGTATCTGCCCAAAAACGATCAGAGGGAAGAACACCGTCTGTTCTCATATCAATATGGAACCACCCAAGCGGCTGATATGGACGCATACTGTGCGGTGTTCCGCAAAAACTATATTTCAAAATTTCTTCCGCTTCTGAAATGCGATCCTCCAATATCAGTTTCTGCACTTCTCTCATATGTTTCCCGGCTTCCGGATTGATTCGGTCCATAGGACCGCCATACCAGAGACTGTCTTCGTTTAACTGCATGACTTCACGATCTGCATTTCCATAAATCATTGCACCAAGACACCCCGCGCCAATCGGAAGCCCCTCTTCCCATACCTCTGCCGGTTTTTCATACCATAAAGTTTGATTTCCTGAAAAAGTATTTTCCTTCCTTCCAGTTCCACTCATTTTGCTTCCCCTTCCATCTACTGCACTTTTTATTCAAAGCGAATAAAATCAATATCCGCCCATCCTGTACTTGTCCTATTTTTTATATTCCATGCTGCTAAAACCAGCTTCATACCGGTCCAGGTACAGGGACTTGCCTGAAATTTTTCGCCACCGTCTATCTTGCAGTAATCTTTTCCATTTTCAGAATACGCATATCCATATATCGCACCATCCTGCATCATGATACGAATCCAAAGAACATCTGAATTCCACGGAAGCTGCTTCAGCATCTTCTCATCTGCTTTTCCTGCACCAACATTTTCCGTTACAATTCCCTCCCTTAACACAAGGGTATTCTCCCCCTTGTTCCTGCATAGTGCAAGATAGGTATACAGCTGTCCTAATATTCCAAAAGCAACCTGATCCCCCTCTGTCTCCGCATGCAGTTCCACTTTCACTGTTGCCTGAAATTCCGCCTGCTGCGGAATCTGTGTCAATGCATTGGGAGCATACCACAAAAGATTCTCCTCACGTACAGGATTATTCCTACTGTATAAGCGCAGACAACTTTTCTTTTTTCCGATGTCATACCATTCTTTTTTGGGATTTGCCTGCCATTGCCATTGAATCCCCAAATTTGCTCCGTCGAACTCATCATCCGTCGGAATCTTAAAATCTATTCCATTCTTACTCTGGATCAAATAGTTCCAGACTTCGACAGGCTCTCCGATTCCATCTCCGTTTTGTTCTACTCCAATAAATGGCCAATCATCCTTCCAATCAAGTGGCTGCAAGTGAATAATTCTTCCATAAGGACCTCGATCCTGAAAATGTATAAAGGCTCCTCTCTCATTTCCAAGATCCACATATCCCCCCTGATGCGGTCCGTTTATCTTTGTATTTCCCTGATGCATCACAATTTTTGACTCATATGGACCATATATATTCTGTGACCGCAGTACTGTCTGCCACCCTTGCGGTACTCCCCCTGCCGGAGCGAAAATATAATAATATCCATTTCTTTTATATAGTTTTGGTCCCTCAATCGTTGGATTTCGCAATGTTCCATCATACACCGTCACAGGCTCTGAAAGAATTTTTGTCGCATCGGATGATATTTCGCAAATGCTAAGCCGATGTTTGATTCCACAGCGGCTTTTTGCATATGCAAATACCATATACGTTTTCCCATCCTCATCCCAAAACGGACAGGGATCGATCCATCCATAAGACTCTTTCAAACAATGAAGACTCCATTTCCCATAAGGATCTTTCGCAGTTGCAACAAAAATCCCCTCATCCGGAAGCGGGATAAATACATAAAATATTTCTCCATGTTTCCGAATAGACGGCGCCCAACATCCACAGCCATGGACAGGCTGATCATACCGTGAAAAAGGAAGCTGTTCCACACAATAATTGATCAATTCCCAATGTACTAAATCCCGGGAATGAAGCAGCGGAACTCCCGGTAAATATGTAAAACTGGACGCTACCATATAAAAATCATCGCCGTCCCTTATCACATCCGGATCACTGTAATCCGCATGCAAAATGGGATTTTGATAAAAATACTCTTCTCCGTTTGGGGTATTTACACTTCCTCCATTTTCTACTGCCATTTTCAACTTTCCTTTCAGACTATATTTTCTAACCTTTCAATCCACTTGTTGCAATTCCCTGAACAAAATATTTCTGCCCCAGAAAATAAAGTATTACCAACGGTAATACCGAAACAACCGACATTGACATGATCTGACTCCACTGAATATTTGCATCCGCATCGATCGCAGTTCTCAATGCAAGCGAAATCGGATACTTGCTTACACTATTGATATAAATCAATGAGTTAAAGAAATCATTGTATGTCCAGAGAAACTGGAATAATCCCGCTGAAAAAAGCGCCGGTTTCATTAATGGCAATAAAATAGTCGTAAATGTTCTAAAACTTCCACATCCGTCAATGTATGCCGCCTCATCCAACTCCCGCGGTATTCCACGGATAAACTGTATCAGCATATACACAAAAAATGCATTACAGGAGAGTAGCGCTGGAATATAAAATGGAAGATATGTATCCAACCACCCCAACTTACTGTAAAGCGTATATCTAGGTATGATCACTACCGTACTTGGCAGCATCAAAGTTGCTATCAAAATTCCAAGTAAAATCTTCTTTCCCGGAAATCGAAACCTTGAAAATCCATATGCCACAACAGCTGAAGACAGCACGGTAAAAAGTGTCGTAGGTATAACCAACCAAAATGTATTAATAAAATAGGTTGTATAATTATATTGTCCGGTTCCTTGCCATCCTTTTATAAATGAGTCAAAACTAAATGACTCCGGAAGAAGCTGTACAGATCCGAATATTTCACTATTTGTTTTGAATGATGCCATAATCATCCATATCAATGGATAGACCATCAACACTCCCACAAGAACGATAATGATATATAAAATAATCTTGTTGTTTTTTTTCTTTTTCATAGCCTTTACTCCTTAAAAATCACCGCCGTCTTCATAGTATACTTTTCCTGACGAGAATCGGAAAAGCAACAATGTTACAATCAGAATCATTGCAAAAATAATCCACGATATTGCGCTTGCGTATCCCATTTTGAAATATTTAAACGCCTCATTGTATAATTTCATTCCGAGCACATATGTTCCATTATTCGGACCACCATCTGTTACTACGAATGCAGATGTAAAATTCTGCAATGCAGTAATCGTCTGCATAATAACATTAAAAAATAAAATCGGGGATATCTGCGGCAATGTAATATAGAAAAAGCCTTTCACTTTACCTGCTCCATCCAAAGATGCTGATTCATAAAGATCTGCCGGAACCTGTTTTAATGCTGCCAAAAACATGACCATAGAAGATCCAAACGTCCACATTTCCAAAAGACAAATAGTTACCATTGCGGTACCCTCTGTTCCTAACCACTTCACAGACGGTAGCCCTACCATACTTAAAATATTATTAATTGCTCCATCATTCATAAACAGTAATTTCCAAAGAATTGCAACCGCCACACTTCCACTAAACAAAGATGGAATATAGTAAATTGTACGTATTGTCCCAATTCCTTTCATATTTTTGTTTAAAAGTAATGCGATAAACAAAGCCATCATAATCTTTCCCGGCACGGTAAACAATGTATACACAATTGTCACCTGTAAAGATTTGAAAAACTCAGGATCACTTGTAAATAATTTGATATAATTTCCAAAACCAATAAATTCAGGTTTGTTAAAAAACTGATAGTCAGTAAATGAATAGTAGAAAGAAGTCACAAAAGGATAAAGTTGTAATACCAACAGACCAATCAGCCATGGTGCAATATATAAAAGTCCCATATAATCTCTTTTTCTATATCTTCGTATTTTTAATACTGTCTGCCGGGTACTTATATGTTTTTCTTTTTTCATTATTGAAAATCCCCTTTTCTTTTTTAAAAAGCTGCTATAAAATACGGAATATTCCAACGTATTTTATAACAGCCTTTCTTAATTACTTATTTTCGAGAATACTGTTAATCTGCTCTACTCCGTTTGCAGCAGCTTCTTCCGGTGTGCTTTCTTCATATATCACACTTTCAATCATTGTTTTGAAAGCAGCTCCAATTTCTGCATCTGTTGTCAGTCCCATTTCATAAACACCATTTTTATCTGACATTAATTCCACGGATTGAATAACTAACTCATCAACCAATCCCTGCTCTTCACAAATTTTCTGTGCATTTTCTGTAGGCGGTACGGAACGAAGATCTTTTAAAGTAGCTGCCGCTTCTTCGTCATTGAAAAAATAATCCAAAAATTCCACTGCTTCTTCTACGTGCTCACTGTTTTTATTCACACACATTAACTGTGGCGGTTCCAAACTATACCCATCGTTTAACTGCTTTGACGCATCTGTTTGCACTGGCATATTAACTACCATGTATTCTGCATTTTCATTCGCACTTGTAAAATTGTTGATTTGTGAGGAATTAGTCATCACACAAACCACTTCTCCATTTACCCACTTTGTATTTGTCTCAGTTGCACCTTCAAAAGTTGCAGTCTCTCCTGCTGCCTGAACAGTCTTTGTCGAATACAAATCTCTGATATATTGTAAAACTTCTGTTATCTGTTCTTCTGTTGGATTAATTTTCTTTTCTGCATCATTAATAAATGATTTTCCCGTAATCTGCATACTATAAGTACGGAATACATTTGTAAGCAAAGAAGCTGTATCTACATTTAACAAATAATAATCGCTATTATATTCCTGAACTTTCTTTCCCATTTCGAGAAGACTTTCCCATGTTAAATCCGTAAAATCTAATCCAATCTCATCTGCCAATGTCTTATTGACAACAAATGACATTGTCGCCACTCCTGTCGGAATTCCAAGAAGTTCATCTTCATTGTATGTTCCTTTTTTTAGAAGTTCCTCTGAAAATCCAGAAAGATCAATCTGATCTGTATAATCATTAAAGTTTACAAAGAAATCTCCTTGTGCCACATAACTTGGCATCCATCCCGGTCCCATCTGGATAATATCTGCAGCGGTGTTTCCAGCTAATGCCGTAGATAATTTTTCCTGATATCCGTCATCTCCACTGTATTCTGCTTCGATCGTAACATTCGGATGTTCTTTCTCATATGCTTCGATCACATCCAATGTCGCTTCATTTCGTTCATCTCCGCCCCACCAACTAAAACGAAGTGTAACTTTTTCGCCATCTCCTCCGGACTCACTTTTTCCGTTTCCGGTTTCTCCGCCGCCCCCAGCGCATCCAACTACAAGGCTTGTCGTCATCATTGCCGCCAACATGACTGAAAGAACTTTTTTTGTTTTTCTCATTTCGTTTTACCTCCCTTGTCTTGTATGACTTTTTCTGATTTGTATTTTATCCCAATAGAATCATACTTAAAACATCCTCAATTATCATTTTTCTTCATTTTTTATCCACTCCATCCCTTTGCAGAATGCCACTGCGACCGCGGTGCTCACCGCGGTCGCGACGATCCCTGCTCCAACGATCGCTGCCGGATTCACGCTTCCGTACTGACTGCGGTACGCGATCACGTTCACCGGAATGAGCTGCAGAGATGATATATTCATGATCAGAAATGTGCACATTTCATTGCTTGCCACTCCCGGTTTCCGGATCGGTCCCGGCGCTCTTTTCTCCCGCCTCTCTTTTTCCAGATCGGAAAGCGCTCCCATTGCCTCGAGCCCGGCCGGGGTTGCCGCCCAGCCAAGCCCTAAAAAGTTCGCGATAAAATTCATGCAGATCGGCGCATTCGCCTTATGTCCCGGTGGAATCTGAGGAAATAAAAAACGGATCAGGGGACGCATTTTTTTTGACGCCATCTCAATGATTCCCGCCCGGGTCGCGATCTCCATCAATCCTGTCCAGAACGACATCCCCCCCATCATCGTGATGCAAAGCGTCACCGCATCTTTTGCAGACTCCAGCGCCGCATTTGTGATCTCCGGCATCTTGCCGCCGAACGCTCCGAACAAAATTCCCACTGCGATCATTCCCGCCCAAAGGTAATTCATGATGTTTCTTCTCCCATCTCCCACATATATTTTTCCACCAATTCAAACGGCGCAGGACCGACTTTCAACACAGCCTCATGGAACGCTTTCTGCGGGCTGTCCGCTCCCATCTCTTTTATCCAGATTTTCTTCAACTCCAGAAATTCCACATACCCGATATAATATTTTAAATAATTTCCCGGCGCTCCGAGGATCAGATCGTAAATCCGGTCTGTCACCGCCGTATCTTTGATCCCATAATTTGAGAAAAATGCTACCAGATCCGCGCGGCTCCACCCATGATAATGGATCCCGATATCTGCCAACGTATAAATTCCCAACAAAATCGAGCTGTTCTTCTGGAGCAGAACTGCCTGCGCTTTCGGAAACGGCGCCAGTGAATAACTGCACATTTCCGCATAAGTTGCCCAGCCCTCCACATATCCTCCGAAATTCAAAATATTCCGGATCGGAGCCGGGTTCGTTCCCGCATAATATACCGTCTGATATAAATGTCCCGGATACCCCTCATGTGCCAGCGTCGTATACAATGTCAGCGTATTTCCCATATGTGCCTGATTGACATAGATCACATTGTCCTGATAGTCATCGATCGCCGGGATCATATAAAATGCCGGACTCAAATGTGCCTCCATCGCTTTCGGAACATACTTCACATCCACATTCGTCTTGGGGGGCTCCGGAAAACATTTTTTTATCCCCTCTTCCAACTGTTTTAAAATAGAAACCGGATTCGGAGCGGTAACTGCTTCCACCTGCGCAGACGCTGTCTCCTGCGCCTGTTCGACCACAGCGTTTCTTTTTACTGTGTTTCCCCGCTCCGCGTCGGTTCCTGCATCTCCCTGTCCTGCGTTTTCCTGTTCTGCATCCCCTTGTTCTGCATCCCCTTGTTCCGCATTTCCCTGCCCGGCACTTTCATCTGCATTACGCTTCGGCTGTGTATTCTGCCCGATCCCCAGCACTTCCTCCATCGCTTCCAGATCTGCAACGATCTGTCGCCTTGTCAGATCTTCCATCTCCTCCACTGTTCGTTCAGATCCGGTCTCTTCACGCACAATCTGCTCATAATACGCCGTCCCGTTCGGAAGATAGCAGAGCCCCTGCTCATTTTTCCCTGTGCCTTTCAACTCCTGCACTTCCGCTTTCAGCTTTCCGTATGCAGGGAGGACATAGCTGTTCAGCGCCAGCGCATTTTCCTGTATGTACTCGCTCTTCTCGCTCTCATTCAATTCTTTTACCTGCTTGATCCTTTCTACGAATGTAGAAATCAGATAGTTATTTTCGCCCATTTCCATAAATGCGGTACATTGTTCCATCACCTGATCCGCAGCTGCATCCGACATGAACAATCCTGCTTTTGATTTTTCTTTTTCAAAATCGATCAATGACTCAAAATATTCCGGTGTCGTACGCATCAGTTCCAGATAAATTTCCACATCTTCCCTGCACGTCAGTGGATACTCGGAAAGCAGTACCGGAAGTTGTGTCTGCACTCCACTGACCAGCCCGAGCGGCTCATCATATAAAATATATTCGGCGTCATCTGCCATCAGCTCCAAATAATATTCCAAAATATCGTATGTCAGACGGTTCTGCACATCCAGCTTCTCATAGAGAAAAGTTTTCAACATTTCCTGTAAGTTTTCCACAGAAGCCTGTGTCTCTTTTCCATCTACCGTAAAATTTCCAAATGTTACGGTACTGTGTTCAATCCCATATGCTTCCGGTTCACGCAGCGTATAATGAAGACTTACTGTATTCGACTCCAGTTCTTCACAAAAAACCCGCTCCGTGAATTTCTTAAATTTCCGGTTCTGTCCCTCCTCCGAATTGCTTTTTCTGCCAAGAAAAAACAAACCTGCTGCCAGTCCGGCAACGAGGAACACGCCTAATAGATACCTGGACGATTTGGGAAGTTTCCACCTCTTCTTCTGCTCTGTTTCCTCCCTCTCTGCGCATTTTTGAAAAACTGCCGTTCCATTTTTTTGTACGTTTTTCCGCAAAATAAAAACTCCCCGGAATACTTTGCTTATACTTATTTGTAAAAACAAAGATTTATTCCGAGGAGCCGGCATATTCTGTTAAGAACCTTATAACATCTCCTCATGATAAGGAGCATCCTATGAAATTATTTTTATATCTTTCCGATTTTATCGTGCCGTTCCTCATTCTTGCGATCATCGTATACGGAATCCTGATGGGAACCAATGTCTATGACAATTTTATCAAAGGTGCAAGGAGCGGTTTCCTGACCGTGATCAAGATCATGCCGACGCTGATCGGGCTGATGGTTGCAGTCGGTATTCTCCGTGCATCCGGATTTCTTGAATTTTTTGCCCGTCTGATCGGAAAAATAACGCTGTATATCGGCTTTCCCGGCGAATTGGTCCCTCTGACTCTCGTGAAAATGTTTTCCTCCTCCGCAGCTACCGGATTGCTCCTGGATATTTTCAAAGAATATGGAACAGACTCCAGACTCGGACTGATCGCGTCGATCTCGATGTCCTGCACCGAAACCATTTTTTATACAATGAGCGTCTATTTCATGACTGCCAAAGTAACAAAAACACGTTACACCCTTGCCGGCGCTCTTCTTTCCACGCTGGTCGGTCTCATCGCCAGCGTCGTGCTTGCAGGATGGATGGTTTGAGAAATTCGGTCATTTTCAATCTGCCGATTTAAAAAGCTGTGTTGCCTCTTTCCAGCACTGCCGTCCTGCCGCGATCACAGAGCACGGTCGATCCAAAGTAACCATTCCGCCCTCCAATGTGGAAATGAATCCGCCTGCCTCCATCAGAATCAACGATGCCGCCGCATAATCCCACGGATGGAGCATCAGTTCTACATAGATCCCATTGCTTCCCGAAGCGACCCGGCAAATGTCAAGCGCGGCGGAACCGCTGCTTCGGATCGCAAGCGTATGGAGATACAGTATTTTTGCATATCGGAAAATGCGGTCCGTCTCGCTCGTATCATTCGAATTATATCTGGCACAGCCAAATGCAGCCAGATTTTCCCCAAGCCCTTTTTCACTGCTGTGGATCCGCTTTCCGTTCTTGTATGCGCCCTCTCCTTTAACCGCCGTGTACAATTCTTCTGTATATGGATTGTACACAACGCCGAACTGCATCCGTCCTTTCCATGCAAGACCGACGGAAACGCAGCTGAATTTATAATCAAAGATAAAGTTGGTCGTACCGTCGATCGGATCGATAATGAAACAATAACCGTCGCCAAGTTCCTGACGGATCCCGTCTTCCTCCGCAAGGAAATTCGCCTCCGGAAGAAGCTGGCGGAAATTCCGGATCAAAAACGACTGCACATCTTTGTCATATTTTGTGACAAAATTGGCGATCCCCTCTTTGTCATAGACCGGGATCTCCGCTTCGTGCGCCTCCCGGATCATCGCTCCCGCCTGTTTTACTATCTCGATCAACTGCTCGTACATCTTACCTTTATACCTCACTCTTATCTTATTTTCTGTTTGTCTTTCCCTATGTTACCGTCTGGATACTTCTTTGTCAAACCCAAGTATCAGATAGAGGATCAAAATACAGGTTTATCAAACTCATTGTTTTACATTTTTTAATATGGTAAAATAAACATGTCTTCAGCATGCAGTCTTGCGGAAATGTATGTTCTTTGTATGCTGTGGACAGCATAATAAGATACTCGAAATGAATGTGAGGTAATCGTTATGGCAAGTGTGACTTTAAAAAATTTAAATAAAATTTATCCGAACGGATTTGTGTCGGTCAAAGATCTCTCTCTTCACATCGCAGACGGAGAATTTGTCACTTTCTATGGTCCAAGCGGCTGCGGAAAATCCACAGTCCTCCGAATGATCGGCGGACTTGAGGATATTACTTCCGGAGAGATTTATCTCGGCGACGATCTGCTCAACGATATTCTCCCACGCGACCGACATCTTGCGATGGCATTTCAAAATTACACACTGTACAATAATTTCAACGTCTACGACAATATGGCTCTCGGATTGAAACTACGCAATATGCCCCGCAATATCATCGATACCCGGGTAAAACAGGCTGCGGATTTTTTCGGCATCTCTCATGTCCTCCACAAAAAAATCCGTTCCGTCAGCGACTCGGAAAAGCAAAAAGCCGCGCTTGGACGGGCGATCGTGTTCCACCCGAAAGTACTGCTCCTTGATGAAGATTTCGCGCACCAACAGGAAAAACTGCGCGAAGAAATGCTGCGCGATGTCAAAAAGATCCACCGTAAACTTGGACTTACGATCCTCTATGTTACCAATAAATACGACGAAGCGATCACGCTCGGAACAAAGATCGTCTTCATGAAAGACGGACAGATCACCGAAGTAAGATAGAATCCGCAACGTCGGTGTACTCATATGTTTCCCCGGTCAAAAGCCGGGGAATTTCTATGCAAAAAGCTTTTGTATATTCTTCCGAATTGTTGAAACATCTATTCTCGACCTGCTGTTCCAGTGTCAATGTTCCCCCATGCATCTCTATGATTTTTGCTGAAATCCCAATCCCCAGCCCGCTTCCGCTCTTCTGGCTTCTTGAAGTATCTCCCATTACAAACGGGTCAAAAATATGCTCTGCCAGCTTTTTTTCTATTTCCGACCCCGAATCCGCAATTCGGATGTACCAGTTTTTTGCCTGTTCTTCCAGAGAAACCCGAATCTTCGTTCCTTGGGGATTATGTTTTACGGCATTCACAAGCAAATTTATAACTGCACGCGTAAACTGCATCGGATCGATCTGCGCCATACATTGTTTTTCCGGAATCACAACTTCCAACGCCATTCCCTTGTCCTCTGCATCCATATAGATCCCCGCAACACATTCCCTCAACAATTCGGAGAGATCTTTTTCTTCTTTTTTTAACTCAAACCCCTCACTGTCTAATTTCACATAATCAAACAACAATGTGATCAAATGGCTCATCTGCATTGACTTTGCATGAATCGCCTTTAAATACTCTTCCTGTTTCTCTTTAGAATCCACCATGTGATCGACAAGCGCCTGCGCATATCCTGCAACCGTCGTAATCGGTGTTTTCAGATCGTGCGCCATGTCCGACAAGAGAAGATTTCTTCTCTGTGTAAACGTCTCCTGCTGTCTTCGGTCGTATTCGCGGATTTTTTCCACCTTTCGGACGATCATTCTGCTGTAAATAAAAATCCCGATTAAACAGGGCAGTAAATAACAAAGCAATACTCCTGCCACTGTAACAAATATCAAAAGCAGATTCCGCGCGTCCATCTCCTCCATTCCAAAAGAAACATATTTTTCAGCAACATTTCCAAACACCAGCAAAATCGATTTCGGAAGCAATGTTCCCAATGTCAAATCGAAAAATCGAAGAAGAACCAGCCACAACACCGAGAGCAGCATCAAAATCCGTTCTGAAGATGAGATTCCTGTCGGAAAAATTTCTGTATTGATATATGTGTTGATCATTGGGATCAAACCTTTTGAAACTGCCATATTTACGATAATTTCCGTAAAGAGCACAAGTACCATCATTGCGATCAGACGCAAAATAAAATAGCGGTTCAAATGTTCTGTTGGTTTATCCGTTTCATTCCCCACTTTTTACCTCCAATGCCTCCCGCTGCTCAACATTATTTTCATTACTTCCCATCATTTGGCTTTGCTTCCCGGTTCTCGCCGCAAAATCGATACCCTAATCCCCGTATCGTTTTAATATAACGATTGCCGTCATCCGAAAGCTTCGCACGCAGCTTACTGATGCAAACCATCACGTTGTTATCATCCTGCATATATTCACTTTCCCATCCCGCTTGAAAAAGCGCCGATTTCGTAAATACTTTTCCCGGATGTTCCATAAACAAGTGCATCAGTCGAAATTCAACCGAAGTCAGTTCAATCTGTTCCTCTCCGCGATACAGTGTACATGAATCCAGATTCAACATCAGATCTGCCGCACAAATCACGCTTGCTTCTTCTTTTTTCTTTCCGCTGCCGAGTACATAAAACCGTCGGATATTGGAATGGATCCTGGCTACGGCTTCCAGTGGATTAAACGGTTTCGTCAAATAGTCGTCGGCTCCGAGATCCAAGCCTAAGATCCGATCCGCATCGCTGTCTTTTGCCGATAAGATCAACACCGGTATATTATTTTCTTTCCGTACTTTCCGAAGCACGGAAAATCCATCTAATTCCGGCATCATAATATCCAGTACAAGCAGATCCACCTGCTCCTTTTTCAATAACTCCAAAGTCTCGATCCCATTCTGGCTTTCCAGAACCCGATACCCGTCTTTTTCCAGATAGAGCCGGAGTAGTTCCCGGATCTCCGGCTCGTCATCTGCGATCAAAATACTATATCCTGTCATAGCTTTCCTCTTTCACTGCCTGATAAAATGCTGCATCTGTACTATATTGATAAGGATTTGAATAAAAGATTCCCACAAGACCAAATGTCATCGCAGACAGGAAATTCCACAATATAAACGACAGGTCCAAAACAAACGCACGCCATTTATTTCCTTTCATTAATTCCCGGCTCTTTGCAAATGCTTCCTTGGAATCCAATTCCGTATCTTCTGCCAGAAGATACGGGATCAGCCGGTATTCATAACTTTTAACGATACCCGGTATTATAAACAAAAGTGTCCAAAGTACAACTTTCACATCCATAAAGAACATGATCTTTACACTATTCTTATACGATTTATCAAAGACATAACCAAGCTCTTTAATATCCGCATTTTCCCGCAGATTCAGGTAAAAGAACCGGCGGCATCCGATTTCCAACGGATTTAGCAGAAATACATCGATCACCACTGCTACCCCTAAAATAATTACAGCTGCCGTAACAACCCAGAATACAAAGAACGCAAACCCTGTATCCGTCATTTCATCGATTTTCAAAGAAATCACAGATATCTCATCATCCGTTGTCTCGGGAGTTTGACAGTTGAATATCGAAAAAAGTACTCATAGGTCGCATAAAACCTGCTTTTTTTATGTTAAATTTTCTGTTTTTATAGCTGTTATTTTATGTTATTGTGTGGTATAATAAGGGATAGGAGGGATGACAGATGAATCTTCATATAACAAAATCAAAAAATGCAGAGTCCTTTTATATCTGTAAATCTTATACAAAAGCAAATGGCAGCACTACTTCAGCTATCGTCCGCAAGCTGGGAACCTTAGAACAACTTTTGCCTGAACATGGTCCTACAAGAGATGATGTCGTTGCATGGGCAAAAAATGAAGTGAAAATAGAAACTGAAAAATATAAAAAAGAAAAAGAAGCACAGACAGTATTGATACCATTCCATGCGGATAGACAATTAGATTATGACAAGCAGGTCTTCTTCCGTGGTGGCTATCTGTTTCTCCAATCCATTTATTATCAACTACAAATGAATAAAATCTGCCGGAAATTGAAACAAAAATATAAATTCAAGTATGATATCAATGCGATCCTCTCGGATCTGATTTATGCAAGAATCTTAGAACCTTGCAGCAAACGTTCTTCTTACAAAGTTGCATCTGAATTCTTAGAAAAACCATCCTATGAACTTCATGATGTCTACCGGGCATTGGATGTACTTGGTGCGGAATGTGATCTTATTCAGTCTGAAGTTTACAAAAACTCCCACTTACTTGGAAAAAGAAATGATAAGATCCTTTATTATGACTGCTCGAATTATTACTTTGAAATTGAACAAGAAGATGGAAATAAAAAATACGGGAAAAGTAAAGAACACAGACCAAATCCAATCATTCAAATGGGATTGTTTATGGATGGAGATGGGATTCCCCTTGCTTTTTCTCTTTTTTCGGGAAATGCAAACGAGCAGACCTCTCTCAAACCGTTAGAAAAGAAAGTTCTTGGAGATTTTGGTTGTCAGAAATTTATTTATTGCAGCGATGCCGGGCTTGGCTCTGAATCAATCCGGGAATACAATCACATGGGGGAACGGGCTTATATCGTAACCCAGTCCATCAAAAAGCTGAAAAAAGAAGAAAAAGAATGGGCATTAAATTTACAGGGATTTAAAAGAGTATCCGATGGAACTCCTGTTGATATCACAAAACTACCCGAAGGTGATAAAGGACTTTATTATAAAGACGAGCCATACACCACAAAGAAGCTGCATCAACGTCTGATCATTACCTATTCTCCTAAATATGCCCTTTATCAAAAATCTATTCGAGACAAACAGATTGAACGGGCACAAAAGATGCTGGATTCAGGGAGCACAAAAAAGAACCGAAAAAATCCAAATGATCCAGCACGTTTCATCGGAACGATCGCTGTAACAGAAGAAGGCGAAGCTGCTGATGTAAAGCAGTATCTAGATGAAACCAAGATTTCTGAAGAAGCCCAGTATGATGGATTTTACGCAGTATGCACAGATCTTTTAGATGACGAAGTTGGTGATATTTTAAAAGTAAGTGAAGGAAGATGGCGGATAGAAGAATGTTTCCGGATTATGAAAACAGATTTTTCTGCAAGACCTGTCTATTTACAGGATGAAAACCGGATCAAAGCACATTTTCTAATTTGTTTTCTTGCATTGACCATATACCGCTTCCTTGAGAAAAAACTGGATGCTAAATATACATGTGAAGAATTATTAGATATTCTAAAAGAAATGAATTTCGCCGAAATACAGGAACAGGGATTCATTCCTTTATACAAACGAGAAAGAATTACGGATGATCTTCATGACGTCTGTGGTTTCCGAACAGATTATCAGTTCATAACAAAAAGTAAAATGAGAAATATTCAGAAAAAAAGTAAAGGGAAAGAATAAAATACTATAATCCGTGACAACAGCAAAAATCGCTGCAGCCCAGTAACCACAAGGGATACAGCGATTTTTTCTCTTCCTAACTGTCAAAGATGGGATTTTCAAAGAAATCACAGATATCTCATCATCCGTTGTCTCTTCAGCCTCCATATTTCCCATCGTATTCTCCGAAGAATACGATGATTCAGAGGACTCCACAGACTCTGTGGAGTCGGAAGCTCCTGAAGATGATCCAACTGATGCGCCTCCCGCCATACCGGCACTACCTGCCGCAAATGTGATGATGATCGCCGCAAGCACTGCTTTCCAATAGTTCCCCCGCATCCGGATCTTTCCGGTTTCTTTCATTTTCTTTCTTGACCATATACTCATCTCGTTCCCTCCTTACAACTTTCAATGATTTATTTTCTTTGTTGTAAAGAGTATATCACCTGCGTCTTAAACTACAATGGTTGAAACCTTAACGTAACCTTATTTTCTCCCCACCGAATGTATTGTCCTTTGTACATCGACACTATCATTTTTCTATTCCAGAATCTGTTTCACTTTCTCTTCCGAAATCCCGCAAATCTCGGCAATCTCCTCTAATGACTTTCCTGCCTGTGATAACTTAAAGATTCGTTTTGCAAGAAGCAGCGCTTTCTCTTCGCCCTCACGGAATCCGGACTCTCTACCTTCACGAATGCCATCCTCTCTGCCTCTCCGCAGACCATCTGCTTCACCCTCACGTCGTCCCTCTTCCCACGCTTCTTCACGTTCCATCCGTATATGCTTTTCCTGATCATATTCAAAGATACTCATCGCTTTTGCCTCCGCTCTGTGTTTCTCCAGAAACTCTTTTAAAACGCCCTCATCTATACACTCGCAAATTGCCCGTTCCACCGCATCTTCCAGACTTATTTTCTCTGTATACTTACGGATCTTATCTGTGTAAATTGCATATTCTTTCAGCGTCTGACAAGCTTCTTTCAAATTCTGATTATGTGTTCCGTTGATATTCAGCATCGTCGCTTCCAATTCCAACTTATAAGACTTATCTTTCACCGTATACATATCAGAAAGCCGCAGCACCTGTCGATCCGGGCAGTCTTTTCTCCCATTATAGAAAATAATAAACTCCGGCGTCGGGATTTCTACGAGCCTTGTTCCGTACAAATTGACATCTTTTGTAATACTTGCGTATTGATTCGCAATATAAAGTAAAAATCGAAGCGGCAGATTCGGATTATATGTCGACTGATGCTCGTACAGTGAAAGCCTGCCGTCGATCAGAAACGAAACATCATTCTTGATCGACATGTAAATGGCATTTTCCAGTGTATTGATTTCCAAAAGTTCCGGGTCTGTATAATGTTTTCCACTAATTGCATTATAAAGTTCCAACAGATTTTTCTTGTCCTCAAACAGCATAATGAATACGGTTGATTTGAACGTCCGGTTGACTGCCGGCATTGCCGCATCACTTTTTCCTGTTTGATCGCTCGTCACCATGCTGTCTTTCTCCACAACATTATCGTTTGCCGCCAAGTTATCATTGATTACCAGGTTTTCATTGTTTCCCATATGCAATTCCTCCTGTGTAATAATCGTGCAGAAAGAATAAACATTGAAATATACTGAAAGCACATTGCCACTTCACATAACAACAAATATGTCACTTTCTTTCCCGAAAAATTCTCTCTGCTGTTGTAATTTGAAACCAAAAGCATTGAGATTTTCCGGATGTGTCAATAGAATGTTGGACGCGGTTCTCACCGCTCAGAACGAAATCCGTCAGAAATATAATGCTTTTCCAGTATGATAGCACAAACAGAACACAAATACCAGCAAAACTTTGTCCGGCTCAAATGCAAAAATGCCGTTGGAGAATTGTTTTGTACTATACGCATCCACACTTCTCCCCCGACATCCGGATATTAACACCTAAATATAAATTTTTATTTCGCATCCCGCTCCAGATAGTTATAAATCTCCCGTTTCGGAACGCCGCGGTCTTTCGCCACCAGTTTCATCGCCTCTTTTTTACTGCTTCCCTGTGCTAAATATTGTTCCATATGCTGCTCGATCGAAAGTTCTTCCCATTTTGCTTTTTCTTCCTGTTCGATTTCTTCTCGGCTTCGTCCCTCGATCACAAGCACACATTCCCCTTTCGGATCATTTGCCTTATAGTAAGCCGCCGCTTCTGCCAATGTAGCACGAAATGCGGTCTCATGCCGTTTTGTCAATTCCCGGCATACTGTGATCTTTCTCAGCTCTCCAAGACGATCTTTAAGCAATTCTAAAGTCTTGATCAGCCGATGAGGCGCTTCGTAAAGAATCATCGTCCTCGTTTCGCGTTCCAACTCTTCCAATACTTTTTCCCGCTCTTTTTTATCCGCCGGAAGAAATGCCTCGAAAGCAAATCTTCTTGTCGAAAGTCCCGAGATCGTCAACGCCGTCACGCACGCTGCAGCTCCCGGAAGAGAGGTCACCGGAACTCCCGCCTCGTAACACATCTGTACCAGTTCTTCACCCGGATCGGAAATTCCCGGCGTTCCGGCATCTGTGATCAACGCGATACTCTGCCCCTCCAAGAGCCGCTCCACCAACTTTCTGCCTTTTTCATATTTGTTATATTCATGATAACTGGTCATCGGCGTCGTGATCTCAAAATGATTCAAAAGTTTGATACTGTTGCGTGTATCTTCCGCCGCGATCAGATCCACTTCTTTCAAAATACGGATCACCCGGAAAGTCATATCTTCCAGATTTCCGATCGGCGTTGCGCACAAATATAATGTTCCCGGCATCATTTTACTTTCCCCTTTCATACATGATGATCGGCGGTTCCACGGTCACACGCGATTTACCGCCCTTTAATCCCTCGATCATCACCATCGTCGGTTCCTTATCAATATACGGATGCACAAACCGGATCCGTTTCGGTTCAATCTTGTACTGACACATCTTTGACAAAATCTCTGCCAGCCTGAACGGCTTGTGTATCATATAAAACCGACCTTTGCTTTCTTTCAAAAGCTTCGCGCTCTCCCGCAGAATATCGTCCAACGTGCAGAGTACTTCATGCCGGGCGATCGTTCTGGCATCACCGTCATTCTGTAATCCGTGATGATTTAACATATATGGCGGATTCGTTGTAATCACATCAAAAGAGGCGGCGTCAAACAACTCCGCCGCTTCTTTTATATCTCCTGTTACAATCTCGACTTTTTCTTCCAAATGATTATACGAAACACTTCGTCTTGCCATGTCCGCGCTCTCCGGCTGGATCTCCAGTCCTGTAAAGCGGGAGCCTTTCGTCTTTGCCGAAAGCAGGATCGGGATCACGCCTGTTCCCGTTCCGAGATCCAAAAGCTGTTCCCCCGGTTTTACTTTTGCAAAATCCGTCAGGAGCACCGCATCCACGCCAAAGCAAAAACGCTGCGGATCCTGTATGATATAATATCCGGAAAGCTGCAGGTCATCCAGACGCTCTCCGGGTTTTAAAATGTTTTCTTCCGTCATCCTATTGCTTCTCCAATGACGCCAGTTTCTTCATCTCTTCCTTAGAAACTTTCGCTTTTTTTCTGCGCGGTCTGAATTTCAGTTCTTCCGCTTTATATTCCCGGATCTCTTTTTCGTCATTTTCCAGATTGACAACTACTTTCACCTGTCTGCGCAGCACGCTCAATGAATGTACGGTTCCGGTCAGACCGTCGCTCGTCGTCACGGTATCTCCAACCGATGGAAGCTGACTGTTCAATTCCTCATATGTCTCTTCCTCGTTTGTCAGACAACACATCAGCCTGCCGCATACACCGGAAATCTTACTCGGATTCAAGGAAAGATTCTGCTCTTTTGCCATCTTGATCGACACCGCCGCAAACTCAGACAGATACGTACTGCAGCAAAGCGGTCTTCCGCAGATTCCGATGCCGCCGCGGATCTTCGTCTCATCCCGCACACCGATCTGCCGCAATTCGATCCTTGTCCTGAAAACAGCCGCCAGATCCTTTACCAGCTCGCGGAAGTCAATTCTTCCGTCTGCCGTAAAGTAAAACAACACTTTATTATTGTCAAACGTATATTCCGCATCGATCAGCTTCATGTCCAATCCATGTTTACGGATCTTCTCAAGGCAGATCTTAAATGCTTCTTTTTCTTTCTCTCTGTTCTTCTCCTCGGTCTTATGATCCTGCTCCGTCGCAATACGGATCACGGACTTCAGCGGCTGGATCACCTCGTCGTCCGGCACTTCTTTCGGTCCGCTCACGACCCGTCCGAATTCCACCCCACGGGCAGTCTCCACAATTACATTATCTCCCTGGCGGATTTCCAGTTTCCCCGGCGAAAAGAAATAAATCTTTCCTGCCACCCGGAATCTCACTCCGATTACTTTCACCATGTTCTAGTTCTCCTTTATCGTCAATAAAAGCAATTCCATCGTCAGTTCAAAGTTTACATTTGCTTTCAGTCTTGCTTTCGCTTTTTCCAGTCCATCCAGGATATTTTCGATCCCCTCATAAGAACTCTTGCTGGCGCGCTCTTTGATATAACGCATCTGATCGGAAAATACGACCCGATCCACATTTTTCGTCGCTTTATAAATCAACACGTCCCGGTACCAGATTGCGATCACATCCAGATAATCTGTAATATCCATCTTAAATTCCGTACATTTCTTCACTGCGCCCATCAGTTCTTCCGTCTGCATATCATCAATATTGCGCAGCAGATGAACCGCTTCTTCTTTCACTTCATTGAAATGCTCCGAAGTCGCAAGCGCGATCGCTTTTCCCATATTGCCCTGCGCAAATGCGACACAGATGTCCGCCTTATAATCCGGAATCTCCATCTGTTCCATCAGATATTTTTTTACAAGCTGGTCTTTGATATTCCGAAGCTTGAGCATCACGCATCGGGAACGGATCGTCGGAAGCAGCACTTCCGCATTCTCCGTCAATAACAAGATCACCGCATATTCCGGCGGCTCCTCGATCGTCTTTAACAATGCATTCTGCGCCTGCACCGTCATCATGTCCGCATCCGCGATAATATAAACCTTATAACGGCTGCTGTAAGGCTTGATCACAATATCATTGTTCACCTGCTCCCGGATCTCATCTACACTGATCGAAGCCGGTTTTTCATGTGTCACCCGGATAATATCCGGCTGATTCCCACTGAGCGCCTGTTTACAGGACTGACACTTTCCGCAGGCGTCTCCGTCCGCCTCACGATCATGGCACTGCAGGCTCATTGCAAATAGATTCGCCAGAAGTTTCTTACCGGATCCCTTTTCCCCATTCAGAATATACGCATGGGAAACCATCCCGGAATTCACTGCATTTCCTATATATTGTATAATATTCTTATGTCCTACTACGTCTTTAAATCCACTCATATTCTTCACCTGCCGCCCTTTTTCTGCTTTGTGTTATGGAATCTCCCCAGGCTACACGGTTAAGTATAGCATACTTCCTGAAAAAGTTATAGTCCCTCAGATTTTTATCAGATTTTCTTAATAGTTTCTTTCCTGTTTTTTACACCATCTTTATTTTGTGATCACAATTCCGAAACAATTATTTTTTATTATAATCTCATACAAAGCGAACAGCTTTTTTAATATAAATTAATCCTCTCATTCCTTTTTCGGCCGGTGCTATAAAAGCCCGGCTTTTCTCATGTCCGGGTTTTTCTGTCGTTTATCTTTCTCTGTGTACCCGTTCCCCGTTCTGATCTGAAACAATGAACCGGCAGATTTCTTCCACGCATGTTTCAAATTCCACATTGCAAAATCTTCTTTCTATCCCTGCCTGTTCCAGTTTTTCTTCGGAAAAATCATCCTGATCCGCCAGAAATCTCCGGCACATCTCCGCATATTTGGGATTTGCCTGCTGCTGTTCCCGTTTCAGCGCACGCTCCAGCCGAATGCCGTCTTCCACCTCAATATAGATCCCGATCACTTTCTCACTTCCAAAATACCGACGCATTTCCGCATAAGACTCCAATGTCCCGATCACAAGATAATCTTTTTCGTCCAGAGAAATCTGTCCGTCATTCACTGTAAAATATTTCCACACGCCGCACTTTGTATTGTATGCACGCAGTTCGATCACACGCCCCTCCTCTTCCAGCTTTTTTAAGCCTGTCTCATCTGTAAAATAATACTCCACCCCATCGCGTTCTCCCTCTCGGATCGGACGTGTCGTGTACATTGTGATCTGACTTAGTTCCGGCATCCGCTTTTGGATTTCTTTGAACACCGAATCTTTCCCGGAAGAGCTTTTCCCCATAATATAATAAATTTTTCCCATTGCTATAACCTCAATATCTCCTAATTATTCTCACAATCTATTTTGGAAAGAACTTCGATCTGTCCTTGCCGCTTCAATCCCTCAATTTCAAATCCAATGGAACGGTATTCCAGAAGAAGCCGTATCGCTTCCTCCGAAATCCGTTCTCCCGGCACAATGAGCGGGATTCCAGGCGGATACAGATATGCATATTCCGCTGAAATCTGACCGACTGCCTCATTCCATCGAACCGACTTCCGTCTTTGCTCCCGATTTCTCCTGTTCCATACATCCCCACTGCTACAAATTTGCTCTAACTGCGGAAGTATTCCGATCTTCACACTCTTTACAGACAAATCATCTGTCGTCTTCTGAACTTCCCAATTCATATCAATTTCAAATAAAGCGTCCTCAAGCCGTTCCATTCCGGCATCTGTATCACCGATCGACGTCATTGCAATGATATAAGCCCCTGCCGCCATCTCCATCTGCAAATGATAATGTTCCAACAATTCTTCATACAGCTGCTTTCCTGTAAGCATTGTATTTTTTGTGGAGATCACGATTTTTGATCTGTCAAAATGCTCAGATTCTTCTAATTCCAGATTTTTCAGTTTTCCCAGTTTCTTTCTCGTTCTTTGCAGACGGTCCGCATATCTTGAAAACAAATCATCCGCTTTCGTCTCAAGAAGTCCCATACATGCATCGATACCTGCCATCAAGATATACGAAGGACTACTGGATTGAAACATATGCAGATATTTCCGTACAGCCTCCCGATCTGCCAGATTCCCATTCATATGAAGTAAGGCCGTCTGGGTCGGAGCAGGCAACGTCTTGTGGACACTGTGGATCACCACATCCGCCCCCTGCTGATTTGCATTTTCCGGAAAATATGGATGAAACCCGAAATGTGCTCCATGAGCTTCGTCAACGATCAACGGAATGCCGAATTCATGAACTGCTTCTGCAATCGCCCTGATATCCGAAACCACTCCGTCATAGGTAGGGGAAGTGATCATGACCACCTGGATTTCTTTCCCATATTTCCCAAGTGCTTCTCTCACAGCTTCCACTCGGATTTCTCCGTTTAATCCCGTACTTTGGTCCATTTCCGGATATAAATAAACAGCATGCAGTTCATTGAGCTCAATCGCATGATACACCGATTTATGACAGTTTCTCGCTGTAAGAATCCTGCCGCCTCGCTTTGTACATCCCATGATCGCGCTCAATATACCGGCAGTGCTTCCGTTGACGATCCAGCACGTCTCTTCCGCATGATACAGATTTGCCGTACATTCCTGCATTTCTTTTAAAATTCCCTTTGCATGATGAAGATCATCAAAGCCATCTATTTCCGTAATATCGATCCCGTAAGGCAGAGCCGCTCCGGTCAATCCTCCGTTTCGCTTATGTCCCGGCATGTGGAATCCGTAAAAATCAGATTGTTCGTATTTTTTTAGTTCGTCATACAGCGATTTCATAATGTCCCCCGGCAACTCCCGTCTTTATTCATTTTATTTTAACATGGTCAAAATCCATTGTAAATGATTCGTTCTTTTACAAAAAATTTTTAAAAAATTCAATAAAAATTCCGGCAGACTTTACATCCGCCGGAATCCTACATTCCTCTTAATTATGCCAACGCCGATTTTTTAACTTGTCCAAGTCCTTTTACAACTGCCGGAATACTTATGATGATGACCGTGATCACAGCTTCCGCAAGCAGAAAGCTGTAATTATATACGATCGGATAAACCGCTTTTAATGACTGCGGGAAATTCTCCGGCATATAATCCATCCAATACAAGTATCCGCCTAATGCATGAAACGCACCTCGGGCGATCACCGCAGCAATATATCCTTTCAACAGTCCGTGACTGCTTTTTGCAAAAAGTCCGGCAACTCCAAGCGCTGCAAACGCAAGGATATAATCACAGCATACCTGGAAAAATGAAAGTACATAAGGCTCCTGCAAAAACTGCATGATCCCATATGCCAGACCTGCAAAGATCCCGGTCTGAACGCCGTACCAATTTCCGATCAGCACGATAAAAAGCATACTGCACAGAGTCACACTGCCTCCCCATGGAAGTGAAAATAATTTCAAATAGGACGTCACATATGCCAAAGCAATGGCCATTGCACAAAATACAAGCTGTCTTGTTCCCATTTTCTTTTTCTCAGAATTTCTTCCCGCAAATAAAATTGCCAGTACAAACAATGCGATCCCCGCGATCACACAAACGACATATCCGGCTGTCGTCAAACCACCCTCCGCATTTACCAGTAAATCAAACATAAAAAATCCTCCTTATTTTCTTTGATTGAAAACAAGGAGGACTCATCTTTCGTATCGTATCAATAATAAAATCTGATCGAAAAATTAGCACACCGGTATAGACATATCCTACGTTGGCATTATCCAAATCAGGTTATGGGTCGAAGTCTTACGCTTCCTCTCAGCCTGCAACACAAGCTCCCCTTGTCATCAACTTAACAGGTTTAATCTTATCTTTTTTTCCGGTTTCTGTCAATATACTTTTCTCACTTATCCACAAACTTTTCCAATATCGAGAAAGTTTTACACATTTTACTTTGTTTATCCTCACTGTGCACTTATCTCACAAGCGACTTATCTTTCCATTTTTCACTCTTAATTCTCAAAAATGAAACACTGGCTCCAACACCCCATCCAATCGGTATAGACCACCAGATCGCACTGGATCCGATAAAATGTGCCAGTAAATAAGCTATAAATACGCGCACAAACAAATTAGACATGGAACTTATCATAAACGCTTTCATATCTCCGGCGCCGCGAAGAAGTCCGTTTCCCACAAACAAAAATCCCATCAGCACATAAAACATAGATACTGTTTTCATGTAACTCATTCCATATCCCATCGCACTGCCTTCCGCCCCCGCATTTAAGAAGAGTCCCAACAAATTTGGACCAAATAAGAAAATTACTCCCGTGATGATCAGAGAAAAGATCAATACCATTAACATACTTGCCCGATACCCTGCCGTTACCCGCTCCGGTTTATCTGCACCGATATTCTGAGCCGTATAGCTGGACATCGCATTGGAAAAATTCATATTCGGAAGCATCGCCAGAGTATCAATTTTTGTTGCCGCGGTATATCCTGCCACAAAAACTTTTCCATAAGAATTGACAAGTCCCTGCATCATCATCATACTCAACGAAACCATAGACTGCTGAAGCATGGACGGAATCCCGACACGGGCAATCCTCGCCGCTGCAGACCGCTCAAACAGCTTTGGTTTGATTCCCTGGCATTCTTCCTCACTTTCCATCCGCTTTAGTCGTTTCATCAAAACAACAAAAGAGATTACAGCACACATCCCCTGTGCAATCAATGTCGCCCATGCCACTCCTGCTACTCCCATATCAAACCGTATTACAAATAAAAGATCCAATCCAATATTTGTAAGCGCAGATACCATTAAAAAACGAAGCGGTGTATTACTGTCGCCTAATGCATTATAAATCCCATTTAATGTATTGTATAAAAAAAGAAAAATTGCCCCTCCGAAATAGATTCTCAAATAAGACAACGAATCATTCATGATATCCGGATCCGTTCCGAGAATTTTTAAAAGCGGAGACGCAATCATTTCACCAGTCCCCATAATTCCCAGACCGATCACTCCAAGAAGTATCAATGCAGTAAAAATCGTTGTTTTCATAACTTGAATCTGACCAGCTCCATATAGCTGTGAGATCACAACCGTACATCCCATTGATAATCCCGACGCGATCGCCACTGCCAGGAATACGACCGGAAAAGAAGATCCTACTGCCGCTAATGCATCTTCTCCAACAAATTTACCAACAACCATAGAATCTACCATATTGTAAAGTTGTTGGAATAAATTGCCTAATATCATCGGCATCGCAAAAAGAAACAACAGTTTTAAAGGTTTACCCTCCGTAAGATTTTTTACCATTTCCAAACACTTCTCCTCTTTATATTTTCGATCTCCATGATATATTTAACAGCAAAAAACAGCGAACCCTCTTGCTATACTTGAGTTTCCGCTGTTCTTCATTCATGAGCGTGCGGGGATT
>QFCH01000284.1_pt1 | contig 103958 bp, 102 predicted proteins | sample 5346071 | NCBI WGS metagenome assembly QFCH01 (sample SAMN09062255, study PRJNA434731) | Human gut metagenome, whole genome shotgun sequencing project. | isolation source: stool timepoint B chromium assembly | host: Homo sapiens | collected 2015
CCTGTCTTTGGCAGAGGCGCAAGAGGCACATCCTCATCCAAAATCGTTATTTGGGCCGGTTCCTCCGGCCATTGTGCCATGGGTACCTGCAAAGTATATACTATGGCGGTTACATCCAGATCACATTTTACACATTTGCTAAATTTTTACTAAAAGCCCTCTACACCTGTATCATCCTCACCATCCGCATCAGTTCCAGTGCGCTCCTGAAGCTGACAACCTCTCCCTTTGTGATTCTCCCGCGCACACTTCCCTGCAGACTGGAATTCTGTCTGTATTTTATATAGACCACCAGCACTTCCCTGGCCTTTAAGGCATGCTGGAAAGGAATCCGGTCTATGCTGTACACCAGATTATCCCTGCTGACCTGGGGATGACGGGCACTGTCCTCCCGGTACTGCCTTTCCATCTCTCTGTTCAGGAACCTGTAATCCGTAGTGGACTGAGGAGCCCCCACCCAGTTGCACATCTCATCCAGCTTCAATACCATGTCTCCGGCCCCGTTAAACAATACCGGCTCCTCAGATAACAGTTGTAGATTTCCCCCAAGGCTCCCCTTCCCTTGTGCCCTGGATACATACCAACATTGTACTTGCCCTGTCGGATACGATTAGTTCCTCAATTCGTTTTATGGCCTCTTCGTCCTGTACTAATGTGCCGCCCATATTCTCAGCTCCTCTTCCCTCTTATGCTCTTTGATTTCCGGATTACAACAGAATCCCCTTTTGTTGTAAATTTCCGCGCCATCTGTCTCCCCCCGCCCATCCGGGCATAATTTTGCGGTTCATCCGCGCTCAATTGCACACACAAAAACCAGGCCGGTTAGACATGGCTTTAACCAGCCTGGTTTTTGTGGGATAACAGCCGTAAAACTCAGCAGCTTTTCACATTCATATGGCATACGTTCCAAATATGTAGTATAATAATTCTTAACAGAACTCCGGCGTTTACAACAAAAGGGGGATTCTGTTGTATCTGTCTATCAGCAGATTCATTTTCTCCAGTTGTCTCAGGTGATTCTCCCCGCTTTCCATTGTATAGATTCTGGTTGTGTTGACACTGCTGTGTCCAAGTATGTCTGCCAGCCTTACCAAATCCTTTTCCTGGCTGTAATACACCCTTGCAAACAAGTGCCTGAGATTATGAGGGAATACCTTGTCCGGATTAACCCTGCCTTGCGGCTGATTTGTTTCATCTCCCGCCAGATGTTACTCCGGTCCATGGGCTTTCCGCTGCGCGTGACGAATATCATACCGGATATAATGTTTCTCTTCCTTGCATATGCCTTAAGAAGCCTGCACAATCCGTTGGTCAGGAATACGGTTCTTACCTTTCCCTTGCAGTCCACCTCCGCAACCTGCTTATCCACCGCATTCACCGTAATGAAGCTCAGCTCGGATATACGGATTCCGGTGGAGCATACGGTCTGCAGCAGCAGGCTAAGCCTCTCATTCCCCTCACCGCGGGCAACGTTCACAAGCCGTATATATTCCTCCCGTGAAAGCTCCCTCTGCCCGGGACAGAACATCCTATGCTTTACTTTTATGAGCCGTACCGTGCAGTCCTCCCAGCCAAACCACTTAAAGAAGCCGTTCAGTGCCGCAAGGGCGCTGTTGGCTGTAACCGGTGAAAACTGTTCCCTTAACGTATCTTTCCACACAATCACCAATTCCTTACTCACCGGCTTTCCATCGGCATATTTCCTGAACAGGTTCAAATAATAAAAATATTTCTTAATGGTGCCGCTGCTCATTTCATTCTGATGCATCTCCCCGCAATAGTCCTTTATCATATTGTCTGTGATTATTCTCTTAGCCATGTCCGTTCCTCCTTGGGTTGTCCCGGGTCTGTCCCTTATGGGGTAGGCTTCCCATTCATTGGCGGATTATTCTGCTGTAATGCTTCGGTATAACAGGTAACGCCAAAAAGGCACCCGAAACCAAAACAGTTCCGGATGCCCCTTCATAACCATATCATTCTCATAATTACGCCCTGAAAAGCTGCGTATTCCAGCTTCTACAGGCCAAGGCCCTTGCTCACATTCACTACAAAGTCCTGCACATTGGTCACAATGCTCTTGGCAGACAGGCTTCCCCTGTCACCCAGTTTATTCACGGCGAATTCAGACACATCTACACTGTAAAAATACACCTGGCGTATGGTCCCGTCCGGCATAACACGGAAGGAAGGAGTCATATTGCCCGTTGCAATGGAGTGAAGGGTGGTGGCCATACAGATGACCGTGGTAGCTTTCCTCACACAGTCTCTCATGGCATCCTGGCCCTCATATACATTGGCGTACACCTCCGGCAGCGGGCCGTCGTCACGGATGGACCCCACCAGCACAAAGGGTACATCCTTCTTCACACAGCTGTATATGATGCCGTTATCAATCCCCTCCTTCTCAACAAAGGCCGGAATGGAGCCGTGGAATTTTACCCGGTTGATGGTGTCGATGTGGTTGTAATGACCGTTTGGCTGGCTGTACTGGGTATAGATGTTCTGACCCAAAGCAGTGTTTAAGTAAGCCCCCTCCAGGTCATGGGTGGCCAGCGCATTGCCTGCTAAAAGGGCATCCACATACCCGTTCATCACCAGTTTTGAAAAGGCTTCCCTGGAATCGGAATCAAAAGCACAGGCAGGTCCCATGACCCAAACCACATATCCGTGTTCCCTCTCATGGCAAAGCAGCTCATAAATGTTATCATAATCCTTGGAAAAGGCCGTCTCCCTGGAGCGTCTCTGGCGGAAGGCAAATGCTTCGTCATGGCCTCCTCTCCCTCGTCAAAGCCGTGGGGATATACGAAAATACCGTCCTCACAGTTCTCGGTCCTCCCCGTAAAGACCAGGTCCCCTGTTTTAAGTTCCTAAACTCCCTGACATAAATCTTCCCATTCTCGTACACTGCCACGCAGTCCATACGGCTCTCTTCTGCCAGCAGCCACTGGCCCTTAACCTTAAAATACTCCGGAAAAATGGTGGTTGCATGGTAATGCTCCGGCGCCACCTTATCCTTGGGCGCCGGGGCCGTCACAGCGTCCGGTGCATCCGTAAATTGGCTTTGGCTGAAATCCGGCTCCTTATATTTTACCAGTTTAAAAGACATTGCGTTATCCCCCTATACGGTTTGTTTATGGATTTAAGCATATCACGATTACCGCCGCCGCGCAATGACGCCAGACCATGTTTTCCACAGCCTGGCGTTATAATATTGTATATGGTTGTATGTTGCCTAAGGATTCACCACATTCTGCGCAGCTCCGTTGAGAAATGCTTCCAGGTTCTTTACCGCTATTTCCATTAGTCTCTGCCTGGATTCCTTAGGAGCCCATGCTATATGCGGGGTAATAATACAGTTGTCTGCATCCAGAAGAGGATTATCCATGGAAATTGGTTCGGTGGACACTACATCCACTGCTGCCCCTGCCACCTTTTTGCTGTTCAGAGCATCTCTTAAATCCGCTTCCACTATAAGGGGCCCTCTGGAATTATTAATAATCATCACCCCATCCTTCATCCTGCTGATGGTATCCTTATTGATGATACCTTCTGTTTCCGGAAACAGAGGACAATGAAGGGTAATCACATCAGATGAGGCAAACACCTGATCCAAAGAGGCATATGTACAAGTATCACTGACCAGCTCCGGATTATGGTATGTATCATACGCCAATACCTTCATCCCCATAGCCTGGGCTATGCGGGCCGTCCCCTGCCCGATGCGTCCGAATCCGATAATACCCATGGTCTTGCCGGCCAGTTCTATTAATGGATGGTTCCAAAAACACCAATCTTTGTTTTTTGTCCAATCTCCCCTCTTTACACAATCCGAATGCTCACCTATGTGATGACACAGCTCAAGAAGCAGCGCTATGGCATATTGGGAAACAGCATCCGTTCCGTAGGTGGGAATATTGGTCACAGTGATTCCTGCTTCCTTTGCAGCCTTGACATCCACCACATTATACCCAGTAGCCAAAAGGCCAATGTATTTGAGTTTCGGGCAGGCCCCCATGATCTCCCTGGAAACAGGTGTCTTATTAGTCAGTATGATTTCAGCATCCCCAATGCGGACAGCAATCTGACTGTGGTCTGTGGTCCGGTCGTACACAGTCAAATCCCCCAGTGCCTCAAACCCCTCCCAACTTAAATCCCCTGGATTTTCTGTATATCCGTCTAATATTACAATCTTCATATATGATTCATCCTTTCTGTTTGCCCAGCGTACCATACAACACTAATCCTCAACTAATGCCCATGCCCGGTTAATCACACGCTTTGTGTTCGCCAGAATGATATCCCCGTTTTCATCGTCCCATGGTTTTACTTCCAGAGACAGGACATAGGGCGTTCTGGGTTTAAAGTAACCTTCTTCCTTTAATACAGTAAAAAAATCTGTCAGTTGTTCCACATCATTAGCACTGTTGGGAAATCCGAATCTAGGATGCTGGTCGCCATAGGCCTCACATCCTTCCTTAACCACCGCGTTTCCAATATGGAAATGAGTGATATAGGGACGCAGGGTCTGTACCACAAACCTGGATGTCTCATAAGTGGTTGGAAAATGGGATAAATCCACCAAAAGTCCAAAGTTATTGTGGGTGGTTCTCATGTCTGCCGCAAACCTGGCTGCATAGGGCGCCGGCCCTATCAGAGCTGCTTTATCCATATCAAAATCAAATACCTCTAGTTCCACCATCATACCTTTTTGTGCCGCATGGGTGCAGACCGACCGGGTGGTTTTTAAGAGCTGTTCGTAGGCTAGATCTTTGGTGTCCTGTTCCCATTTACCTGCCAGAAACGCAATCCCACCTGCCCCCAGATATTCGGCCTCATCCACAGCCTTGATAAGGACCTCCTCAGCCTGTTTTCTTCTGTCCTCATCTACGTCATTTGGGTTAAGTCCTGGCCCTAAGAGGCTGGGCTGCGCCCCAAAGCATACCTTGAGATGGGATTGTTCCAACAGATGCTTTACCTTTTTCCTGGTTTCTTCATCCATGATACTGGTCACCTCAACCGCTGAGAAATATTCATCTGAAGCAATGGACTTTATGGAGTCTAACAAGTCATATGATATCGGCGGATGACTCATCCACTGGATGGTTCCTACCTGGAAATATTTTTGAATTGAATCTTTCATGAGTTTCTCCTTCTGCATATATGATATAATATCCGCCCTATTTAGTCATTTGCCTTTGGAACATTACCTCCCTGGCTCTTGCAGCTATATTCCGGGCACTATACCCATACTTTTCCATGAGCTGGTCAAGGTCACCGGACTCTGCAAATGTCTCGGCTCCTAAGATGGACACGGGCACAGGACAGGCGGCAGCGGCAGCCTCTGCCACCGCGCTTCCCAGACCTCCCCGGACTGAGTGTTCCTCCACAGTGAGTATGGCCCCCGTCCTTCTGGCGCATTTCTCTATAAGCTCTGTATCAATGGGTTCAATGGTATGCATATCCACCACGGTGGCATAGATGCCCTGTTCTTCCAACAGGTCGGCAGCCTCCAGCACGCGGTGAAGTATGGTTCCCGTGGAAATAATGGTAATGTCGCTTCCATCCCTGTGAATGATTCCCTTTCCAATCTCAAATTTCATATCATCCCCATATATTACCGGATGTGGAGCCCTGGATAAACGCAGATATGCAGGCCCCTTGTAATCTGACAGTGCCATGACCGCTTTCTTTGTCTCCATTGCATCTGATACGGATATGACTGTCATACCAGGTATGGACCGCATGGCGGCCACATCTGTGATGGCCTGGTGACTTGCCCCGTCATAGGAATCCGACAATCCGCAGTATGTGCCGCACAGACGCACATTCAGGCTGTCATAGGCAATCAGAGACTGGATGGGATCCAGCGCCCTGGATGTCATGAATACAGCAAATGTATTTACATAGGGAATGAACCCCTCCAACGCCAGCCCGGCTGCCATATTGACCATGTTGAGCTCACTGATTCCCACGTTGAAATAACGGTCCGGATACTCCTTTCCAAAGAGGATTGACTTAGTGGAACCGCCCACGTCCGCTTCCAGCGCAACCACCTTCCGGTTCCGTCCGCCCAGTGCTTTTAATGCCTGTCCATAGGCATCCCGGATAGCTATTTTATCGCTCATGTGCCCTGCCTCCTAACTCCAGCTTTGCCTGCCTGTACTCCTCATCATTGATGGGCTTTCCATGCCATATATTCTTTCCTTCCATAAAGGAAACCGCCTTTCCTTTTACGGTCTGACAGATAATGATTGAGGGCCTTTCCTTCACTGACTTTGCCTCGGATACTGCATCTGTTATGGCAGACACATCGTGACCGTTGCATCTGATTACATTCCATCCAAACGCATTCCATTTGGCGGCAATATCTCCCATGGGCATAATTTCCTCCAAGGTACCGTCCAGCTGTACACCATTATTATCCAATATAGCAATACAGTTTGCTGTCTTGAATTTTGAGCCTGCCATGGCCGCTTCCCATACAGTCCCCTCCTGAATCTCGCCATCGCCCATAACCACATATATATATGCGCTGCTCTCTTTTAACCGCTCCCCCAGTGCCATGCCGATACCGGCTCCCAGCCCCAGTCCCAGGGGACCAGTGGAGAGTTCAATCCCCGGAGTTTTATGTACGCACGGGTGTCCCTGCAGGTGGGAATCCAACTGGCGCAGCCTCCTTAAGTCCTCCTTTGGAAAATACCCCTTATCCGCCAGAATCAGATATAACATGGGCGCTGCATGCCCTTTACTTAGTATAAGTCTGTCCCTTCCCTCCGTATTCGGGTTCTCGGGATCCATGTTCATGATTTCATAGTACAGGGCGGCCAGAATCTCTGTACAAGACAGAGAACCGCCAGGATGACCTGTCTGGATACTGTGCAGCAGGTCAATGAGGTCGCTACGCAGTTGAAGACAATTATTATCTAATTCTAACTTTCTCTCTTCCGTCATATGCTGTCTCCTTTTAAAAATAAACTTTGGCCTCAAAATTAGTCCCTAAAAGCAGCAGTCATATCTTTCACCCACTGTTTTACAAGAGCCTCCCCATCTGCTTCATATGCAAAATAATTGTTTGGTTCCCGTCCCCATAATCCCATATAGTCAATGACTGTCTCTCCGTCGCAAAGTCCCTGGGTCTCAACATCAATTGTAGTATGCAATGTACGGAACCAATGGGGATTAATTAAATATCCTGTGGTGGTTAAATCATTCAGGCCAATCTCACCCTTTTTTCTGTTTGCCTGATTTTCTGCCTTTATCTCGCCTACTTTATTTCCATGCTTATCATATATGGGCTTTGCAGCCTTATTGATACGAAAACTCAACAGTCTGGTCAGAAAATCCGTTACCCTGGTACCCGCCTCGGCAATTGTCTCCAAATCCTCAACTCTCTGTGTAACCATATCACATACATCCAGACCTAGCTGTACCACAGGTATTTTAGAGTTATACACCACCTTAGCTGCTTCCGGGTCTACCATAACATTATAACTGGCCCTGGGCGCCTGATTTCCAGATACTTTAAAGGTTCCCCCCATAAAAATCACTTCTTTCACATGATTTTCAAAATCAGAATCCAATAAAACAGCCATTGCGATATTGGTCATAGGGCCTAAGACAAGAATGGTAATGGGCTCAGGAGCTTCCCTGGCAATGCGTACCAATTCAACCGGAGCATATCCGCTCCTCACCTTTGTACAGGGCATGGGGAACCCCAAATCACCGAACCCGTCTTTACCGTGCATCCAGGATGCTTCAATCGACGGGCGGACCAGGGGGCGGTATGCCCCTTTATACACAGGAATATCCTGGCAGCCGCATACCTCAAGAGTACGCAGCGCATTAACGGCGCACCAGTCTACTCCAACATTGCCGTTGGTAACTGTAATTGCCTTCACGTCAAACTTTCCGCTTGCAAGGACCCATAAAATAGAAGCTGCGTCATCATCACCTGGGTCTGTATCAATAATAACTGGTACTTTAACTGTATTTTCCATACGTTTCTCCTTTTTTATTCGTTATGTAAATAGGTAGTTGTTAACTTCCCAACATCAATTCCGGTAAAAATGTTACGATTGCGGGACAATAAGTTATAAGGAACAGCGTTAACACCAGGAGTATAAACATGGGCATGGCTTTCCTGGCAATCTGCATAACAGGAATCTTGGTTACTGTGTTTGCCATGAATAATGATAAGCCTAAAGGCGGAGTCAACAGTCCTAATGTGGTGTTAAGCGCCATAATAACACCCAGATGAACCGGATCCACTCCCACTGCTGTAAGTGTTGGAAGTATCATTGGTGCGGTAATTAAAATAGACGAGATACCTTCCATAAAACATCCGATTATCAGCAGTGCAATATTAACCAATAACAAAAGCAGATATTTATTGTCTGTAAGTCCAATTAATAACTCAGAAATCATTCTGGGTACATTTTCAAAGGTAATCATGTAAGAAAAACAGGATGCCATCGCAAAAATGGCAGAGCAGCTTCCCAGTGTCTTTCCTGTATTTACAAGAATCCCGGGCATATCCTTCCATTTCAGCTCTTTGTAGACAAACATTCCCAGCAGGAATGAAACCACACAGGCTACGCCTGCTGCTTCCGTAGGTGTAAAAAATCCGGTATAAATCCCACCTAATACTACGATGGGGATGGAAAGAGCTCCGATTCCTTCCGGAAGGGCCTTTATGATTTCTTTAACGGAATAAGCTTCACTGGTTGGAAAATCATACTTTTTGGCATACCAGCATACCTGCAGCATTAGTACAATTCCCATGAGGATACCCGGAACCAATCCCGCCATAAGCAATGCGCCTACGCTTGTCCCAGACACCACCCCGTACATAATCAGAGGCAAGCTTGGTGGAATGATGGGTCCTATGGAAGCAGACGCGCAGGTCAGGGCAGTAGCATACTCCTTGTCATATCCCTGTTCCGTCATCATCTCTATTTCCATTGGCCCTAACGCAGCCACATCTGCGACAGCAGAGCCAGTAACTCCGGCAAACAGCATGGAAGCTACAATATTGATATGCGCCATACCTCCCTTGAATCTCCCCACACACACCTTTGCAAAGTGGATGATTCTTCCCAGACTTCCCCCTTTATCCATAATGTTTCCTGCCAGTATGAACAGCGGAATTGCTACCTGTACGAACGTATTCATCCCCGAAAATTGACGCTGTAAAATGGTCCAGGCAGGAAGATCATGTGTGACAAAATAAAACAGACAGGTTCCTCCCAACACATAGTAAATGGGAATTCCCACTATCAATAAAACTGCGAATATTATAAATACGATTCCCATATGCTATTTCCTTTCTGCTGTCTTTAATTCGCCAATCTTATTTACAATATTGACAATACCAAAATAAATTGCGAATAAATATCCTATCATAGGTCCCAAATAAACATAAAACAGAGGGATACGCAGCTGCGCAGATAAAGTGCCCGCGTTATACGCATAGGCGATGTAGTCTTTTCCTGACCACAATACAATACCCATAAAAAAGCAGCCAAATATAATCCAGAAAATACTCATATAAGCTTTAGCCCTTTCAGAAAAGCCATGGATAAATGCATCCACATTGGACAGCATCCCATGTCTGCTGGCTACGGCAAACCCAAAAAATGTAGCCCAGATGCAGCAATAGGTACTGACCTCGTCCAGCCATACCACCGGTATATTAATATTACGGCCCAATACTCCTATAAAAACAGACAGTCCCAATACTCCCACAAATATCCCTATAAATATGTTCAGGATTTTTTCAAACACAGCCGCTATTTGGTTTAACTCTTTTACAATGCTGTTCTGTTCCTTCATATGTTCCTCCTATCCGCCGGCCTGATGCAGTGCATCCGGCTTTTGCCCAGGTGTTACTTTAATTCCATTATTTTTTTTGCAATGTCCTGCACCCATGGTTCCATCTGTTTTAAATACTTCTCGCGCACAGGGGCAATGGTTTCATGAATGGCATCTACATCAATATCAATCATTTCTACTCCCTGTGTTTTTAGATATTTAATATCATCTTCATTAATCTGGTTTGCCACTGTATTTAACTCGGTCAGACAGTCCGCCATGCATTCATCCAAAACAGACTTATACGCATCCGGCAATTTCTCATACAAAGGTTTGGAGATTACTAAATACATAGGAGAGGCAAAGATCTTAGGTTCCGCCATATATTTCACATGGTCATAAAAATTCATGGTACGCACACTTGTAGGAACATGGTCCAATCCATCCACCACTCCTAACTGCAGGCCGCTGTAAAGCTCAGACCAGGCGGTTGTAGTGGAGTTGCATCCCAAAGCCTGGAAGGTATCAACTAATACCGGTGATCCCATGACGCGGATCTTCTGTCCCTGAAAATCTGATACGGTCCGTATTGGCTCTTTTGTGAACAGCATACGGAAATAATCCTGGTAATAACCAACTGCTATAATATTATTATCTAAAGCCTGCTTCTTAAGTGGCTCCATGATTTCATCACTGTTCATCGCTTCCTTCAGAGCTGATTCACTGGAAAACACTCCCGGCAGATTTATTACATCAAAAGACGGCACAAAGTTAGCCAGAAGGGTGACACTGGCAAGGTTTCCGGCAATTGTCCCCATTTGCATTCCTTCAATAACTTCTTGTTCAGAGCCAAGAGTACCTGAATGATAAATTTCAATTTTAAACTTTCCGTCTGTCTTCTCAGCCACCGCCTTTGCCATATTTTCAGCGGCAATATTCATAAAATTATCCGGCGACTGAGTATGGGATATTTTCCATGTGATTTCAGGCAGGTCCTCCGATGCCTGATTTCCTGTCGCTGTCTGCTGCTCCTGGTTAGTGCTTTGCTCTTTTGCGGCAGACGCGCTATTAGAACTTCCCCCACATCCGGTCAATAATGATGAACCCAATGCCACTGACATAATGATACCGACTGCTTTTTTCATCCTTTTCATTTTTCCTTCTCCTTTTATCGTTCGCTTTTAACTTTTATTGTACTGTTGGATTAGCGGTTTCAGGTATTGTATGGATGTCTTAGCCATCTTATCAGGATCTTCCCCCGGAAGTATCTCTACCGATACCCAGCCATCATAGTCTGCCATTCTCAATGCGTCAAAAACACCCTGAAAATCTATGTGCCCCATTCCCGGCGCATATCGGTTGGAATCCGCAAGGTGAACATAACGTATCCATTTTTTGTTTCTCATAAGGCTTTTTCCAATATCATCATCCTCTATGTTCATATGAAAAACGTCTGGCTGTAATCCGCAATTCGTCCTGCCCACCTGTTCCAGAATAGCAGCGCCTTCATCAACACTGTTAATAAAATTTATCTCATACCTGTTAACCGGCTCCAATATCATTTCCACATTATACTGCCCTGCGATATCACATATTTCCCTCATTGTCTCTATAAACCGTTTTTCTGTCATCTGCCGTGAGGACCCTTCTGGTATGAATCCTCTGGCCCGTCCTATATTTACCTTTCCTCCAAATACGGAAGCCAGCTTAATTAGACCGGCAAATACTCCTACTGTCTCTCTGTGTATCACGGGGTCCTGATGAGTGAAGTACATTCCTCTGTCTGCAAATACCTGTCCCGTGGAAATGCAGCTTACCTCCATTCCATATAGTTCCAACCATTGCTTTAACCTGCCTTCATCAATCTCAGACGCATCCTTAAGAGCCAGCTCCACCCCATCATAACCACATTCAGAAGCCTTTATTATAGATTCCTTAAATCCTCTCCATACGACAAACGCGCTTTCCTTTGCCTCACTTCCTGCTACGGTAACCGCTATCTTCATGTCAATCTCCATTCTTATCTGTTAAAATCATGAAATAATTCCTCCTGCTGCGGAGTGATTGGCTGGCTTAGATGTTCCTCAGCCTCTCCAATCAGTTCCAGGGAAATGGAATGCCGTCCCGCTTCATACTCAGTATCCAGCCATGCATCCAGAATATCCAGTGCCTCCAGTTCACCTATCACTTTCCCTCCCAGACACAACACATTGGAATCATTATGGGCTCTTGTCATCTTTGCCATATATGTATCGGTACATAATGACGCCCTGACCCCCTTAAACCGGTTGGCTAATATACTCATACCGATTCCGGTTGAACATATAAGTATTCCTCTGTCTGCCTCACCCCTTGACACTGCTCCGGCAATCTTTGCTGCATAATAAGGATATCTTACAATTTCCCTGGTGCTGCTTCCTGTATCTATATAAGCAATCCCCCTTTTTTTTAGATGTTCCATAATTGATTGTTTCAACTCATATCCACCATGGTCATTTCCAATATAAATCGGTTTCTGTAACATGATTTATTCCGCCTCTCAACTCCTAAATTTCTCATCCTCTTCCCATGCCAAACCTTCTACGCCGGGAGGGGGTGAATCGTTTCATTTTACTTTCAAAATATAATCATCTTACCATTCCGACACTTTCTCTGATAATAAGATGATTTTCCAATGTGATTCTCTTTGTTGTATCCATGCTTTCCTTTCCATTTATGCAAGCATGTAACATTTTCAGACACTCTGTCCCCATATTATACTTCGGTTGATGGACCGTGGTTAATGCCGGATTTGACAGGTTGCTCATTTCGATATCATCGTATCCAATAATTGAAATATCCTGAGGTATACGGTACCCCATGGTCTGTACGCCCTTCATGGCGCCAATTGCCATCATATCGTTGGCTGCAAAAATTGCGGTGGGAGGGTCAGGCAGACTCATTAATTGTTTCGCCAACCGGCATCCGCTCTTCCAACTGTAATTGCCGCTGACAACATATTCCGGCCTGTAGCAAAGCTTTCGAGATTCCAGATAACGTTTGTATGCATCCAGCCTGCATTGACTGGAATAAGACTCCATCATGCCTGTAATCATGGCAATCTGACTGTGTCCGTTCTGTCCCAGAAAATTCATTGCACATATAACGCCTTGAACATCATCTGCATTAACAACATGAAACTCATTCCTGATGTCAATGCTTGCATCGCCTAATACCAGCGATGTTCTCTCTTTAACCTCCAGCAATTCACTGTGCTCCAGACGCGGCTTTAACAGAATAATCCCGTCAACGCCTTTGGAAAGTAATGCTTTTATATATGCCCTTTCCTTTTCCGTATCCCTATCATCATTACATAAAAATACGGTCAGTCCTTCCCGTCTTGCCGCGTCCTCAACGCCTCTTGCCAATTCCGGATAATATGGGTTGGTTATGCTGGGAATAATCAAGCCAATATTTTTAGTCGTTTTTGTCCTGAGGGCACTGGCTGTCATATTGTAATGAAAACCCACTTCCTTCATTGCATTATAAACCTTACGTTTGTTACCCGGCCTCACACTATTTTTACCGTTTAAAACATTGGATACGGTTCCCAGGGAGACTCCTGCAACCCTCGCAACATCTTTTATCGTTGCCATCTTCCTTTACCCCCGCATACTATAATTTAAGCTTCCCTAAAATAAAACGTTTCATTTTATGGTCAAATTATATCAGTATGTACAATATATGTCAATAATATTTGTGCAATATGTCGTTATGCATAGGTTTTAATCATTTTTTTATACTAATTTGCACAATAATTTCAATCTTTTTAAACGCAAAAATGAAACGGTTCATTTTTTAGGCCGGTCCATGCCATTATACACTTTCACCATTTACTTTTTAATACATGCTCTGGTATTAAATGCCTTTATATGTTAGAATGACGAAAGAATACACTTTATACGGAAAGGAATAACCGCTGTTATGTCAGAAATCAAAGAGCAAATCATTGAGTCAAAACCGCTGCGGGAACAGGTTGCAGATATTGTGAGGGGCATGATTTTAAGGGGTGAGATCAAAGCCGGGGAGCAAATCAGTGAACGTACCATTGGACAAATGCTTCATGTGAGTACTACCCCTGTAAAAGAAGCATTTCGCTCACTGCAGGCCGAGGGTCTTATCTATACCCGGCCGCGACGCGGCTCATTCGTATCCGAGATATCAATTGATAATATGCTGGAAATTGCTTTCATGAGAAGTGCATTGGAAGGGGTGGCCGCATATTATGCTGCTAAAAATGCCACTGACAGTCAATTAGTTGAAATGAGCAGGATACTGGATGTAGTGTATCCATTGCTTTCCCGTAAAGATGAGAAGTCACTGGAGGAAATCCAACAGTTCAATGTTTCTTTTCACTCAATTATCCGCCAGACATGTAACAATAACTATCTTGTGCATCAGATAGAAACCCTGCGCACCATTGATCATAGTTTCCGCAAAGCAGCACGTATGAAATATATTGAGGAACCCATTCCTGCCCATCAGGAACATAAAGAGATACTTGCCGCGATATCTTCTCATAATTCCTCATTAAGCGAGAAGCTTATGGTTTCGCATATCCGACGGGTAGCTCTTTTTGTTGCTGACTGTGCGAAAAAAATCCAATAAAATTAAAATATAATAAAACCTATTGACATTTCCATTTCACTGTGCTAGTTTAATATTACACCATCTGATATACCAGATATCAGATATCAAAAACTATATAAATTGGAGGTACACACATGAAACGCAGCGAATTGGTAAATGTATTTGGTACAGAGCATCCGGTATTAGGCATGATCCATCTCCCACCGCTCCCTGGCTCTCCTTGCTATGGAGGTAGTATGGATGATGTGATTACCCATGCCCTTCGGGATGCGGAAACCCTGTCCGGCAATGGGGTCTCATCCATGATTATTGAGAATCTGGGAGACTATCCCTATTATCCTGAAACAACAGAACCGGAAACCGTTGCGGCAATGACCAGGGTTGCACTGGAAATCCGCAAACGTTATGATATGCCATTAGGTATCAATATCCTGAGAAACTCATGGAAAGCAGCCATGGCTGTTGCCGCGGCTGCAGACTGCCAGTATATTCGCTTAAATGTCCTTACAGACGCTACTGTAACAGATCAGGGACCCATCGTAGGCAAGGCATATCTTCTGGCAAGATACCGTAAAAGTATTGATGCTGAAAATGTTATGATTTTTGCTGATATTTATTGTAAACATGGGTCACCCATGACCCCAAGAAGTTTGGATACGGTAGCAAAGGAGATGATTGGGCGCGGCATGGCGGACGCTCTGATTGTAGATGGAGCCGATTCTTCCCAGCCTGCGCCAATGGAAAAGATTCAAGCGGTACGAAACGCAGTTCCTGATACCCCTATTTTCCTGGGCAGCGGAATGACAGTCAATACTACTGATTATCTGAAAACAGCGGACGGGTGTGTATTCGGATACGGAACAAAACCCAGCGGGGATATGAACGATCCGGTTGACGGACCAACCGTAAGACAATTCATGAAACAGGTAAAACAGCTGTAATGACTTTGGTCCGGCGTTCATTCATACTCTCCCTGCTATTCGGAATATGGGCCTGGTTTGCTGAAATTACGGGACTTATCACTTGGGCAGGAGCCGCCGGCTGCACTACATATTTTGCCTGCTGCGGCTGTGGGCAGGATGCTGGCAAGGGTATCTGGTCTAATTTAAGCGGCATTTTTTGGGCTGCATTATCTCTATGGTTAACGGACCGGAATATTAATCCGTACCTGCTCATGGCTATCTCCACCTTTATCATGTGCCTCCAGAGCCTGCATCCCTGGTTGTCCTTTACTTCCGGAACCTTTGTCGGATGCTTCTGTACATTTGCCGCTGATGGTCCTTCTATTACATTAACACTTTCTCTTATTATGGGAAATGGTATAGGATTGGCCAGCAGCTATTTGTCTGATATGCATTTTACACACAGGTACCGCCTGAACAATTAACAAATTAATAGAGGGTATCCCAGATCCTGACTGCCAGGTTCTAAAGATACCCTCTCATTATTTCTAAGCACCCCATATTATATTAATCTGCTCTCATCTGCATATGCCACACTTTCCCGCTCCATAATACGTGTCTCTAACATAATGTGGCGTTTATCTTCCGGAATAGCCTCCCCGGCCAGAATACGCCCAAGAAGCCTGAAGGCGGCTACCCCTACTTCATATTTAGGCTGAAGCACCGTGGTTAGGGAAGGAGTACATAATTTGCCCATCTCAATACCATCAATCCCCATAACAGATATATCTGCAGGTACTCTGTATCCCATGGATTGAACAGCCTTCATCGCTCCCATGGCCATCATATCATTAGCAGCCAATATAGCGGTGGGTGCCGTTTCCAGTTTGACAAACTCTTTTGCAACAGCATACCCGCTCTTCCAGCTGTAATCCCCATAAGCTACATACTCAGAGCGATACGATATGTTTCGCGATTCCAGGCTTTTTTCATAGGCTCTCATCTTGCCAAATCCGGAAGGCGATTCCATAAGTCCGCTAATAAATGCAATCTTCCTATGTTTATATTGAAAAAGCAAGTTCATTGCCTGAATCACCGCCATATATCCATCCGAGCTGACTGTCATCAATTCCTGGTCACTGCGATAATCCCAATCTTCTACAACAAGGGCAATCTGACTGTTCAGTCTGCGCAGTTCCTCCTGGCCGGATTTAGGTTTCAAAAGTATGATTCCGTCTACGCCTTTACTTAAAAGGGCACCTATATAGTTCCTTTCCTTTTCCTCCTCACGGTCACTGTTACAAAGAAATACGGTAAATCCTGCTTTTCTAGCCTCGTCTTCCACGCCTCTTGCCAGTTCAGGGTAAAATGGATTGACAATTGTGGGGATAATCAACCCTATATTTTTCGTTGTCTTAGTCCTGAGGGCACTGGCTGTCATATTGTACTGAAACCCTAACTGGTCAACCGCCTTATAAACCTTCTCGCGATTCTGCAGACGAACACTTTCCTTTCCATTAAGCACATTAGAAACCGTTCCAATGGAGACTCCGGCTACTCGTGCCACATCCTTGATTGTTACCATTTAGTTCCTCCCTACAGTGAATGTAACGATTCATAATATTCCATTTCATGGTAACATCCTTTTCAGATCTCGTCAACTTAGTTTTATGCCAGCTGCTATATGGACCAGTCCTCTCTTATAAATACCTCCCCGGTTTAAGACCTCCCCAGTTCTGCTCCCCTACTCCACAAACAAAGCCGTGGAATAATACCGGTCCCCGCTGTCAGGCAGCAGTGCGACAATGGTCTTTCCCTCATTCTCAGGCCGCCTGGCAACCTCAATCGCAGCATACAGTGCAGCCCCCGATGAAATACCGGTAAGAAGTCCCTCTGTCCTGGCCAGCATCTTTGCTGTTGCAAAGGGCGCTTCATTATCCACTGTTATGATTTCATCGTATACGCGGGTATCCAGAACCTTGGGTATGAATCCGGCTCCAATTCCCTGAATCTTATGAGGGCCGGCATTTCCTCCGGAAAGAACCGCTGATGTGGACGGCTCCACAGCTATTACCTTGATGCGGGGATTCTTTTCCTTCAAGTATGTTCCGGTCCCTGTAAGGGTGCCTCCTGTTCCCACGGACGCCACAAATATATCTACCTGTCCGTCCGTGTCCTGCCAGATTTCCGGACCCGTACTCTCCATATGAGCCCTGGGATTCACCGGATTATCAAACTGTCCCGGTATGAAACTGTCCGGAATCTCTTTTGCCAGCTCCTCCGCTTTCTCAATGGCACCGCTCATCCCCTTCTCACCAGGTGTGAGCACAATCTCAGCCCCATATGCCTTCAGTATATTGCGGCGCTCCACGCTCATGGTATCCGGCATGGTCAGTATCATCCTGTAACCTTTGACTGCCGAGACAGCGGCCAGACCAATGCCGGTGTTGCCTGAGGTAGGCTCAATGATAACGGAACCCGGTTTCAGCCGGCCGGTACGTTCCGCGTCCTCAATCATGGCCTTCCCAACTCTGTCCTTTACACTCCCAGCCGGATTAAAGTACTCCAGCTTCACAAGAAGACGCGCTTTCAGCTGTTCCTTCTTCTCGATGTTGGTCACCTCTACCAACGGGGTGTTGCCTACCAGCTCAATGGCTCCCTTATAAATCTTAGACATAACTTCCACCGTTCCCTCACAGGCGTGCAGGGCCTTTCTTATTTATTCATAGTTTGTCACTAGGTTTTCTAGGATTATATGTCCGGGGAGGCAATTTGTCAAGTATTAATTCATGCAAAGATGCAGTGATTCGTAATGGATTCATAATTCTGCAGATTTATAAATTAACCCTTGATGCTTGCTTTTGTGTGCATATAATGTTATATTGTAACAACCAGACGATAGAGGAATATAAGTATCTGTCGCTCATTATCCTATATTTTATAATATCTATATGTATCTGGGTCTTAATGATCCATCTTAGTATTCTGCCCCGTATGTGTCGGGCAATGATTTCCATTCTATCATAAACTACACAATGAATCTGCTAATATATAAAAGGCAAAGGTGCTATTGTCTGGCTTAAGAGAAAACGTTATAATGGGGATAGGTTCTTATATGGCTTGCCGGAACAGGAGGCTGTATGGGTGAAAGAAACCTGCGTGAGCAGGGAGAAACAAATGGATTCGGTCAGTTGGAGGACAAGGTAATGAAAACAGCAGCTCAGTTTTTCGGGGAGGATCTGCTTCCCTATATAGGCGTAAAGGGAAAAATCCTTACAGTTGCGCCTACGGAGCATGTTCATCTGGAGATGCGCAGGCTGGAAGAGGATTTTAATTTCATCATGGAAAAGGGAGCAATACGGCATCTGGAGTTTGAGAGCGACAACATCACGGAACAGGATTTAAGACGCTTCCGGGAATATGAAGCATACATAGGAATGATATACAGTGCTCCTGTAATGACAACCGTGATCTGTACTTCCAATACAAAGGTCCAGAAAAAGGAACTGATTAATGGGGACAGTGTCTACAGGATAGAGGTGGTACGGCTAAGGGACAGGAATGCCGATAAGGTCTTTAAAAAACTGAGACAGAAAATCCATAAAGGTAAGAGACTGCGCCGCCGTGACGTCTTTCCCCTGCTCCTGACCCCATTAATGTCAGGGGATATGGAAATGAGTGAGCGTATTTATCAGGGCATGGAGTTTCTCCAGTGTGAAGAACTGCAAATAAGCGCTGATGAGAGAAAAAGGATGCAGTCCGTACTGTATGCACTGGCTGTAAAGTTTTTGAGCAGAAATGAATTAGAGCGAATAAAGGAGAGGATTGGAATGACTGTATTAGGAAAGATGCTTTTGGAGGAAGGGATAGAAAAAGGAATTGAGAAGGGTATAGAACAAGGAATTGAGCAAGGGATAGAGAAAGGTGTAAAACAGGGGCAGGGGCGTGTCAATGCACTTATTGTAAAGCTGGCAGAAGCCGGAAGGATGGAGGACATCGTACGGGCTGCATCGGACCGTGAGTACCAGGATCATCTGTTTAGTGAATTCGGATTATAACCTAGAAATACCGGCATATCAGGAGGGCGTGAAACTCTCTGGTATGCCGGTATTTTATGAAACCTTCCTAAATCATATTCTTTTTATCTTGTCGGTTCCGCCATAACCCCATTTGAGTCAAAGGTATAGGACACACCATCAATATCCATGGTAGTATCATGAATCATGACGCCATTGGTGTCCAGATAATACCAGGCACCATCCACCTCAACCCATCCTGTCTGCTTCACATACCCCTTCATGTAGTACCATCTGCCGTCCACATGCTTCCATCCGTCAGCAGGAATCACGGCACTGTAATCCGTAAATGCCAGCTCGATGGTCACATTGCCGTTAATGCCATCCACTGAACCGGTATCAGTACACTGCCAGATAGTGCGGTTTGGATAACTGTTCACAGTCCCGTATCTGGCATACCATATATCATAGGGAATCTGGCCGGTGTCCATATTTCTGGTCAGCCATTCATTGTTCCCATATACCACCGGATGATACCCGGCATCAGAAATGGTCTTACAGAATGCGTTTACATTGTCTGTTATCTGCTGCCTGGTCAGTCCGTTGTCCAGAAGATGCTGGGATTCCACATCATAGGCAATGGGATAGGATATGGGGAAATCCTTAATTACCTTCAACACGAAATTGGCCTCGTCAATGGCGGTCTGTACGTCCAGAGCCTGGGTATAGAAAAACACCCCGGTGTCAATGCCGTTTGCAAATGCCTCTGTGACATTCCTGTCAAAATAAGGGTCTTTATCCTTATAATAACCCACCCGTATCATGGCAAATGACACACCGTCCGATGCCACCCTGGACCAGTCTATACCGTTTTCATTGGCCCGGTTCTGGTACTTGGTCACGGTGATGCCCTTTTCCAGCGCCCCTGCTATGGGCGCTCCTGACGCATCCACATACTGCCCGTTCTCCAGTGACCAGGGCTGGGCCCCGTAAGCTGCTGCCGGCGCAAACAGCGACATGGCGCCTATAATGGCCGCCGCCGCGCATGCTGCCGCCCTCTTTCCCTTCGTTACCGGCTTTGCAGACTTTCCCGACGCTCCGGTCCTTCCCGGCCCTCCCGTCTTTCCCGGCCCTTCTGTCTTTCCCGGCCCTCCCGTCTTTCCCGGCCCTCCCATCTTTCCCGGCCCTACCGTCTTTTCCGACGCTCCAATCTCTCCCATCTTTCCGGCCTTTCCCAACATACTCATCGCATCCACCTCATACTCTCAGATTCCATATTAATCCATATGTTTTTTATTTTAGCACAAAGGCCTCTCCATCGTGTTGAGGTTTTCTTAATGTTTCCTTTCAACTTAAGAGTATATGATGACCTCCGGCCTAGAAGTTAAATTCATTTTCCCAGTCAAAGTCCCCGGATTCCTCCAGGCTCCGGGGCCAATGGCCGCACCAGTCCGGCACTTGGGGATGCTCTACCCGATCCAGACTGGGGGTGTACGGCTTTAAATCCAGCACAGGACTTCCCTGCCTGGCATCTGCATAAGCAATGTAGATAACACCGGCCTCATGGTCTATATAGAGAATCTGCGCCACACTAAGGGCAATGGGATTAGGCCTCTGGGGGGACCGGGTTGCAAATATGCCCATTGTATCCGGCCCCTGCTTATAGGGGCTTTCCGCCTCAAGTACGCTCCTGTTTTCCTCATCGTCGCAGCCGTCAAACCACCAGAGTATGTCTGCATGTCCAAAGCCCTCCAGGAACTTAAGGGCTGGGATGTATTCCGGCAGGAGCTTTACGTACATACCATTCTTGTCCATTTCCATTGTGCCAATCTGTCTTACTGTAAATTGTTTCATACTGAAACCTCCTTCACCTGATATAGGTTGAGTTTAAACCCTCTCACGGTGTCAGAGTCAATATGCGCCGGACCGGTGTTTGTACTTCTGTAAGAAATTTCTGAGAATCAGATTCATCCCAGGAGCCTATATGGCAAATCTGCCGGCTTGGCCCGGCTATTTCATACTGGCGGTGTTCTTCCATCCAGCAGGCAAAGGCATGATAGGATAATCCGATATTTTCATATGGACCATAGACCATAATACAAGCCATATCCTCCACAGGCTCTGTCTCCCTGTAGCAGAAACCGCCCTTGTCCGCTCCTTCTCTTTCCACCATAACCCCCACCTCTATATCTACTCCGTCCTCTGTGGTCCCCCCCATTGTGATAAATAGCAAGATTGTTAATGCCCGGCCTCAGTTTTACCTGTTCTTCCCTCACAAAGGCATAGAGCTGTTCCCAAAGCCTACCTTCACAATAATAATCTGCCACAGTTTTTCTCAGGGACAAAATCTTACAGCCGGGAACAGATTTTATGGTCACGTTATAATGGGTTTCTATGGTACTTTCTTTAAAATCTCTCATGGCAATTTCTATCTTCCGTATGCGCTGCTGTTCCAGCCGGATTGAATCTAAAAGCTGTCTTTTCTTGTCCTCCAGATATTCTGTCACACTGCTGCTCTCCCAGCATTCCATCACAGCACCTATCTCCGTCACATTAAAGCCCATGTCCCTGAGCAGGCAGATTTTCTGCAGGACAGGTATCTGGTCTGTGGTATACATACGGTACCCGGTAAACTTGTCAATAACAGCAGGCGTTAAAAGCCCTGCATCATCATAGTAGCGAAGCATTCTTACCGATACCCTGGTTAGCTTTGAAAATGCTCCGATGCGGAACATAAAGCCACCTCCCTTCATCTGTTGTATCCAGTATATCGTCTCTTTCGGCATACTTCAATGCACCGCCTGAACCTACCGGTCCATAATCCTGCAGAATATCACCGCAACCACTGTGCTGATAAAGGTAGCCGCCAGGGCAGGCCCTACAATGGCTGTGGGGTTCACGCTTCCGTACTGGCTCCGGTATGCAATCATGTTCATGGGTATAAGCTGTAAGGAGGAGATGTTGATAATGAGAAATGTACACATTTCATTGCTGGCAGTCCCCTCCTGCCTGGCCGCACCGCCTTTCCTGCGCTCCTCCTCCACCTTTTTCAGCTCTTCCATGGCTTTTAAGCCGGCCGGCGTTGCGGCCCATCCCAGGCCCAGTATGTTGGCAATCATATTGACGCTTATCTGCTTCCTAGCCTCCCCATCCGGGTCCAGCCTTGGAAAAAGGAAGGTGAGTACCGGTCCCATTTTTCTTGCCAGCTGGTCCACCAGTCCGGAGCGGTGCCCGATTTCCAGCACCCCTGTCCACAGGGTCATAACACCCAGCATGGTGATGCACAGGGTCACAGCCTCCTTCGACGCCTGGATTGCCCCATCGGTCACCGCCGTCATCTGACCGTGAAGCGCCCCCCAGAGTATTCCTGTCAGTGTCATTCCTGCCCATAAATAATTCAGCATGTTTCTCCGCCTGTTTCATGGCATTCTTATTCCATTCTATTCCCGGTCCCGCTATATATTCCCATATCGGCACCCCTTACGAACTATTTCACCCAATCTTTCCCAAATATTTATAATTGCGCCTTCTCCGTAAGAATTATTACATGGGCTTGCGTAAAATTTACAGTTCATTACGTTTACATAACTTCTATTGACCCTGGAGCGGCTCCATAGTATATTCTCACCATGTCAGTGATGACAACGTGCGGCGCCGGCCAGAACACCGGCGAAACGGCAGCCGCATCCCCCTAAAAGACAATTAAGGTAATAATCCTGAAATCAATGGACTGAATGACAGACTGAAAGGAGACATGATTATGAAAAGACAGGCAAAATGGTTTCTGATTCCATGTGCAGCCATGGCCCTGACCATGGGAAGCGCACTGGTATCATTTGCAGCCACCGGATGGGCTGAGGAAAATGGCGAATGGGTCTATTATAACAACGATGGCAGCAAAGCCACCGATGTATTCAAGAAATCCGGCAACAACTGGTTCTATCTGGATTCCGACGGAAACATGGCTAAAAACCAGCTGATTGAGGACGATGACAATTATTTCTATGTCAACTCAGCAGGTGCAATGGTCACTAACCAGTGGCGCTCCATTGAAAATGAAGACGCAGGCTCAGACGAGCCGGATGAGTGGTGGTACTATTTCCAGTCCAACGGCAAGGCTGTAAAGAAATCCGGAAGCAGTGACAATGTGAAGTTCGCCACCCTTCCCACCTCCACCGGACAGGCAAAGTTTACCTTTGACGACGAAGGACGCATGCTCTACGGATGGATTGACGAGAGCGGCGAAATGCTGACGGATGACGATGCCTGGAAGAGCGGCATGTATTATTGCAGCGATAACAGAGACGGCCGCATGGCCACGGGATGGAAATATATCACAGCTGTAAATGACGAGGACGACGACAGGGAAGGGGATGGATACTGGTTTTATTTTTCCACCAACGGCAAAAAGACCGCGGACAACGACTCCAAGAAAATCAACGGACGGAAATACTGTTTTGACGAAAACGGCGCAGCCCACTTTGAATGGTATAACAATCCCGGCACCGCCTCCTCCTCTACCGTAAACAAATACTATAACACAGAGGAAGAATGCTGGATGTCCACCGGCTGGTTTAAGACCGTTCCCAGCGAGGATGTGGATCCGGAGGCCCACGACGATGATGAGGCCCACTGGTTCTACGCAGAGTCAAACGGCAGCCTGGTAACGGCCCAGATTAAAAAAATAAACGGACAGTACTACGGATTTGATGTAAACGGAAAAATGCTTCAGGGTCTCTACCGCATTGAATTTGAGGAGAATGGAAAGACCATCCGATCTGCTGAGGAGATTGAGGACGTGGACGAACTCCCGGATGAGGACGAGGACGGCGTATTCGTATACTATTTCGGTGATTCTCCTAAGGAAGGCGCCATGAAAACAGGCACCATGACCATGGAAATCGACGGCGACAAGTACTACTACAGCTTTGAGAAATCCGGCAGCAAAAGAGGGGCCGGAACAGACGGCATTGACGGTGATTCCATCTATGTGAAGGGCAGAAGGCTGGAAGCCGAGGAAGGAACCAAGTATCAGCCGGTTACCTATAAGGATGAGACCTACCTCATCAGTACTTCCGGTAAGCTGGTTAAGAACAAGAAGAATGTAAAGGATTCCGACGATGTATACTACAAGACAGACAGCAAAGGCAGAATTGTGGATTCCGGCACGGAAAAACTGGACTAGCAGGAGAGCCAGGCCGGAACCGCGCAGGTAAGTCACCTGCAGAAGTACCGGATGAATTATCAGGTGGGATTACATGAAAACATCCGTATAGTGAAAATCAAACATCCGAATGGAGAAAATCCCCACTTGACATCCCCCGGGGTACATGAGGTATACTGGTACTACAACATAACAGGGCGGCCCGGAATCCCTTGGATTCCCGGACCGCCCCTAACCGGTTTTATAACCTATTTACAGAAAGGACGTTTTATTATGAAGCAGCTGAAGAAGCTGGCTTGCCGCGCTGTACAGGAATTATCCATAACCTTTCCCCCAAAGACTGTGTTATCCATCATCCTTGGTACAGCCATTACCACCTTTGGCATCTACAATATCCACCAGCAGGCGGATATAACGGAGGGAGGTATTCTGGGATTGATTCTGCTCTTTCATTTCTGGTTCGGCATGTCATCTTCCATACTGTCACCTGTGCTGGACGCCTTAAGCTATGCCCTGGGCTTTCGTTTCCTGGGCAAGGAATTCCTTAAGACCTCCATCTTCGCAACCATATGTATGGCCGGATTCTTCCGGCTCTGGGAACTGTTTCCCCCGGTACTTCCAAGTCTGGCTGACTACCCCCTTCTGGCGGCTCTGGCAGGCGGATGCTTCATCGGTACCGGATGCGGCCTGGTGGTCCGCCAGGGAGCTTCCTGCGCCGGGGACGACGCCCTGGCCCTGGTCATCTCCAAGGTTACGGGCTGCCGCATATCCAGGGCATACCTGCTGACGGACGTATCCGTGCTGGTACTGTCCCTGTCGTATATCCCCGCAGGACGTATCGTATATTCGCTTATAACAGTGACTGTATCCTCCTTTATGATTGACTTCATCCAGAACTTCGGCATTCCCAGGAAGGACGGGGACAACGGCAAGGAAACTGCGGCTGATAACGGATAAGGAAACTGCGGCTGATAACGGATAAGGATACACCGGCTGATAACAGATAAGGATACACCGGCTGATAACGGGTACGGATATGGGTAAGAACTCTTACCCCTATCATACCGGCGACGCAATCCTCTTAAAAGGCATATAGATTTCCAGACAATACGTAGTCCTGTCCTTTGCGAAAAAGGACGTCATATCATTGGCGTATACGCGCTCCGTGGGCTCCAGTCCATGTTTATGGGCCCACTGGACCATCTTATGAATCATATCAAAATCCGGAAGGGTATTCTCTGATTCCATAATAGTATAGATACATTCCGGTTCCTCGGTCATATAATACCGGCTCCGGTTAAACTCCCGGCCCAGTCCCTTTTCCAGTTCTTCATAGAACAGGAGAAGGGTTCCTTTTTCTTCCAGATCCTCTCCCGTGTAGGTCAGCATATTATAAAAATAAGACATATCCAGCCCCGGAATGGTGGAGGACAGCTTAAACCACGTTCTCAACCCTTCCTGCAGGTCGGAACAGGTGGCCATCACATAGGCTTTTGGAAATTTCCTTATGGAATATCTGCCCATACACTCCTCTATGCGGCTTATATCCTTTTCCACCAGCTTAAGCCTCATGATTGCCTGGCTGTGCCGCCTGAGGGCTTCCTCCTCCTCGGCCATGCGCTGCCTGACATGCTGTCTCATAGCGGATGTGGAGTTCTGTCCGCTCATAAGACCTCCTATCTCTTCCAGGCTGGTATTCATTTTTCTGTGATAAAGTATGTACATCAATCTGTAGATATCATCCTCTGAATAATATCTGTACCCGTTTTCCTTCTTATCTGCGCGGATGATTCCCTTTTTCTCATAAAAACGCAGGGCATCCCTGCTCAGGCCGACCATCTGGGCAACGTCTCCTATGAGATATCCCCCTGTTTTCTCCGCCAACGCTTTTTCCATCTTCACACCCTCTGTTTCATTCAGTTTTTTCATAGCTACATTTTAAGACCTACCCTTTTGAGGGTCAATGGGCAGGCGGAAAATGAAAGAGAACCGTAATAAAAATGACAGATGGCAGGTCATGGAACAGCTCTGGATATCCGATGGTGGATAATGTGGATAACTTGTGGATATCTTTGTTAATTATCTGGGGATAAGGGTTGTCCCATTGTACCGGATAACATAAATTCCTTGTAAAATAAGGAAAAAAGAGCCGGCATTAAGCCAGCTCTCCTGTTAATTCCTTCATAACGTTATCCACAGTATCAATTTTTTCCGCACGGTAAGCATTGCTTCCGCAGAACAAAAGGCCATGGTCCGTGTCGCCCTCCGCCGCATATACCAGTGCCATGGTAATGCAGTAGGGAATGGTCCTGATGTCACAGTGCTCCAGGCACTGGAAGCAGGACTTGATGGCCGGCCTGGTGCCGCCCTTTATCTGACTTAAGAAAGGATTTAAGATTGCCCTTCCCGGCATGCCCACAGGGCTCTGGGTGATGACAATATCTTCCTTTCCGGCGTTTATATAAGCCTGCTTATAAGCGTCAGAGGCATCGCACTCCTCGGTCGTCACAAACCTGGTGGCAACCTGGACTCCGTCAGCCCCCAGCGCAAGCTGGTGCATCACGTCCTCATGGGTATAGATGCCGCCGGCCGTGACCACAGGTATATGTCTGCCGTACTTGGCTCCATATTCCTCCACTACCTTTATGACAGCCTTTACCTCCCGGTCATAGGCCTCCCGGTCATAGGTGGCCGGCACATCGGAAGTGTCGACGCCATAGGCAGATAACTGGTCCAGTGAGAATCCCAGATGGCCTCCGGCCAGCGGTCCTTCCACCACAACCAGGTCAGGGGCAATGTGGCATTTCCTGTCCCACATTTTGCAGATGACCATGGCTGATTTTGCAGATGATACAATGGGCGCCAGCTTAATCCTGCGGTCCGGCTTCTTCTCCATCTCAGCATAGGCAGCTTCCACATATTCCGGCAGGGACACAGGAAGTCCGGCACCTGATATGATAATATCGGCGCCTGCCTTCACAGCCTCTTTAACCCACATATCATAGTGCTTGGTAGCCACCATGATATTGAAACCAATCGCGCCCTGGGGTGCGATTTCTCTGGCCAGCTTCATCTCCCTGCGGATGGACCTTAAGTTTGCTTCCACGAAATTGGTGGTGAAATCCGGCTCCCTGAAACCAATCTGGGCAGCTGAGATAATGCCCATGCCGCCGGCTTTTGCCACGGCACCGGCCAGCTTGTGCAGGCTGATGCCTACCCCCATACCTCCCTGGATGATTGGTTTTTCAACTACTAAATCCCCGATTACCAATGGTTTTAACTCACTCATTACATTCTCCTAAATCTCTGGTACCTGTGCTCCCTAAGCTCCTCATCGCTCATGGCGAGATACGTTTTAAAGAACTCTGCCATGGCGCTGTCCATATATTCAGCGAGACGGTAGAGATTGTCCGTGCATGCTGGTTCTTCCTCAGGCACGATGCGTTCAATCAGCTTAAGCTGTAAAAGGTCCTTAGCCGTCACCTTCATGACCTTGGCGGCATCCGGCGCCTTCTTGCTGTCCTTATACAGAATGGAGGCAAATCCCTCCGGCGACAGAATGGAGTAAATGGCATTTTCCAGCATCCACACCTCGTCGGCCACAGCCATGGCCAATGCTCCGCCGCTCCCTCCCTCTCCGATTACAATGGAGAGCACAGGCACCTTGAGGTCTGATATCTCGAACAGGTTTCTGGCAATGGCCTCGCCCTGTCCTCTTTCCTCTGCCTCCAGCCCGCAAAAGGCTCCCGGCGTATCCACAAAGCAGACAACCGGACGGTTGAAGGTCTCTGCCTGCTTCATCAGGCGCAGCGCCTTGCGGTAGCCGTCAGGGGACGGCATTCCGAAGTTGCGGATAATGTTGTCCTTGGTGTTCTTGCCCTTCTGCTGTCCGATGACCGTCACGGGCATACCGTGGAACATTGCAATGCCTCCCACAATGGCTCCGTCATCCTTAAAATACCGGTCCCCATGGAATTCAATGAATTCATCAAACATAGCGTTGATATAATCCGTGGCAACAGGACGGTCTGACTTCCTGGAGAGAAGAACCGTATCCCAGGCAGTTTTTCCACCGTCCGCCTGTAATTGAGATGGTTTATCCACAAATGTCCTGGCTGTCTCCACCGGATTCTTTAACTCTATGTTCATCTTGTGGCTGCGGTGCATATACAGAATCTGGCCAATGACCCTTTTCTGGTCCTTCCGCTCCACAATCTTATCCACAAATCCATGCTCCAGCAGAAATTCAGAACGCTGGAACCCTTCCGGCAGCTTCTGCCCAATGGTCTGCTCAATAACCCTGGGACCTGCAAAACCAATCAGCGCATGGGGCTCTGCCAGGATAATGTCGCCCAGCATGGCAAAGCTGGCCGTGACGCCTCCTGTGGTAGGGTCGGTAAGTACGCTGATAAACAGCTGGCCGGCCTCATGATGGCGCTTTAAGGCAGCCGAGGTCTTGGCCATCTGCATCAGGGATACAATGCCCTCCTGCATCCTGGCTCCGCCTGAGCAGGCAAAGAGGATAACCGGCAGTTTTTCCCTGGTGGCGCGCTCTACTGCGTCGGTGATTTTCTCACCCACCACATGGCCCATGCTGCTCATAATGAAACGGGCATCGCAGACGCCGACTACCGCAGGATTTCCGTCAACTTTGCATTTGCCGGTGACAATGGCCTCGTTGAGGCGGCTCTTTTCCCTGGCAGCTATGACCTTTTTCTCATATCCCGGAAAATTCAGAGGGTTGGAGAAAGGCATTTCCTTGTTCCACTCCTCAAAGGTTCCCTCATCAGCCAGCATCTCGATACGGCGGTATGCATGAACACGGAAATAGCCGTTGCACTTGGGACATACGTAGTAATTGTTCTTTACGTCTTCCACATAGATTGGCTGCCCGCACTTATTACATTTGCGCCATAATCCTTCCGGGATCACCGGCTCCTGGTCGGAACCGGCCTGGGGCTTATATTTCGTATCTATTTTCGTATACGTTTTTTTGAACATGTTCCGCAACATAGCAATTTCCTTTCTGCATCGCGCACTTGTACCGCGCATTTGCACTGCGCACGCCAGCTCCTGTCCTCCAGGCGCTAATGTGCGAAAGCACTTCGCCATACTTAGCAGGGTCTTTAACAATTTAGTATGGTCGATGTTTCCTTCCCGTCAGCGGCACAAAATCACCGCACATAGTCCGGGAAATGCTTCTCAATAAAGCTGGTGTCTGTATCTCCCTGCTGGAATGCGTCATTTTCCAGGATTTCATACTGGAAGTTGATATTTGTCTCTATTCCCTCTATGATTACCTCGCCCAGGGCGCTGCGCATCTTGGATATGGCCGCCTCCCGGTCCTTGTCATATACTATCAGCTTCATCAGCATGGAGTCATAGTTTGCAGGCACCTTATAATCATTGTAAATATGGGTGTCCACGCGGACTCCGTTGCCTCCGGGAATGTGAACATTGGTGATGCGTCCCGGACATGGCATGAAGTTCTTAGAGGGATTCTCGGCATTGATACGGCACTCAATGGCATGGCCCTCAATCCTCACATCCTCCTGGCTGACGCTTAAGGTTTCCCCTGCAGCCACCCGGATTTGCTCCTTAATCAGGTCCATTCCCGTAACCATCTCAGTAACAGGATGCTCCACCTGAATCCTGGTATTCATCTCCATGAAATAAAAGTTCTTATCCTTATCCAGAAGGAATTCTATGGTTCCCGCATTCTCATATCCCACTGCCTTGGCTGCCTTTACGGCGGTATCGCCCATGGCTTTTCGCAGGCCGGGTGAAATCACATCACAGGGAGCTTCCTCCAGCACCTTCTGGTGGCGTCTCTGGATGGAGCAGTCACGCTCTCCCAGATGGACCACATTGCCGTGCTTGTCGGCCATGATTTGGAACTCCACATGCCTTGGCTTTTCAATGTATTTCTCAATATACATGGTGTCGTCGGAAAATCCCTTCACCGACTCCATCTGGGCCGCGTTAAAGAGCTCGGTAAAGTCCTCCGGGCTTCTGGAAATCCTCATGCCCTTGCCGCCGCCGCCGGATGACGCCTTAATCATCACCGGGAAGCCGATTTCTTTTGCCATGGCCAGACCGTCCTCAGCCGCGTGGACCGGTTCCTTACTGCCAGGCACCACAGGCACCCCTGCTTCCATCATGGTTTTTCGGGCTTCGGATTTATTGCCCATCTTATTGATAATTTCCGCGCTGGGCCCGATAAACGCAATATTGCACTCGGCGCACAGCTTGGCAAACCTGGCATTCTCAGACAGGAAGCCGAATCCCGGATGGATGGCGTCCGCCTTCATGGCCACTGTGGCAGCCAGAATCCTCTCAATATTCAGATAACTGTCCGTGGAGGCTGCAGGCCCGATACAGATGGCCTCGTCAGCCAGCATGGTGTGAAGGCAATCCCTGTCAGCCTCGGAATATACGGCCACGGTCTGAATTCCCATCTCACGGCAGGCCCGGATAACGCGGACCGCAATCTCACCTCTATTGGCAATCAAAATCTTGTTAAACATCGGCATTCTCCCTCGATTCCCTAACCTACCATGAATGTAAGCTCTGCGCTCACCGCCAGCTTTCCGTCAACCGTTGCAGTGGCCTTGCCCACGCCAACCGGTCCCTTCTGCTTGATGATTTCGCACTCCAGCTTTACCCTGTCGCCCGGCACTACCTTGCGTTTGAACTTAGCCTTTTCGATGCCGCCAAAGTAAGCCACCTTTCCCTTGAACCCTTCCTGGGACAGAATGGCCACTGCCCCTGTCTGGGCCAGGGCCTCAATCAGCAGCACGCCCGGCATAACCGGCTCCTGCGGAAAGTGTCCCTTAAAAAATGACTCATCATAGGTCACGCATTTATAACCCACGGCGCGCACGCCCGGTTCCAGCTCTTCAATACAGTCCACCAGCAGGAAAGGATGCCTGTGCGGTATGATTTCCTGGATTTCTTTAACTCCCATCAGCATATCCTTAAATCCCTCCGTCTTTTGGTATTATTTGATGCGGAACAATGGCTGGCCGTATTCCACCACTTCCTCGTTGTTCACAAGGACAGCTTCCACGATACCGTCGTATTCACTCTCAATCTCATTCATCAGCTTCATGGCCTCGATAATTCCCAGTACCTGGCCCTTTTTCACGGTATCTCCTGCCTGTACAAAAGGAGCAGCGTCCGGTGAGGAGGCATTGTAGAAGGTTCCCACCAGCGGGGAGGTAACTCACCTTGTCTGAACCAATATCAGCGCGGCCAGCCGTGTCCTGGGCTGCCTGAGGCATCATCACACCCTGAGACATCATGGCCGGGGACATCATGGATGGAGCTGCCAGGCCGTTCTGCATCGCTGCCATCTGCATGGACGGCGCGTCTGGGGACGGAGCGCTTACCGTTACAATCTGAGGCATCTCTTTTTCGCGCTTCAGTGAAAGCTTAAGCTCTCCTTCCTTTAACTCCAGGCTGGTCAGCCCGTTGTCTGAAACTGCCTGCATTAATTTTATGATTTCATCTACGTTCATAGCTCATGGCCTCCTATTATTCGCTGAACTTTTTCACAATCAGGCTGGCATTATGTCCGCCAAATCCAAGGGAATTGCTGATGGCCACATCCACGTTCATGGAAACGCCGTCGCCCATGGTGTAATCCAGATCGCAGCCCTCTCCCGGCTTCTCAAGTCCTACTGTGGCATGGACAAATCCATCCTGGATGGACTTCACACAGGTGATAAACTCCACGCCGCCTGCTGCTCCCAGAAGATGGCCAATCATGGATTTGGTGGAGTTAATCTTCACTTTTTCCGCATGGTCTCCCAAAGCCAGTCTGATGGCCTTTGTCTCAAACAAATCATTGTGATGGGTGCTGGTGCCGTGGGCATTGACATAGTCAATATCCTCCGCAGCCATGCCTGCATCCTTCATGGCGTTCTCCATGGCACGGGCTGCGCCGCTTCCGTCCTCTGCAGGGGAAGTGATGTGGAAGGCGTCACAGGTGGCGCCGTATCCAACTACCTCTGCCAGGATATTGGCTCCTCTGGCCTTTGCATGTTCCAGGGACTCCAGCACTACCACGCCGGCTCCCTCGCCCATAACAAAACCATTTCTGTCCTCGTCAAAGGGGATGGATGCCCTGGAAGCGTCCTCTGTGGTGTTCAGGGCTGTAAGGGAGGTAAATCCCGCAATGCCGATAGGGGTAATGCTGGCCTCTGCTCCGCCGGCCACCATCACGTCCGCCTCGCCGTACTGAATGGAACGGAACGCCTCACCGATGGAATGGGTTCCGGTTGCGCATGCAGTTACCACGTTGAAGCATTTTCCCTTAAGCCCGAACTGGATGGCAACATTGCCTGCGGCCATGTTGCTTATCATGAGTGGCACCAGAAGGGGATTCACACGGCTGGGCCCCTTCTCGTTAAGCTTCTTTACATCCTTTTCCATGGCCTGGAGAGAGCCGATGCCGGATCCCACGCACACGCCTACGCGGTAAGGATCCTCCTTCTCCATATCAATACCGGACTGCTCCAGGGCTTCCTTGGATGCAGCCACCGCAAACTGTGAAAATGCCTCCATACGGCGGGCCGCCTTGGCATCCATGTACTGTTTGGGATCAAATCCCTTTACCTCTGCGGCCAGCTTGCACTTATAATCGGTTGTGTCAAAATAAGTAATGGGGCCGATTCCAACTGTCTTATCCTTAAGTCCCTGCCAGAAGCTCTCCACATCATTTCCAATGGGAGTAATGGCACCCATGCCGGTTACTACTACTCTTGTTTTCATACTATCTCACTCCTGTTCTTTTACAGCCCGGAAAATATTCCAGGTCATCCTACATGGCCATTCCGCCGTCTACGCTTAAGACCTGGCCTGTGATATATCCTGCCTTATCAGAAGCCAGGAAAGCAACTGTCTCTGCAATGTCCTGGGTGCTTCCGAAATGTTTCATTGGAATCTGCTCCGTGGCAGCTGCCTTTACGCTGTCGCTGAGAACATCGGTCATCTCCGTTGCAATGAAACCAGGAGCCACTGCATTTACCGTGATTCCCCTGCTGGCCAGCTCCCTGGCAGCTGATTTGGTGATGCCGATGACGCCGGCCTTGGCCGCGCAGTAATTGGCCTGGCCCGCATTGCCCAGAACCCCTGATACGGAGGAGATGTTGATGATTCTTCCTGCCTTCTGCTTTAACATCTGGCGGGAAATATGCTTGATGCAGTTAAATACACCCTTCAGGTTAGTGCTTATGACAGCGTCAAAATCTTCCTCTGACATCTTCATAAGCAGGTTGTCCCTGGTGATTCCCGCATTGTTCACCAGGATATCCAGACGGCCATACCTGGAAACCACGTCCGCCATCATCCTGCCGCAGCTCTCAAAATCGGAAACATTGCACTGAACTGCCTCTGCCTTGCCTCCTGCTGCTTCGATTTCCTTCACTACTTCCTCTGCCTTTGCCGCAGAGCCATTATAATTCACGATTACGGCTGCGCCTTCCCGGCCCAGTGTAAGGGCAATCTGACGGCCGATTCCGCGGCTTGCGCCTGTTACCAGTGCAATCTTTCCTTCCAGCATATGGTCTCTCCTCCTGCTTATGACTTAAGTGCTTCCGCTACTTTACCGATATCTTCTAAATTTTCCACATTGAGGGTTTTCACGTCCCTGCTTATTTTCCTCATGAAGCCGGCCAGGGTCTTACCTGGTCCAATCTCGATGAAGGTGTCCACGCCGTCCGCAATCATGGCTTCCACGCTCTGCTGCCATCTGACCGAGGATGAAACCTGCCTTGTGAGCAGCTCCTTTACCTCTGCGGCGCTCTTAACATACTGTGCCGTCACATTGGCCACATAAGGAATCTGCGGCTCATGAAGCTCCACCTGGGAAAGGACCTCTCCCAGCTTCTCGCCTGCATCTGCCAGCATACCGGAATGGAAGGGTCCGCTGACATTTAACATCACTGCCCTTTTTGCTCCGGCTGCCTTTAACTTCTCGCAGGCTTCTTCCACCGCTGCCTTCTCACCGGAAATTACAATCTGTCCCGGACAGTTATAATTGGCAATCCACACGCCTTCCATGGCTCCTGTCACTTCTTCAATGGCAGAAGCGTCCAGGGCCAGGATAGCTGCCATGGCGCCCTCGCCCACAGGTACGGCCTCCTGCATAAGTATTCCCCTCTGGCGGACGGTACGGATGGCATCCTCATCACTCATGACTCCGGCAGCTGCCAGGGCGCAGTACTCTCCAAGGCTGAGTCCCGCGGCCACATCCGGCTTAATTCCATTTTCTTCCAGAACACGCATCATGGCGATGCTGGCGGTTACCATGGCTGCCTGGGTGTATTCCGTGATATCCAGCCTGTCATTTTCCTCAAAGCACAGCTGGGGCATGGAAAATCCCATTAACTCTGTTGCCTTGTCAAAGATTCTTTTTCCGGTCTCAGTCTGCTCATAGAAATCCTGGCCCATTCCGCAGGCCTGGGCTCCCTGTCCAGGGAAAATAAATGCAATCTTGCTCATACCTGTAATCTCCTTATCCTAAATCCTGTCCCAATCAACTGGTTCCTGCCGGCAAAATACGCCGTGCGGTATTAGTTCCAGCCCATCAGCTTTCCTGCCTGTGCCATGATTTCCTCAATCATCTCCTTACAGGTCTGCTCCTTGGATATCATGCCTGCAATCTGTCCGGCCATAACGGTTCCGCCGTTTACATCGCCTTCCATAACCGCTTTGCGCAGGGTTCCCAGAGTCAGGTACTCCAGCTCCTCAAAGGACTTGCCCTCCTGCTCCAGTTTGATGTATTCCCTGGTCATCTGGTTCCTGAGTCCTCTTACAGGATGGCCGTGGCTGCGTCCTGTGACCGTGGAATCAATATCCTTGGCCTTGATAATGCGCTGCTTATAATTCTCATGTACAATGGATTCTTTGGCAACCACGAACCTGGTTCCCATCTGGACTGCCTCAGCGCCCAGCATAAAGGCCGCGGCTATTCCTCTTCCGTCTCCGATACCGCCTGCCGCGATAACAGGAATGGAAACAGCGTCCGCTACCTGGGGAACCAGCGTCATGGTGGTCTGCTCTCCTATATGGCCGCCGGACTCCATGCCCTCAGCCACCACTGCGTCCGCCCCGTACTTCTCCATACGGCGGGCCAGGGCCACGCTTGCTACCACAGGAATCACCTTAATGCCTGCTGCCTTCCACATTTCCATATATTTTTCGGGGTTTCCGGCACCGGTGGTAACCACCTTGATGCCTTCCTCCACAACCACCTTTGCCACATCCTCCGCATGGGGGCTCAGCAGCATGACATTGACGCCAAAAGGCTTATCTGTCAGCTCCCTGGCCTTGCGGATCTCGTCGCGCACCACTTCCCCCGGTGCGTTGGCACCGCCAATCAGTCCGAAACCGCCTGCTTCGGATACGGCTGCTGCCAGGTTGTGTTCTGCTACCCAGGCCATGCCGCCCTGAATAATAGGATATTCAATTCCTAACATTTCTGTAATTCTTGTTTTCATTGTTCTACCTCCAGTTCTACATTTCCTGGGCTTTCCCCTATTAAAGTAACAGCGTGCTTCAATTCATCCACACGCCGTTGTCAAACCCTATCTGCTATTTATGCCTCTACGCCTTTGGCTTTTAAGTAGTTCATAACCTCTCCGACCGTGGTTAACTGCTCTAAATCCTCAGCAGGAATCTCTACAGAATACTCATCCTCCAGAGCCATAACCAGCTCAAACAGGTCTAAGGAGTCAGCGCCTAAATCTTCTTTGAAGGAGGAAGCCTCTGTAACGGTATCTGCCTCTACGCTTAACTGCTCTGCAATAATTTCTTTCATCTTCTCTAACATGGTTGTTGTTCTCCTTTTACATTTTCTTGATTTATATTATAATTTTATTTTTACCACTCTAACAGGGCCGCACCCCAGGTAAGGCCTGCGCCGAATCCGGACAGCACCACTTTGTCTCCTGCTGACAGCATTCCCTTACGGTTCATCTCATCTAAAAGGAGGGGAACTGATGCCCCTGATGTATTGCCGTAGTGTTCCATATTCACCGGGAAACGGTCCACATTTACCTTCAGGCGTTTTGCTATGGATTCAATGATCCGGTAATTGGCCTGATGGATTGCGAAATACCTGACATCCTCTGCCTTTACGCCTGTATCGTCCAGTACTTCCATTATGCACTGCGGGTACTTTTTTTACTGCAAATTTAAATACTTCCTGGCCGTCCATGGTCATATATCCCAGCTCCGGCTTCTTGCCCATGAGGAAATTTCCATTGGTCCTGGAACCGCAGGTCAGCACTCCGCCTTTTGTTCCGTCTGAGTGCATGTTCATTCCCAGAATACCGGTTTCATCAGCTTTTACCACCACTGCGCCTGCGCCGTCTCCAAATAACACACAGGTACCACGGTCCGTCCAGTCAATCAGCTTGCTGAGCACGTCTGCGCCAATCACAAGGGCTGTCTTATAGATACCGCTGCTTATAAATGCATGGGCTGTATTCAGCGCATAGACAAAACCGGTGCAGGCCACGCTCAGGTCAAAACAAGCTGCGTTTACCGCGCCTATGCGGCCCTGTACCTCGCATGCGCCATTGGGAAAACAGTAATCCGGCGATGAGGTGGCCAGCAGTATAAGGTCTATTTCCTCAGGCTTTACGCCTGCATTCTCCAGCGCTTTGATTGAGGCTTCAGCCGCCATATAGGAGGTGCTTTCGCTGGTGGCAATCCTTCTCGCCCCTATCCCCGTCCGGCTGCGGATCCACTCGTCGTTGGTCTCCACAATCTTTGCAAGGTCGTCATTGGTCACAATCTGCTCCGGTACATATGAACCGGTTCCTACGATTCTTGTTGTCATTCTTCTTACCCATCCCGAATCCATCAGCAATCAGCGGACTCATGCCTTCCTTCTTTTGCTTGCTCAGAGGAAATACTTTGAACATCAAAGTAATACTACAGGAAACGTAAGTATTTGTCAAGAAATATTTTTTGTCGCCTTTTGTTAACTTTACTGTTCTCTTACATTTCTTACCAATTCTGACATTTACATATATTGACTTTGCTCCCTGAATTTGGTAAGTTAAACTTGTACAAATGGGGCGAATACATTTCACAAGGGGGTATTAACCATGAAAACTACAGGTGTTATCCGTAAATTGGATGAACTCGGCAGAATCACCCTTCCCATCGAATTAAGAAGAAGCCTTGATTTGGATGTGAAAGATGGTCTTGAAATCACGGTTCAGGATGACTGTATCATCCTGAAGAAGGCAGAATGTGCTGACATCTTCACCGGAAGCACTGACGATTTGCTGGAATATGAAGGCAAAAAAGTATCGCGTCAGTCCGTTGTCGCACTGGCTAAATTAGCCGGCCTTAATGTCACCGAGTAATCAAAGCACGTACATAGAGAGAACCTGCGGCTCCTTCTCAACATCAGAAGGCATATACGCCGCAGGTTCTCTCTATCTCTTTGCGTATCGTTCCAAATCATTCTCATCCCATATTGTCTGCGTCCCCATCACAGAAGCTGCTGGTACACATCCCGCTTTGTGATTCCCCGGTCCCTGGCCACTGCCTTCATGGCTTCCTTCCTATCCATGCCCTGGTCCGTATAGAAGGCCAGATGTTCCTGAATTTCCATCTCTTCCCAGCGGCTTATCTGCTCCTTTCGCAGCTCCTCCAGAGGCTTTCCTTCTATTACTATGACACACTCTCCTTTAGGCTCCTCCTCATGGTAGTGTTCCAGGGCATCCCGGAACGTGGTCCTGTAGGCTGTCTCATATTTTTTCGTAAGCTCCCTGCATATGGTTATGTTCCTGTCCCCAAGGACCTTATATAAATCTTCAAGTGTTCTCACCAGATGGTGGGGCGCCTCATATACGATAATGGTCCTGGTCTCCTGCCTCAGCTCCTCCAGGATTCTGGCCCGCTCCTTCTTATCCCCCTTCTCAGAGGGCAGAAACGCCTCAAAGCAGAATCTCCTGGTGGATAGCCCTGACATGGTAAGGGCCGTGATACATGCTGCCGGACCAGGAAGAGAGGTGACCTGGATTCCCGCCTCATAGCACTGCCTTACCAGTTCTTCTCCCGGATCCGATATGCCGGGGGTGCCCGCGTCCGTAATCAAGGCTATGTCCACCCCTTCTTCCAGCTGGCCCACCAGGTATCTGGCCTTGTCCACCTTGTTATACTCATGGTAGCTGGTCATGGGAGTCTTTATATCAAAATGATTCAGAAGCTTGATGCTGTGGCGCGTATCCTCTGCCGCAATCAAATCCACTTCCTTTAATGTCCTGAGTACCCTGAAGGTAATATCCTCCAGATTGCCGATTGGCGTTGCGCAGAGATATAGTGTTCCTGCCATGGCCCTCTCCCTTCTGTTCTTTGGATGCTTAAGCGTCTGTTCTTTGGACGCTGCCATCATCCGTCAATATCCGTAGGTGGTCCGTATCTCCGGGGAATACTCCCCATTCTGGTCAAAGACAATGACCGGAGCTTCCATCTTAAGGAGAGGACCGCCTCCCCTCACGGCCTCTATGAGCACCATATTGGCCTCCCGGTCCGCATAAGGATGGACCATCTTCATGCGCTTGGGCTCCAGGCCATGGCGCTTCATGACAGTGATAATTTCAATCAGCCGTCTGGGCCTGTGGACCATGAAAAAACGGCCTCCCGGCTTCAGGACCCGGGTTCCCTCCCTCACCACATCCTCCAGCGTGCATTTAACCTCATGGCGTGCAATGGCTTTGGCATCCCCCGGATTCTTAAGCCCATGGGATTCATTCATATAGGGGGGATTCGTGGTTACCACATCAAAAGAAGCCAGTGCAAACAACCTGCTGGCCTCCACTATATCGCCGGTGACAATGTCCACCTTGCCTTCCAGATGATTATATGCCACGCTCCGTCTGGCCATGTCCGCGGACTCTTCCTGTATCTCCAGGCCGGTAAAGTGGCTTCCCTCTGTCTTGGCGGTAAGAAGAATAGGAATGATGCCTGTGCCTGTTCCCAGGTCCAGCACCTTTTCCCCCTTTTTCACAACGGCAAAGCCGGACAGAAGGACGGCATCCATGCCGAAGCAGAATGCGCCCTTCCTCTGGATGATTCCATAATGGTTGCGCTGCAAATCATCGATCCGCTCGTCGTCCCGCAGCATAATGGTTCCTTCCTGACGCCAAGTGTGTTTCACCGTAACTGTATCAGTTGTCATCCAGCTTCGACTTTCCTTCCTTCTTCTCAAGGGCTTCCAGCTGCTTAAGCTCTGCGTCCGGCGTGTCGCCTCCGTGCTTTTCCCCGCCGCCCTTGCCCTTCTTTTTCCTGGGCTTGAACTTAAGCTGGTCCACCTTGTATTCCCTGATTTCTTTTTCGTCCCGCTCCACGGTCACTATGACCTTAACCTGCTGGCGCAGCACGTTGACGCTGTGCACCTCGCCCTTTAACCCGTCGCTTGTGGTCACATAGTCTCCCGGATTAGGCAGCTTGCTGTTTAATACCTCGTATGTCTCCTCTTCATTCTTAAGGCAGCACATAAGGCGTCCGCACACGCCCGATATCTTGGTGGGATTTAAGGACAGGTTCTGTTCCTTTGCCATCTTGATGGACACAGGAATGAATTCAGACAGATAGGAATGGCAGCACAGCGCCCTTCCGCAGATGCCGATGCCTCCCATAATTTTAGTCTCGTCCCTGACGCCTACCTGGCGCAGCTCAATCCTGGTCTTAAACACGCTGGCCAGATCCTTCACCAGCTCCCTGAAATCAATTCTGCCGTCGGCGGTAAAGTAAAACAGGACCTTATTATTATCAAATGTGTATTCGGCGTCAATGAGCTTCATATCCAGATGATGCTTTTTGATTTTTTCCTGGCAGATTTTAAAGGCATCCCTTTCCTTCTGCTTGTTCCTGGCCTCTGCCGCCTCATCCTCATCCGTGGCCATACGGATCACTGATTTTAAAGGCGGAACCACCTTGGATTCATCCACCTCCCGGTTGCCCAGAACCACATACCCGTACTCAATCCCCCTGGCCGTCTCCACGATAACATGGTCGCCTGTCTTAATCTGGCGGCCTGCGGGGTCGAAATAATATATCTTTCCTGCGGTGCGGAAGCGCACCCCGATTACTGTAATCATTCTGTGTTCTCCTTCTCTTGCAGCCCTGACACGTCCTAATTCTCCTTCATGGTAAGAAGCATCAGCTCCATGACCAGTTCGGTGTTCACGTTGGCGTCCAGCCTGATTCTGGCCTTGTCAATGGCTTCCAGAATTTTCTCCAGACCGTCATAGCCGCTTGTGGTGCTGACACTCTTAACAGCGGAGAATTCATCCCTAAATATCAGCAGGTTAATATCCTTTGTGGTTTTATACATCAGGATATCCCTGTACCACATCTGCATAAAGTCCAGGCATTCCCTGATATCCAGGTTCTCCTCCTTAACCTTGCGGATGTAGTCTAAAAGCTCGGATATATCCGTATCCTTGATGTGCTTCAGCAGATGAAGCATCTCCCGGTACATCACCCCAAACTCCTCCGACTGGGCCAGGTGGATGGCCTTGCCCAGATTGCCTCTGGCAAAAGCCGCGTATATATCAGCCTCGCTCTCATTTTCTCCCAGAGACTGAATCAGATATTCCTTTACCACGCTGTCCTTTAAAGGCTTCAGCTTAAGCTGTACACACCTTGACAGGATGGTGGGCAGAAACGCGTCCTGATTCGTGGTCAAAAGCAGGATAACCGCATAGGCCGGGGGCTCTTCAATGGTCTTAAGAAGGGCGTTCTGGGCCTGTACGGTCATCTTCTCCGCCTCATCCACTATATATATCTTATAATAACTGCTGTAGGGACGTACCTGGATGGTATCGTTAATCTGCTCCCTTATATCGTCCACGCCGATGCTGGCGGGCTTTTCATGTGTCACGTAAATAAGATCCGGGTGATTTCCGGAAAGTACCTGTTTGCAGGCATGGCACTGCATACAGGGCTCCTCCATCCCCTTTTCGCAAAGCAGGCTGAGGGCAAATGCATTGGCCAGGGATTTCCTTCCCATTCCTGCCTCGCCGCTCAGTATATAAGCATGGGAAACCTTCCCTGTCTGCACTGCGTTGCGGAAATGTTCCTTTATCTGTTCATGTCCTAATATATCGTTAAATCCCAACATAGTGATTGGTTCCCCCTTGCGCTGCCGGCCTGGTTTCCAAAACCCCGGAAATGCCCTAAACCGGTATATCCGGACCTCCATCCCGGCAGGGACAGACATCCTCAATAAGTATAGCATAAGAATTTTTTAATGTATAGTACTACATTTTTCCCTGTTTTTCCTATTTATAACCGTTGTGAACCGCCGCTATCTGCACCTGTCCTGATACTCGGACGGCGACACCCCCAGTATCTTCTTAAACTGCGCGCTGAAATACGCTGTGTCTGAATAGCCCACCTGGTCCGCCACCTCGTATACCTTTACCCGGCAGTCCTTTAGCAGGTTCATGGCCATCTGCATCCGGTAATAGGCCAGATAGTTGGTAAAGGTGTAGTCGGTTTCCTTCTTAAAGACCCGGCTCAGGTAGCCTTCGCTGATTTCCAGAAAAGAGGCCACGGTGCTGATGGTGATATCCTCCCGGTAATGCTCCCTGATATACCGGGTGGCTGCCTCCACATACTTATTCTTGGATTTTTTATCGGAATGAAAGCGCAGGACCGGAGCCGTGTCTGTCTCCTCCTCCTTTGCCGGATGTTCTTCCATCTGCTCTCTGATGTGCCTCACCGCCTGTTCCAAATCGCCGTCCCTCAAAGGCTTTAACAGATAGTCGCTGACTCCCAGCCTGAGAGCGCTCTGGGCATATTTAAAATCGCTGTAGGCCGTCAAAATAATGAATTTGGCCCGGCAGCCCTGTTCCCGCAGTTTTGTTATCATCTCCACGCCGTCCATTCTGGGCATCTTCACATCCGTCACAATTATATCCGGGGACAGGCGGACCGCCAGCTCTGCCCCCTCCTCCCCGTTGGCAGCCTCCCCTGCAATCACACAGTCCAGTGCCGCCCAGTCAATGGTCAGGATAATCCCGCGCCTGACCATTGTCTCGTCTTCCACCACAATGACTTTATACATCCGGTACCTCCTTCTGAACCGGCAGCCTGAGGGTGATGGTGGTCCCATCCTCCGTGACAGCCGCCTTCACACCGTACTCCTGTCCGTAATATATTTTCAATATGTTGATAACATTGTACAATCCCAGATGGCCGTCCCTCTTTGCCGGAGCTTCGCTGTTAATCCAGTCCTCCATCTCCCGGCTCATGCCGCATCCGTTGTCTGTCACCGATATGTTAAGTATCCCCTCTTTCTGGAACGCGTAAATACAGATGTAGCCGTGTCCGCAGCCGTCCAGTCCATGGATGATGGCGTTTTCAACCAGGGGCTGCAGGATCATCTTGGGCACCATGCAGTCCTCCAGCTGGTCCGGTATCTCTGTCTCATACAGGAACCGCCCTGTAAAACGTATTTTCTGTATCTCCACATAGCTCTCGATGGTCTCAAGCTCCTCTCTGAGTGTGATAAAGGGCCGGCTGGATATGCTTTTTCTCAGAATGACAGCCAGGTTTTCCGCCAGCACTGCAATCTCCGGAACCTGGTTGATTCTGGCGTTCCACTTGATGGAATCCAGGGTATTATAGAGAAAATGAGGGTTCAGCTGGGTCTGGTACAGCTTAAGCGTGGTCTTATTTAAATCCTTCTGCTTCTGCACCGTGTCATCCAGGTACTTCTGCAGGTCCCCGGTCATCTGGTTAAAGCTCTCTGTCAGCCTGCCCAGTTCATCCTGCCGGTTGGTGCGGATGCGGATAGACAAATCCCCTTTTTTCACCTTTGCCATGGCCTTGTCCAACAAACTCACCGGCTGGCCGATGCTCCGGGACAACGCGCCTGATATGATAAGGCAGAGCACCAATCCCAGGCCGGACAGCGCAAGACTCACCGTACCCATGGTGCGCACGGCCGGGGCGCTGATGGGAGCGGAGCAGCGCAGCAGGATGTAAAAGCCCTGGGAAGGTTCCCTGGTCCACAGATATCTGGTATATACCCCCTTTTTTTCCGTCCCGCCCTGGCCCGATATGGTATGCCCGATTATATCACTGATTTCACGTTCCCCGTATTCCGGCCTGGAACAGTAGAGGGGCTTCTGGTGGGAATCCAGTACCAGCAGTGTATCACCGGACGAATAAAAACCGTTCAGCAGGTTGTCAAAATTTTCCCTGGTAAAGTCCAGCACCACATACCCGGTCCTGGCCCCGTGGGTGCTCTCCAGTGAAAATGCACCCTGCATCAGCACGTCGCTGCCGGAGGACGGCAGGTAAGGATCTGTCCTGTAATAGGTGATTCCCTGCTCCCCCGACGCCTTGTTGAGCAGTCCCCAGTTCACAGGCAGACGGCTGCTCTTGGGCGCCGTATCCGTGGTAAAACGCAGTTTCCCGCCCGCATCATAGATACTGAACTGCGCATGGCTGTATATCTCCTGAACCGCCTGGTACATGGACAAATACAAATCCTTCTGGAACTCTATGGTCTTATTGTCAATCATGACCCATGCCGCAGAACCGTCCTCTGTCAGCGTTTCACAGGCTTTCTGGCAATTTTCCAACAGCTGGGTAAACCGTTCCCTGACTTCTTCCAGCTGCTGGTTTCCGTCCACGGTTATCTGGCGGTTGATTGAGGCAGTAAACAGACGCATCATCACAACACTTGAAAATGTAAGGGGCACCAGGGCCACCAGAAGGCAGCCCAGAAATACCCTGGTCTTAAAAGAGAGTCTCCGATACCATATCATTTCATGCGTATTTCGCCGGGACAGAATGCCGTTCCACCTGGCCAGTACATCCTTCTTTTCCCTGGAAAGCTCCTCCAGGTCCATCTCAATCAGCGGCAGCCTGCCAATGGGCGACAATCCCGGCAGCGGCGGCACATCTCCTCTCACGGAGCGGCGGTTTAAATCCGACACCAGAATCCTCTGGGTATCCCTGCTCACCGTAAAATCCAGGAACTGCCTGGCAGCGTCAGGATTCGCGCATCCCTTTACAATGGCTGTGCCGTCGGGAAGGGCCGTGGTTCCCTCCTGGGGATAAATATAATCCACGTCGGCTCCCTCTGACAGCAGGGCCTGGGCGGACTCCTCCATGGTGACCCCAAGGGAATACCTTCCATCCAGGATACCGGCATTCACCTCCTGCATGCTGTCCAGGGTGCCATATTCCAGATTTTCCATAAACCGTTCCAGGTAATCCCCCTTTTTCTCCCATGTATGGACAGCCGTCACAAGAGCAGCCGAATACACATCCGACCGGCGCGGGTCCACAAATGCAATCCTTCCCTTCCACCTGGGCTCCAGAAGGCTGTTCCACCCCACCGGCAGTTCGCGGTAGGTGACCACATTTGTATTGTACATGATGACCAGAGGCAGGGCGGAGAAGCTGGTCCACCGGTTATCCTCACATTGGAAGCTATCTGTTATAAATGCCGCCTCCGGGCTTTTATATACCTGCCAATGTTCCTTGGTCTGTTCCAGGGTCTCTATCCCCACTCCAAACACCACATCCCAATCCGGCTTTTCCTCCTCATTCTCCAGTCTGCCTGTCATTTCCTCGGAGGACCCCCGTTCCACCTTCACCATCAGGTTGGTGCGCTCCTCAAACTCCTTGATGATGGGCTCATATATCTCTTCCTCCTGGGCCGTATAGAGAACCAGGTCCGGCACAGCGGGCATGGGAGCTGTCTGCGGACCTGACTGGCACGAAGAAAGAGCTGCCGTACACAAAAAGCATAGGGCGCAGAATGCTATATCCCGTTTTCCCCAGGCAGCCCCCTTTATCCCCTTCACATTTCCTTTTTTACCCTTCACAGCCGCCTTCATACCCATGACAGTCTTTTTCATACACTTGTTCCCCTCCCGGCGCTGGCGCCTTTATGCCAATCAGTCCCATTTGCTACATTATACCAAAGAAAAACCTATTTTTCCATTGACGAAGCCATTGAAATCAATCCGTCCCCGTGTTACCCTTAAGACAGAACGCGGGAATTACCGTTAAACGGAGGCAAACAATATGGGTGTCCAAATCATTGAACAATTTATCTGTTCCAAATACCCGGACCAGAAGAAATGCGAGGACGGTCTTTTTATCAGCAATGACTTTATCGCTGTCTTAGACGGTGTCACCAGCAAGGGAGAGCTTATATGGCCGGATGGGTCAGAGGGCGGATCCGTTTTTCCTTCTCCCATGACCAGCGGACGCTATGCCAGGGAGATACTGGCCCAGGCTCTTAAAACCATGGAGCCCGGCATAGACGCTGCTTCTGCGATGGAATATTTAAACCAGGCCTTAGCAAAAGCCGGAAGCGGACGGCGTGAATTCCTGAGGGACCACCCGGAGGAGCGGCTTCAGGCAGTGGCCATCCTGTATAGCTGTCAGAAAAAGGAAGTGTGGGCCTTTGGGGACTGTCAGTGCCTTATCGGAGATACCCTTCACTCCCACGGCAAGGAAATCGACAGCCTCATGACAGAAATCCGCTGTCTCTATAACCAGGCTGAACTGATTTTAGGCGGATCCGAAGATGATTTTGCCCGGCATGACCCGGGCCGGACCTGCATCCTTCCTCTGCTGCGCCGCCAGTTCCTGCTGGCCAACCAGGACCGGCCCTATGGCTATGATGTGCTTGACGGTTTTGCCATTCATTCTCACCACGTGTCCGTCTATCCGGTCCCGCCCCAAACCCAGGTCGTGCTGGCCAGCGACGGTTACCCCGTATTAAAAGACACCCTGGCTGAAAGCGAGAAGTCCCTGGATGAGTTGTTGCAGAAAGACCCTCAGTGCCTCCGGGAAAACAGAGGAACAAAAGGGCTTGTAAAAGGGAACCAGAGTTTTGATGACCGGACCTATGTGAGGTTTGCGGTGTTTTAATAATTTTCTAACCAGAGCCCCATACACGCCTGAGGGCGCCCCCTGCCTGAACAGGGAGCGCCCTTATGGTTTCTATACTTATTCACCTACATAGTAATCCTTAATCTCATATTCCTTCAGTGCTTCCTCATCCGGCTCAAATCCAAGTCCTGGTTTCTGGGGAACATGCATGTAACCGTCCTTGTCAACCAGGACTCTATCCTCCTCCTTAAGGATGTAATCCCTGCGGTCAACCGTCCATACAGGCGGATCAAATGGGTATTCCAGATATTCCGCGTCGCTGACAGCACAGGCCATATGAAGGTTAGCCAGAAGGCCCACGCCATTGGACCATGTGTGGGGACAGAAAACAGCTCCCTTGGACTGCACATAGTCGGCAATCTTCTTGGTGCGGGTAAAACCGCCGCACAGCACCGTATCTGGCTGGTACACGTCATAGCTTCCCTTATCCGCCAAATCCCTGAAATCATGCCATCTGCGGTTCATCTCACCGCCTGCAATCCGGATATCCGTCATCTCCCTTAAGCGGGCCAGATTGTCGTAATCCGCATGGTGAAGCGGCTCCTCCAGCCAGTATACTCCCAGCTTCTCCAATTCCCTGGCCACCTTCACTGCCTTCTTCAAATCCCAGATACGCTCCACATCCCATGGCATTTTCCATGCCTGGTTGCCGTCCACCATAATTTCCATCTTATCCCCAATGGCCCCACGGACAGCCTCTACCACCTTGATATCCTCTCTCACATCCTCATGGTGGAAACGGATTTTCATTGCCTTAAATCCCATCTCCACATATTCCCTGGCCTTCTCAGCTCTTTCCTCTGCCGGAATCCTGGCCCCGCAGGAGCAGTATGCCTTTATCTTATCCTGTTTCCCGCCCAGAAGTTTATATATGGGCTGTCCGCATTTCTTTCCAATGATATCCCATAGAGCAATGTCTAAAGGCCAGCACCTTCCATAATGGAAATCAATGTTATCAATAATCTTGTTATGGTTTTCCATCTCAAACGGATCCTTGCCGATAAAGAATTTCTCATGGCCCGCAAAGCCTGTCATCAGATCGCCGGATCCGATTCCTGTAATTCCCTCATCTGTGTATACATAAACAATGGTAGACGCGAATTTTACCCGTGGATTGGGATCCCATGATGCCAGGAATGGCGGGTCCAATGGCTTTGCATACTGTTTGATTTCAATACCTGTGATTTTCATAAAATACCTCCATACATATATATAATTTTTAATTCATTTCCATTGCCAATTTAATACTGTCCCTCTTCATTCACTTAACCCTTTGCAGGAATTTTCCTGATACTCTTAATCAGGATGACCGCCACTGCCGCGCCCACGATACAGGTTCCGATGCCATACAGGAACATGGAGCGGTAACCCTGTACGCCCTGGTCAATCCAGCGTCCAATCATGGTATACAGAAATACGTCGGGAAGATAACCGATGCAGGATGCCATACCGGAAACCGCGCCTGTGACAGAACGGTCAATCTGCGCCTCGTCAATGACTGCAAAGTAAATGCCTCTCACCGCGTACACCGTTACATTTAACAGGATGAAATCAAAGACACAGAGCATAGCCAGTGAAGGCTGCTGCGGTGTAAGCAGGAACACAATCAGAAATGCAATAATGGCCGTATACCCCAAGAGAACTGTCTTTATCCTGGAACCAATCTTGTCAGCCAGGAAACCGCCTGTGATTCCCCCTGCAAACTGTATGATGTAACGGATGCCTCCAATCTGGACACTGAAATTCTTGGACATGCCATATACAGATACCATATAAGGCGGCAGGAAGCTGAGGATTGCATAGATGGAATAGGCTGTGAAAATAATGAGACATATCATCCACATCTTGGGCATCAGGAGCACGCTCTTAATCTGCTGCACCAGGCTTGTACCGCTTACCACATCCTCCTTCTTATCCTTAATCAGGAACCATAAGGCAATACCGACTATGATGGCCAGCAGGGCATAGGAGCGAATCACCCAGCTCAATCCGAACTTTCCGCCTCCCAGGCTGTTAAAAAGCCCCAGAAGCACAAACACGGCCGTTGCCGATACAACGCCTCTTCCGCCCTCCAGAATACCGAACAGGCGGCCCTGTTCATTGCTGTCCCCCAGACACCGCACTGCCTTGATAAGCGCTGACCAGTATGTAAGTACGGTGGTCACACCGAAGGCCGCAAATATCAGCCTCATGGTGCCATAGCTGGGGAAGGTGGAGAACAGAAGTCCCACCAGGCCCGTGGATATAAAGGAAATAGTCAGCAGCTTCCTTGGGGATACGCGATCCGCAATCCACCCGCCGAAGAAATAACATATCATGGAAATGGTTGCATAGGACGTGGACAGTGCTCCAAATTCCTCATTGCTTAGATTAAGGGCCTCCACCAGAGGAATATAAAATGTATTCCGGATATAGGGAAGCTGGAAAATAACACCTGTACCGCAGCAGAGCACCAACAGGGATGTCCACTTTTTCATATCAAATTTTTTATTACTGTTCACTATAAAACCCCCTTTTGTACCGTCTTCTCTTGGTTTTTGTTGATACGCGTCTCAACTTGTCTCTCATTATACCGTATAAAAATCAAACTGCCGTCTTCTTGTTCAAAAGACAACAGTTTGGTTACAGCTTTGATACAATCCGTCCCAATTTCCTGTCAGCGTATGATGTTGGATGCCTCATACACCCACAAAGAATCCTTTTTCACCTGGTCTGTCTGTTCCGGCGATTCCAGTCGCAGGTAATCAGCAGCGGGAAACCTCATCGTGACCGTGGTATACTCTCCCACTACACTCTCATATTTCAGCGAGCCGTGATGGTGCTGCATCACCGACTTGCAAATGGCCAGTCCCATGCCAAAACCATCTCCTCCCTGGCTGTGGGCCTTATCCCCCTTAAAAAACGGCTGGTCTATCTTGTCCAGAATATCAGCCGGGATTCCGATTCCATGATCTGTTACCTGGATGTAAGCCAGTGCCCCCCCTTCGCCGGCTGCCCTGACTTCAATGACTCCGCCTTCATGGGAAGCCTTGATTGCATTGTCCAGGACATTTTCCATCATGGTAATGAGAAACTCTCTGTCACCATAGCAGAATATACCCTCCGGAATATCCGAAGTAAAATGAATCTGTTTCTGTCCAGCCTTCATCCTCACAGCCATCAGCGATGTCTCCAGCATCTTTTTTACGTCCTGCCGTTCTATGTTCAACAGCCCCGGCTGTATACGCGACAGCTTAATCATTTTCCGGGTAATGGAATTCAGCCGTTTTCCCTCTTCCAGGATATAATCCAATGCCTGCTCCTGAAGCTCCCTGTCACACTCATGATTCTTAAGCAGCTCTGCGTAACCGATGATGGATGTGAGAGGGGTTTTTATTTCGTGGGTCAGATTGCCTACAATCTGTTTGTAATCATCAATGTTCCTGTTGATGGCCTCAGACATCAGATTAAAGTTATGGGACAGCTCACTGATTTCATCCTCCCCTTCAACGGCCAGCTTAAGGGGAATGGATTCCTGAGCCATAAGCTTCGCCGCTTCATTCAGCCGTTCAATGGGCGAGGTAATTCTCTTGGTAATCAGAAACATAATCATGGCTGTGATAAAAGCCTGTATCAGGCACAGAGCAAAGAAAATATTCAGCTGCATGTCGCAGGATTTATATATATCAGATAAATCCTTAATCATCACAACCTTATACATGGCATTGTCACAGGGAAATTCGGACTCCACGTACAGATACCTGGAATCCCCTATATCCTTCATATACGTAGGCGTATATGCTGCCTGTCCCTCCACGAAAGTATAGCGCGGTGCCGGAGGAAACTTCTCAAAACTGTCATATCGAAGCTCCTCCCCCTCCCATACCTGAAGATACCTTCCCTCACCCGCCAGTTCTTCCCTGAAACCATCCATGAACCCTGACAGCCCGCTCTGCGCATCTGGTTCCCGGAAAAAAGATTTTATTTTCCGGGCGTAGACAGACTGGTAATATTCCGTCCTTTTCATCTCACCTTCCAGCGTAAAATGCAGCCCGGTGACCACAATATAGAATCCGCAGAAAAAGAATATGGCCACGCTGGCTATAAATGCGCCCAGAAATATTTTCTGCCAAAGCTTCATCTGTCATCACTCCCTTTAAGCAGATACCCCACCTTGGTTATGGTCTGTATGGCGCCTTCCCAATCCAGCTTTTTTCTCAGCCTTTGGATATGGATATCCACAGTCCTGGTCTCCCCCACATAATTATATCCCCATACATCGGAGAGGATTTCCTTTCTGGTCAGTACCTTATCGCAGTTGGAACACAAGTAGTACAGCAGGTCAAATTCCTTGGGTGTCAGCTCTATCTCCTTTCCGTCCTTAAGCACACGGTGCAGGTCCGGGTCCACGCTGATATTCCTGACATTGAGGGACATGGGGCGGCGCCTGCACCGGCGCAGCACCGCTCCCACCCTGGCTAAAAGGTCCATGCTGTCAAATGGTTTTGTAATATAATCGTCTGCCCCCACCTGAAGACACTGGACCTTACTGCTTAAATCGTCCAGAGCCGTCACCACGATAATGGGCATCTGGCAATCCTTTACCCTGGCGAGAATATCCACTCCGCTTACCTTTGGCAGCATTAAGTCCAGAATCAGCAAATCAAAGGGTTCCGCCTCCAAAATTTCCAGTGCAAATTCCCCGTCATAAACCTGGCTGGTATCATATCCGGCAAAAGACAAATGGGTTTTAATCAAATTGGATATAGCCTTATTATCTTCCGCAATCAGTATCCTGTACATGTTTCCCCTCCCCTGTATCTTCCTTTCCGTTTCCTGTATCCTGCCGGCATTTATCATACTTTTCAGGATGGCGCATAATTTTAATCAACGCGGCGCAGGATGCAATCTGCAGAAACATGGATGGAAAACCGCCTATGCTGGCAAGAGTCTTGGCGCCCCCCACTCCTGTAAAAACAGCCATGACAGCTGCCATAACACCAATTATCACACCCCATAGTATCTTAAGGCCGGCCGGTGCCTCCATTTCCTCCTCGGACATTCCCGAGGTGCACACAGAAGCAATTGCGTTGGTATTGGAATCCGCAGCCGTAACAAAAGATATGAAGGTCGCCAGCACGAATATAGGAATACACAATTGTCTCAGCGGAAGCACCTCGAAAAGTTTATATACAATGGATTCTGCCCCTGAAGTCTCCAGCAGCGGAATCAGACTTTCCTGCATATGCATGTGGATAGCCGTACCTCCGAATATGGAAACCCAAATCATGGAAAAAACAGTGGGCACAAACAGATTTATGATAATACAGTCCCTGATTTTGTATCCCCTTGCCAGCTTTCCTAAAAACAGGGCTGTAACCGGAGCCCAGGCCAGATAACTGGCCCAGTATCCCACCTTCATATTCCCAAGGCTGGACCAGGAGCTGTTTCCCAGATTCATGGAATCCGTAAACAGGTTGCGCATAAAGAAGGAATCCATCAGCTCTCCCACTGATTCAACACCAAAGTTCAATATGAATTTTGTGGGTCCAAACAGGAAAATGAACAGAATCAGGAATGAAAATATATATACATTAAAGCTGGAAAGCCACTTAATTCCCTTCATAATGCCCGAAGACGCCGATATGGTATATACCAGGATAATGGCCGCCATGACGATTATCAGCATAATGCCGTTGGTAGGTATTCCTGTTATGTTGGATATGCCTCCCGCCACGGAAAAAGCCCCTGTGGACAGGGAACCCGACATACCGGCGCAGAGTATGAAAATACAGAGAGCGTCGATGATGTCTGCCAGCCTTCCCTTTGTTGCCCGTTCCCCCAGCAACGGCGAAATGCAGGCCCCCAATGAAAATGGTTTCTTCATATTGTAATAGGTAAACGCGAATACGGTTGCGGCCAGGGCATAAATTGCATAGGGTGTAATACCCCAGTGCAGATACATCTGGGCCATGGCAAAAACAGCAGCCTGAGGCGAGTTGGGCTCTATATCAAAAAACGGCGACGGGTCACTCATAAGATACAGCGGCTCTGCTGCTGCCCAGAACATAAGGCCGGCGGCTATGGTCGTACACAAACTGATTGCAAACCAGTTGAATTTGCCCAGTATTGGTTTGGCATCCTTTCCGCCAATCACTGTATTTCCAAATTTAGAAAAGCAGGCATAGAAGCATACCCCCACCGCTGCCAGTCCATAACCTGAGAACAGCCATTTAAAATTCCCCCAAATCCAATCCTTTACCCCATTGACCACCTTCAAAAAAGCATCCTGGGACACAAATCCCAAAATCAATACCATCAGCAGCACTAAAAACGGAGGCCAGAATACCCAGCCTCTTAATCTGCTTTTTCTTTTTTGCCCCGACACCTTCTCCATTACCAGTACCTCCTCATCTTTAGCCTGAGCCCCTTTTCTGCCCGAAGACTTATAATCGGTGATTGTATATATTGACCTGTAAAATAAAGTAATTAGGCTCATTATACCATTTAAACCTAGAGTCCAGAAACAATTTTACAACTTTGATACAAAAACCAGGCAAATAATCCGCCAATTTCGCCCCCTTCCCTCTCTTTTTTATGGAAGCAGCTGACTTACAGTCTGACGGCGTTCCTTTTTCCACACCCAATACAAAACAGTTACATTTTTACCCACAAAAAAAGGCTGCAATTCCACCGGCACATGCCAACGAAACCGCAACCTTCCTCACACATTACTGCTTAAACCATTATTCATATAACTTCGTTACCCTGATCCAAATATTTTCTCACCCCTGCCTCAAACAGCTGCTGCCGTTTCCTTGCCGTTTCCCGGCAGGCTTCGGCTTCCTCCTTCCACACATCCGCCACCAGCCCCGGACAGGCTCCCATTATCCGGCACAATTCCTCAGCCGTATACACTGCGTCCTCACCCAGGCCAAGAATATCCATGATACGGCAATCCAGCATCTTATTGTAGCTGTTCTTGGAACGGATTCCCTTTATATGTGAAATACAATCCGTACATGTTTTGTCACTGCCCAGAAACCGGCATGGCCCGCATATATCATCAGCCCCGGATGTGACTTTTATCTGTATCCGGTGATTCCCTATCATCTCATTTGCTGCCCGGTAAAAATCATGGCCGTAATCCGTATCCGGTACAAAAACCTGGATTCCGCCTCCATACAGCTTGATGATGTCCATAAAATGATGAGGTTTGATTACCATTTTTATATCTCCTGTCTATCCGGTCTGTTTCTACAGTCCCAGATATTCTTCAAACAGATTGCACACCCTGATTGTGTCCGGTTCATGTTTCATCTCGCAGAATATGCGAAGCAGCGGTTCCGTACCTGAGAATCTGGCAATAACCCAGCCGCCGTTCTTAAAATACACCTTGCATCCGTCCATATAAGAAACATGGTCTGTCTCAAAGGGCATTTCCGGCAGTTTCCGTTCCTCCATAAGGATGTTATGGATTCGTTCCTTTTCATCTGGCGTAAACCTGTAATCCCGCTCCGCCATATGGATGGCTCCATATTCCTTCCTGATATCCGCCGCTATCTCCGACAGCCTCTTCCCGCTGACAGCTATCATCTCCACCAGAAGGGCCGCCGCATAGATGCCGTCCTTTCCGTGTATATGGCCCTTTACCGTCAGTCCGCCTGAGGATTCGCCTCCTATAATGGCATCCGTTTCCTGCATTTTCGCGGATATATGCTTGAACCCCACCGGCACCTCGTAGCATTTCTGCCCAAAGCTCTCTGCCACCTTGTCCAGCACATGGGTGGTTGCCAGGTTGCGCACAGCAGGTCCCCGCCACCCCTTGTATTTCAGCAGATAGTAATAGAGCATGACCAGTATGTTGTTTGCGTGGAGATAATGCCCCTGGTCATCAATGACTCCCAGCCTGTCCGCATCTCCGTCTGTGGCTATGCCGATATCGCAATACCGGTCCAGCACATAATTCTGGAGATTCCGCAGAGTCCGCTCCGTGGGCGCCGGCATCTTTCCGCCGAACAGGGTGTCGTGCCTGGAATTAATGGTTTCTATGGTACACCTTGCAATGGAAAGAATGGTGCTCAGAGCCGTCAGGCTCACACCGTACATGGGATCAATGGCAATGCGCAAATCACGCTCCTTGATGGCGTCCATGTTAATCACGGATATGATGTTATCCAGATACTCATTCATGGGATTGATTTCCCTGACCATGCCCTTCCTTACAAGCTCCAGGTAGGATGGCGGCGGCATCTGTCCGTTTTCCTCCTCATTGGGAAGATAAAGTCCCTCTGCCTGTTCCAGGTAATACTCAATCTCTGCTGTCTGCTTCTCATCCGCGTCCCTGCCCCCGTATGTAAACACCTTGATACCGTTATAGATGGCCGGATTATGGCTGGCTGTCACCATCATGCCGTAGCTCAGCTCATGCTTCATCACATAGAACATTACCAGCGGAGTGGGCGAGCTGCGGTTTACAAACCACACCCTGATTCCCTGGTTTCCAAATATTTCGCAGGACCATATGATGGCCTCTTTTGAAAGGAACCGCCTGTCATACCCCATGACAACGCCCTGACCATCCACACCCTCTGCCTTCATCTTAAGGCATATGGCCAGCGCCAGCTTTTGTATGTTCTCCTTTGTAAATTCTTCCCCGATGATGGCTCTCCAGCCGCCTGTCCCGAACTTTACCATATGTTTTCTCCTCATTTTCCTCATAAAAGCCTGAAGGTTTCCACAAAACGCTTCAGGCTTTTGCACATACTACACGATTGACACCTTTCCTTTGCTCACCTTCAGGAATATCAGCAGCATGATAACCGTGCTCACAGTCAGAATGGAGGCCAGTGCTGCCGCCGTACCATAGCTGTTGCGGACCACCTCAGTATAAATGGCTACGGAGATGGTACTTGTCTTGCCCCCATAGAGCATGACGCTGGATGACAGCTCATTGATACAGGTAATCCAGCTGAGGATGGCTCCGGACAGCACTCCGGGCGCCATGAGCCTTGCTGTTACCTTGCCGAAGGTTTTCATGGGTGACACGCCCAGACTGATGGACGCCTCCTCCACACTTGGGTCCATCTGCTGCAGGAAGGCGCTACCCGACCGCACCGTATAGGGCAATTTTCTGACCACAAAGGCGATAATGATGATCAGGGCCGTACCTGTAAGAACCACCGGAGGCTTATTAAACGCAACGATTAAGCTGATACCCAGAACAGCTCCCGGAATAACAAAGGGGAACATAATAATTAAATCCATCAGCTGCCCGGCCACGCCCTTCTGGCGGACCACAATATAGGAAATCAGCATACCCAGCGCTATAATGAACACAATGGCAACCGTGGAAAATACAAATGTATTCCTGATGTTGGTCCACAGACGGTTGAATATGGTGATATAGCTGCCCAGGCTGAACCCTTTCTGGAAGCCTGTGAAATCACATTTGATAAAGCTGGTGATAAGCACCACAATCTGCGGCAGGATTCCCACAAAAGTGACCAGCATCACAGGGAATGTGACCAGGAAACGCTTGAATCCGTGAAGCACTTCTTCCTTGGGGGGACGCATGGCTGTCATGACGTAATTCTTTCTGGATACATAATACTTCTGCACCAGCAGCACTGTGGTGGAGCAGATCACGATAATAACAGACAATGCGCTGGCCAGATGGGCGTTGCCGCCAATCTCACTCATATATTCATTGTATACCAGAACCGGAAGCACCATATAGCCTTCGCCGATGAGCATGGGGGTTCCGAAATCAGCCAGGCTGGTCATAAATACCATAATGGCTCCTGCTGCAATGGATGGAAGCACCACGGGCAGGGTAATGGTCCACAGCCTGCGCAGCTTATTGCTTCCCAGATTCTCCGCAGCCTCCTCCAGGCTGGAATCAATGCTTCCCATGGCCCCTGACGTGTACAGGTACACATAGGGGAAGAGCTTAAAGGTAAATACGATAATAATACCCAATTTGCCGTAAATACTGGGCAGATGGATACCGATATTGGCAAACAGGCTGGTGATAAAACCGGAACGTCCAAACAGGGTAATCCAGCTGTAAGCCCCGATAAACGGCGGGCTCATCAGGCTCATGATGATAAAAATGTGGATAAACCTTTTTCCCACCACATTATACCTGGACATAACATAGGCGATGGGCACACCCACCACTAAGGTTGTGAGTGTGGTGACCACGGACACGAACAGACTTCGCCCCAGGGCATTGTAATAGTATTTTTTTGTAAAGAACCGGACATAGTTCTCCAGGGTAAAACCAGCCGCATTTTTTGAAAAAAAGCTACGTGTTATCAGGGTACAGAAGGGATAAAACAGGAAAATCAGCATAAATCCCACTACCAGTACCTTGACCCAGAACCAAAAGTCCAGCTTTTTGCGCGACTTTACCATGAAATCACCTCCTGGGTCCCGGCGTCGTAAACGCCTACCGCGTTGATATCAAAGTTGACCTTGACCCGCTGTCCGTCCGGGCGCAGCTCGCGGACATCCTTGGTGTACTCGTTAAGCTGTACGGTCTGTCCGTTATCCAGTTCAATCTCATATTCAATGAAATCACCCAGGAAGGTGGATATGACAATTTTTCCCGGCAAACCTTCCTTTTCATCAAAGAACAGCTGCTCCGGCCTGGCAGAAATGATTCCTTTTCCCTTAAAAGGTGCCTTGAGACTGCATGTAATCGTGCACTCTCCCTTAATATCAAGAACTGCCGCTGCCGGATTTTCGCCGTTCACATCACATTCCACGAAATTGGAAACCCCTATGAATCCTGCCACAAATGTATTCTGCGGTTTTTTGTATATATTCTCCGGGGAACCCACCTGCATCACCTCGCCCTCTTTGATAACCGCAATACGGTCAGAGATGGCCAGTGCCTCCTCCTGGTCATGGGTCACATAGATGGTGGTAATTCCCAGACGGCGCTGCAGCTTTTTAATGACTGTCCTCATCTGTACCCTGAGCTTTGCATCCAGGTTGGACAGGGGTTCATCCATTAACAGCACGCCCGGCTCTATGACAAATGCCCTTGCAAGGGCCACCCTCTGCTGCTGCCCGCCGGACAGCTCGTTGGGCTTTCTGTCTTTCAGATTCTTAATCTGAACCAGGTCAAGAGCCTCCTCCACCTTGCCGGGAATCTGGTCCTTGGGATATTTTTTTGCCTTTAAACCATAAGCCACATTCTCTGCCACAGTCAGATGGGGGAAAATGGCATAGTTCTGGAACACCATGCCGATATCCCTTTTGTGGGCCTCCAGGTTATTGATAACCTTGTCGTCAAAGCAGATTTCTCCGCCGTCCACGCTGTTAAAACCCGCTATCATTCTAAGCAGCGTGGTCTTGCCGCATCCGGAGGGCCCTAACAGTGTAAAAAATTCGCCCTGTTTTATCTCCAGATTCACTCCCTTTAACGCTGTAAAATCACCGTACCTCTTAACGGCGTCCTTTATGATAACTCCATGGCTCATACCAGTTTCCTCCTTATATGCTGACGCTGCCTTCTCCCGGCCCATCTTCCAATCCTGATTCAATCCTATCCTTTACGTGAAAGACTGTCCCGCCCTTCCGGGTCCGGACAGCCTTTTCACCGTGTTGCTCTGATTCTATATCTCTACTGCTTATCTATAAGCAATACTCCCACAGATTTAATCTACCATGATATCATTGAAATGCTCAATGATGGCTTCCTTCTCATTGGCTGCCCAGTCAAAGTCATAATCAACCAGCGGAATATCTTCCAGTTTAGCCATGCCTTCGCCAACTTCCATGTCGCTTCTTACAGGACGGCGTCCCCAGTTTCCGCTCTGCTCGGTCTGGCACTCTTTGGATGTAACGAAATCAATAAACAGCTTGGCGTTCTCCTCATTCGGGCATCCCTTAACCAGGGCCACTCCATCCGGCACAGCGCTGGTTCCGTCCTTAGGATATACAAATCCTACCGACGGGTCATCCTTGTACTGCACGGCAGCCTTCTCCAGGGTCAGTCCCACATAGAACTCACCGTCAGCCACCATCTTATGGCACTTGCCTGAAGAGTCAACAATCTTTCCATCCAGGTTATCATATAATTTCTTGATGAAATCCCATCCGTCTTCCTTGCCGCCATGGCCCAGAATCATGGTGCACAGCTGTGTGTAAGCGGAACCGGATTTGGATGGCAGACAGTACGCAATCTTTCCCTTCCACTCAGGCTTTGTCAGGTCTTCCCATGTCTCAGGAATGGTCAGGCCGTCCTTCTCAATCAGGTCCTTGTTATAGAAGATAACCATTGGCAGCGGGCTCTCGCCAATCCACAGTCCGTCCGGATCCTTGTAAGCAGCGCCTATGAATTCGTCGTTAGCACATACATATGGCTCAAAATATTCCTTGAAAGCTGCCAGGGAGTCAGCGCCTCCGCCCCACAGTACATCTGCGATGGGATTGGCTGTCTCAGCTGCAATGCGGTTGCACAGCTCGCCGGTACCTGCCGCCACTACCTCTACCTTAACATTGGGATACTTCTCCATAAACAGGTTAACACCTGCATTCAGAGGATCCGCGTCATGGGGCGAATATACAACCACGGTTCCCTTATAATCCTCAGGGGCCTTCTCGCCTGCTGCTTCCGCTTCTGCCTTTGTCTCCTCCGCCTTAGTTTCCTCTGCTTTGTCCTCCGCCTTGGTATCTGCCGGTGCCTCTGTTGCTGCCGGAGCTGTTGTTGTGTCGGCCGCCTTCCCGCCGCCGCATGCTGCCAGGCTTAAAACCATCATTGTTGCCAGTGAAGCTGTTAAAAACCGTTTCTTCATAATACACCTCTCCTTTTATATCATATTTTCAGTTCACGGATTCATTGGGAGTTTTTACCTCCGATAGTCATATTATATGACTTTACTGTGCGTTTTTCCATTTGTTATTCTTACATTTCTTTTGTTATTCTGAACTATTGCATATATTTTATGCTATTTCGAATATTAATATATGCATATTATCCAACCAAACATCTTTTCTGCGGATATAAAAAATTGCCGCGGCAGTATACCTGCCGCAGCAATCTTTTAATTCCGACTATCAGTTTAAATCATTCCTGCTTCCCGTTTTCCGTACCGGCTCTATTTCCTGTAACCGCATTTCGGGCAGACACCATTTTCATCTAAAGCAATGCCGCATAACGGGCAGCGCTCCATTGTCCTCTGTGGCTTAAATTCCTCAGACGCAGCGTTTACACCGCTTGTGAAGGTTATTTTAACGATGTTTAATTTGTCTTTTAACAGATCATAGACAATTTTAATCATGCCCTCCACTGTCATGGTTTCTTTTGTTACAACCAGACGGCATTCCGGATACGCTGTTGCAAGCTCTGTTTTGAAAGCAGGACCTTTCATGGTATTGTTGGGAGCACCGTCCTTTATACCCTGCGCTTCATATACCCCAAGAAGGGCGGGAAGCAGCGGATCATCCTCCCGTAAAATCGTGGCATGGTCAAAGTTCTTTAAAACCTCCCACGCTGTTTTCTGGATCTCGTTGCAGGGGAATACCATATTGACGCCTGCATTCACCGTGTCCTCCACCTCTAATGTTAATATGCCTGTGTGTCCGTGCAGATACTGTGCTTCACCCTTAAAACCATAAAACCTGTGTGCATACTGTAAATCCAGCGTTGTGATACTTCTCATGTAAAACCTCCTTATCTTTTGTATTTATAGGGGCGTTCTATGCTCCCCTAATTGGACACATCCGGTAAATTGCTGCATCTAATCAGGCCGGTCATATACCACTTATAAATAATAATAGTTCCTATTATCATTATAGGTACTACTGCCTCAAAAGTCAAGGAAAATAAATATATTTTTTAATTGCCTCAGTTTGCCTGGCCTTTAAAGGACCAAAACCGAGATCCAAAAAATGGTGCGGAATCCGATGTTAAGCTGGCTTATAACACCGATTCTGCACCATTTTTATATCATATGTCCGGACTACTCCTCTGCCGCCAATTCCCTCACTGCCTGAATCCCGGCATCGATCTCTTCCTCCGTGTTAAAATAGGAAAAGCTGAACCGCACCATGCCCTGTTCCACGGTCTTAAAGGATTCATGCATCAGAGGCGCGCAGTGGGCGCCGGGGCGGGTGGAGATTCCATATGTGACAGCCAGTTCATCGCTGACCTCTGAGGAATCGTAATCCCCGATATTCAGGGCCACAATGGCAGCCCTTTCATCAGAGGTGAAATCACCGTACACCCGTACACCCGGTATCTGTACCACGCCGTCATAAAACCGGCGCATCAGTTCTGCCTCTCTGCGGTGAATGGTTTCCACCCCAGTCTCCTTTATAAAGCCAAGGGCGGCATGGAGGCCTGCTATTCCATGGCCGTTCAGCGTCCCCGCCTCCAGGGCCGTGGGCATGTCCCCGGGATGTTCCTTCAGATAGGTATGAACACCGCTTCCCCCTGCCTTAAGGGGTCTTATGCGTATGCCGTCTCCCACGCAGATTCCGCCTGTTCCCTGGGGGCCCAGAAGCCCCTTATGGCCGGTAAAGCACAGCACGTCTATATGCATCCTCTTCATGTCAATGGGAAGGACTCCCGCTGTCTGGGAGGCGTCTGCCACCAGCCGGATTCCGTGTCTGTGGCAGAGTTCGCCAACACGCTCCAAATCCATCCGGTTGCCGGTCAGGTTGGAGGCATGGGTACACACAACTGCCTTTGTCTCAGGCCGTATGCTTTCCTCCAGCTGGTCATAACACAGAACTCCCTTTTCATCGCAGGGCAGAATCGTCAGGCTGATGCCCCGGTTTTCCATCAGATAAAGAGGCCGGAGCACGGAATTGTGCTCCAGTACTGTGGTAATCACATGGTCCCCTTTTGAAAACAGGCCCTGGATAGCCGTGTTCAGGCTTTCAGTGGAATTACTGGTAAATGCAACCTGCAGCGGATTGCCCAGGTTAAACAACTCCGAAATTCTCTCCCTGGTTTCATAAATCATCCTGGACGCATCCAGGGAAGCCTCATGGGCCCCTCTGCCTGAATTGCCGAAATTCCTCATGGCGTCCGCCACTGCATCAATGACACAGTCCGGTTTCCTTATGGTAGTAGCTGCATTGTCAAAATAAATCATAATAGCGCCTCCCTTTCCCGCCTAATCAATCGGGAAATTTCAATCACAATCCGGTGTCCGCCCAACATTCATACATAAGACGGGGCACCTGTTGGCATACACCTAAAATCAGTACATGAGCCGGACCATTTCTTCATGTTCCATGCCCTTTTCCTTCATGAACTCAGACATCTCCTGTTCCATGTCAGGTTCGCAGCACCAGGCAAGGCCGCAGCCCGCGGATATTTCCCTGGGAACCGGTATCATCCTTCCTGTCTTTTGGTTTTCCTTACAAAGCTTCTCCATGGCAATGGCTTCTGCCGTGGTATGAAATGTAATGATTAATTTTGGTTCTTTTTTTCTCATCCCATAAATCCTTTCGTATCTAAAATATGCTGCAGCAGACTGTTACCAGGCGGTCAAACAGCCTGATTGCCTTCCACTGCAGCATCCGGTTTCAGAAGCCCTGGTTCAGACACGCTGTGAATCCGGGACATCTGTATTATTCAATCACAATCTCAAATTCAGACCCCTTTTTGGTTACTGTGGCCGTCTTACCCTGGCTCTTTGCATATTTCTCAACATTCATCCTGGTATGAGGTTCACTGACCAGCACCTTCACAGGCTCTCCCCTGTGCTTCTTAAGGGCTGCTGCCGTCAGCATCACAGGCTCAGGACAGGATAAACCTCTTGCATCTACTTCATACATATCTCTTACCTCCTATTTCCCTTCCTGCGGCTTTGGCATAAATCCGATAATAAACAGAATAACAATGCATCCAATGACCGCGGCTTTACCGGCCATGGCCAGACCGCCCGGAGCTGCGGGCGCATCCGCGGTAGCTGCAGCTGCTGCCGATGCTGCCAGCCCGAAGTTGTGGCAGAAAGCAGCTCCCACCAAAAGTCCAAGGAATGTCACGGCGGAATCAGAGGAACCCTGACCGGCTAAAACCAGCTGGCGAAGCGGGCATCCGCCTGCCAGGACAGCCGCAAAACCAACGGCGTAAAGTCCCAGAATATTCCAGATATGTTGTGAATGTGCAACCGGCTGTCCTGCAAAGGAAAGCTTGAAGCCGCCTGTAGCCAGGTTAAACACCAGCATGACTGCAAACAGTCCGCCGATCACAGTAATCAAATCAAAATTCCTCATTAAAATGACGTCACGGATACTGCCCGCGAAACAGGTCCTGCATTTTTGCGCTATGGCGCCAAACAGCAGGGCCACAGCCAGGGCAAGAAGCGCAGGGGCATGCATGCTGCCCGGACCCTTTTCACTGAATGCAAACAATGTGGTGGTCAGGCTCAGTACAAACAGCACCACCAGGACAACCGGAAGCACTGCCCCGTTTATCTTTCCGGTTTCGTGAGCCCGTCCCAGTGAAAACCCATGCTTTAAAGCGATCGTTCCGGTAAATACACCGGCTGCAAATCCGAGAAATCCCACATATGCGTTTAAATCACCGGCTGCCATGCGGATTACCATGCGCAGCGGACATCCCAGAAATGCCAGGGAGCCAATCATCATGATAACACCCAGGATAAAGCGCAGCATGGGAGACGACCCTGCCGTGGAACGGTATTCCCTGGTAGCCAGGGCAATCAGGAAGGAACCGCAGACAAAACCCACGATTTCCGGCCTGAAATACTGCACCACCGCCGCGGTGTGAAGCTTCATGGCACCGGCGGAATCCCTGATAAAGCAGGCCACGCAGATTGCCATGTTCTTTGGATTGCCAAAGTAAGCGAGAATACATGCCAGTATTCCCAGTGCCACTCCGGATAAGAGCAGCGTCTTTTTAGAGCTTGTCAGATTCATAATCATATCCCCTTTTCTTTTGGTAAAACTACCTTCATCTTACCAAAGTGAAAGGGGCAAATCCAATTCAAAAAAACATAGCATGTTTTTTTACTATAGACATTTTCTATACAAAATTCCATGCAGGATAAGCCTGCATAAATCCTTACAGAAAACCTTGCATGTACCCTTACATAAACCCTTACATAAACCGCCCGATATCCTGCTGCCAGTTTCTGTCCCTGTAATCAATCACAAGATCCCGGAAGGCTTCCGCTATCGGGGAGAGGCGTATATTCTTGCTGTATACCATGTAAAAGGTCCGTTTCTTGTCCAGGCCGTCTATCTTCAGGTACTTGATCCGGTGGGTTTCTTCCTTTTCCCCGGCAGCCATTCTGGACAGGATGGATATTCCCAGGCCTCCGGCCACAGCCTGTTTGATGGTCTCGGTGCTGTTCATGCGGGCAATCACGTCCACATTTTTAAACACCGGGACACCGTGGATTTCCGCCTTTTCCATCTCCTGTTTTGTACCTGAGCCTTCCTCCCGGAGAATAAAGGTCTCATGTTCAAAATCACGGAAGCTCACCGTGCTCCCCATCTTCCACCGGGCATACTTCTCCGTATCAGGCACAATGAGCACCAGCTCATCCATAAACACAGGCTCATACACCAGACTGTTATGCATCTTATAGCCTGTGAGTCCAATCTCGCCCTTCTGGCTCATAACATTTTCAATCACAGTCTTACTGTCCGACTGATCCACATAAAAACGGATTTTGGGGCATTTTGCATGAAACTCCCCTATGAGCCGGGGCAGATAGTACTGCCCCGGAATGCTGGATGCATATAAATCCAAAACACCGTCCATTGCCTCGCACTGGGCCTGTACCGTAGCCAGAGCCTGGGACCGGGTATGGAGCATATCAATGGCATAGGGGTAAAACAGCTCCCCCTGCTTTGTCAGGGTTATCTCCCTTCCTGTGCGGTTCACAAGGGTTGTCCCCATCTCATTCTCCAGATTATTGATGTGGGCGCTGATTGTGGGCTGGGTCAGAAAGGTGGCGTCTGCTGCCTTTGAAAAACTTTTGTACTTTACCGCATTTACAAATGCTTCTAATTGTCTGAATTCCATAGCCGCCTACCTTGACTTCTGGACAAGGATACGTACATCGTCCTGTTTCTTTGTTATCTTCTGCTGGTCGCAGTACTCCAGGAATAAAACAGCATACTTCCTGGACGTTCCCAGCAGATCTCTGTAATCTCCCAGGGAAATGTTCGGATGGGACTCAAAGTATCCCTTAAGAAGTCCCATGGCCTTGTCCCAGTTGTCCTTGTGGATCAAGGCGCCTGGATTTATCTTTATCAACGTACCCTTTTTCACAAGATCATTTACAATCTGTTTGGCCATCTTCTTGTCTTTGAACTTACCGATCACATCATCCGTGGCCGGTATCTCATATCCTGCCTTCAGATATGTGTCCTCTATGTCTTTTAACATCCCCTTAAGCTCATGGGAATATTCAGCATTAAATCCAGCTGCCGCTATGGCGCTTGCCATGGTGACCGTAATGCTGCGCTTAATCATCTCATTCAGAAGGACATCTGCTTTCTTGGACTCCCGGATTTTGAAAGTATCCAATATACGGCTCTTAAATTCTTCCTTCTCCATGCCGTCGGAAATAGGATTCTCCTTGTGGAACTGATTCAGGAGTTCGGTGCCGTACTGCGTGATTTCATTCCAGTAATCCTTGTGGATAAAACTTCCGTCGCTGAGACGGACAGCCTTCTTCCCCTTGACCAGGACCTCCAGCTGTTCTTCTGTCTCCTGATTGGTCCAGTTGAGCTTGGCAGCCAGTATCTTAGGTACCGGGAAGTACCGGCTCTCCTCCTTAAGCTCCAGCTCCAGGACCTCTAAATCAGTGCCCAGCTCCTTTATATGAAGGCTGTCAATGACTTCCTCATGATTCCTCTTATGCTTTAACGCCTCAGCCTCCAGCACGATGCCTCCGCCAAAGGTAATGGTGGGAGAATAAAAACGGATAATAAACCGGTCATTCCTCCTCACGGCCACAGGCTCGTCAAACCGGAACTGCACGTAAGCCTCCTCACCGGCAGACAGCACATCCTTATCAAGGAGAACTGCCTTGCATATGGCCTGGGCTGAACCATAATTGATATGAACCCTGTCCCCGTTTCTCAGTTCCCTGTCCGTGGAGGAAAATAACTGCACCTTGGCGTCTATGAACTGGCTTTTTAAAAGGGAGTCCTGGGCAGCCAGAACATCTCCCCTGTTAATCTCGTCCTTCTTGATATTAACCAGGTTGAGGGCTGTTCTCTGGCCGGCATAGGCCATGTCCACCTTGTGGCCGTGGGTCTGTATCTCCCTTATTTTGACGGTTTTCTCAGTGGGATAGAGCTCCACCTCCTGGCCCACCTGGCAGCAGCCCTCCAAAAGGGTTCCTGTGACAACCGTTCCGAATCCTTCCATTGTAAATACACGGTCTATAGGCAGACGGAACAGCTCCTTCTCCTGGCGTCTGGCGCCTGCCGCCCTTACCTTATCCACTATCATCTGTTTCAGCACATCAATATTTTTTCCGGTATAGGCAGATACCTGGATGCGGTCGGCCTTTTCCATGAAGGTACCTTTAACCAGATTGTCCACATCATCATTAACAAGCTCAGCCCAGTCCTCATCCACCAGGTCGGCCTTGGTAAACACCACAATGCCCTGCTTGATATGAAGCATCTTAAGAATCTCAAAATGCTCAACCGTCTGAGGCATAACGCCCTCATCCAGGGCAACCACCAGAAGCACCAGGTCGATGCCGCCAATACCTGCCAGCATGTTCTTCACAAACTTCTCATGGCCCGGTACATCTATGATTCCAATATGGATTCCGGCGTCATTGGGCAGGTTGGCAAATCCCAGCTCAATGGTTATTCCCCTTTTCTGCTCCTCCTTCAGCCTGTCCGTATCCGTCCCTGTAAGGGCCTTTATGAGACATGTCTTGCCGTGGTCCACATGACCGGCTGTTCCCACTATTACATTTTGCATATCATCACCCCTCAACCTGTCTGCTGTCCATTGCGGTAAACGCTGCTACAATATATTCAAACTCATCTTCCCTGATGGTCCTCACATCCAGATAAACCTGGTTGTGGGTAATCCTTATAATAATTGGAATTTCCTCTTTGCGGAGAAGGCGCTCAATCTTCTCCGGCGCCAATGTCCTGCCCTGAACCGCCACCGCATATCCGTCCAACAGCACGGTGGGGGCGGAACCGCCGCCTACCTGGTCCTTGCACGCCTCCACCTCCACGGTGAAGTTATGGGTTGTTCTGCGGATCTCCCCGGCCAGCCTCTCCGCCTTGTCCTTAAGCTCTGCGGCCGGTGTGGTTATCATGTTCAGCACCGGTATGGTCTTTCGGGCCTGGCGGATATCCGAATACTCAAAGAAGGTGGCCTCCATGGCCGCCAGCGTCATCTTGTCCACCCGGAACGCCCTTGCCAGGGGATGGGCCTTCATTTTATCAATGTACTCTTTCTTTCCTGCGATGATACCGCCCTGGGGCCCGCCCAACAGCTTGTCCCCGCTGAACAGAATCACGTCTATGCCGGTCTTTAAGGCGTCCAGAACCGTGGGCTCATCCACCCCGCAGTCTGTCAGGTCAGCCATGAGACCGCTTCCCATATCGTAGATAACCGGAAGATTTAATTTCTTACCCAGCTCCACCATCTCAGGAAGTTCCACCTCCTGGGTGAAGCCCAGTATCCTGTAGTTGCTGGTATGGACCTTCATCAGTGCGCCGGTCTCACCTTCATGGTAGGCATTCAGATAATCCGAGGGCTTTGTCTTGTTTGTGGTTCCCACATCCATCAGCCTGGCGCCGCTCTGTTCCATGATTTCCGGCACCCGGAAGGAACCTCCGATTTCCACCAGCTCCCCCCTGGAGACAATGACTTCCTTGTCCTTTGCCAGGGCGGAGAGACAGAGCATGGTGGCCGCCGCGTTATTATTGACCACCATGGCGGCTTCCGCTCCCGTAATCTTGGTCAGGATTTTTTCCACATGGTCATGGCGTGACCCTCTGGAGCCGCGCTTCACATCGTATTCCAGATTGGTATAATTTCTGGCCACGTCCATGATGCTCTCGCAGGCCTTGTCCGACAGATTTGCCCTTCCCAGGTTGGTGTGCAGCACCACCCCGGTTGCATTGATAACCCGCCGCAGGCTCTTTTTCTTCTTGCCTGTAATGCGGGCTACAATTTCCGTCATCAGCGTTTCCTTGGTCCCCACCTGACTCCGCCTGCCTTCCAGGATGTCCTTTCTCAGCTCATCAATGACTTCCCTGACCGAGTCCACAATCACTGCTCTGGGCGTACTTTCCGTAAAAAAAAAGAGCCGCTCATCCTGCAGCACCTCGTCAATTTTCGGAATCTTTCGGAGTAACTCTCTTCTATCTTCCATCATATATTACCTCCACTACAGATATGGTTTAAACGGAGGAGGTGGGAATCGAACCCACCCAGAGGGCTCTTAACCCCCCACAACGGTTTTGAAGACCGCGAGGCACACCAGCAACCTATCTACCTCCATATCTTTTGGATAGCATTTAACTTTAATATACTATCATGTATTCAGTTGTATGTCAATCCGTAACTTTCAAAAAAGTTATCGCGAAAACTTAAATCTATTCTGATTTTCCGCCCCGCGAAAGCGATGTTTCGCGGGCACGGAAAATGTATAACTTATGAATGAATGGCTTTATCTTAGCTAACGTATCCGGCTGCCTTCAGAATCTCATGTGCCTTATCCTTGTTGGCATCAGACATCAGTACGATGGGGCCTGTGCATCCCATGCCGCTCTCAGCATAGATACCAGCTTTCCACAGCGCTTTAACAGCGTCCTCCAGGTCCATTACCTCGATACCCGGAATCTGTGAAGTAACTACTTCCTTAGGAGGCATCTTCACTTCCTCGGCTGCTGCGCCTGCGTCCTTCTTGCCTGCGGACTTTAACTCGTTGATGATATCCTTAAGTCCGGCCTTATTTGCCTTCTCAAATTCTTCATCAGCAATCTTCTTCCAGTCATGGCGAATCAGGTTTGTGGCATACTCCATGGCTCCTGCAATTACAGGCGCGCCGGAAGCACGTGACACAATCATGATAAGACGGTCATATCCCTCGCCCACGCCGGGACCGTAACCGAATCCTAAGGACTCGTAATTACCGCCTGTGGTATAGGAAGAGAATACCTTCATCATCAGGTTGCCTGTCAGGGAATCCATAACCATGATATCGGGAGTTCCTCCCAGCAGGTCATTTCCTCTCATGACAATACCGCCGTCAGCCCTTACGGACTCCGCGAAGTTAATATCATAGCCGTTCTCAGCCAGTTTGAGAAGCGCCTTCTCTGTCTGGCGGGCGCCGTCTATGTTGGCAATGCCCACGGTTGGATTTTCCACACCGTCAGCCTTTGCTGCAATGATTCCATAGATTGCATTCTTAACCATGCCGCTGATACGGTCTGTGTCAGACGTACCTGTGGTGGTGGCAATATACATTGGTTTTCCCTTGCCCGGGGTGACAACCTTTCCCACTGTGGACACACCGATGGGGAATGGATAGTGCATGGTAACAGCGCCGTCAATCTCGCCGGAATCCAGCATTTCTTCCATCTTCTTATGAAGGTCTTCCCCCTCGATCAGGACAGCCTTAAGTCCCTTCATCTCGGCAATCTTCATGGCTTCTTCTATATTATCCTGGCCATGTTCGCTGCCTTCTGAGGCGAAGCCGATAACCGGCTTTTTGCCATATTGTCCTGTTTCAAGAGCATCGGCCACCTCAAGAAAAGTATTAGCAATCATAGCTTTTATTTTCTTATCAGACATAACATATTTCCTTTCTCTCGGTGAAAATTATTCCTCTTCGCCCATCAGACCCTCGGCAAACGCTCTCATGGCCTGGCCAATCATAGCCTTTACCTTGCTCTCATCTACGCCGCCGCTCTCCTCTGAAGCAGAACCATCGTTGGCCTGAACCACGAAGGATACGCCGTCGAACAGATTGGTCATTCTTCCAAGGAATAAGCTTCCCTTACCGATAATCATGGCGCGCTTTGTCTCGCCAGCCAGGATTTCGTCTCTCAGAAGTCCAAGATAAGGAACGCCTGAAGGAATATGTCCCTGGGTTGGAGCCCAGCCGGTCATACCATGCTCCTTAACGAAATCTGCGATCTCATTACGCTGTAATTCGCCCCTCTTAACACCAAGAGCAGCAATCATCTTGTAGTTAGCCTCAGGAACATCGCCTGCGCCTGCGGGTTTGGTGATATCCGGATTCTGCATCTCAGGAGAGTACTTGTCGATATCCACAATCTTTAAACCAGCCTCATCCAGAGGATTGGTTACCAGGGAAGAGATAACGTTCTGAGGAGCGGATCCTGTTCCAACGGTGTGGCGTCCCACGATATCAGTTCTGATCTGTGGGCTTACGCCGTCATCAGCGCTTACTAATACGGAGAATCCTGCGATAGCGTCCTCCAGAATCGGAAGTCCCTTCTTTACATGGTCCTTGCCGTTCATACCTAATTTAGCGGTACAGCCGCCTGCTGTAACCACAACGTTCTTAAATGTTCCTGCCTTTACCAGGGCAGCTGCATGAAGCATTGCATGAGCTGGTCCTGCACAGAAGCCTCTTACGTCAGAACCGGTTGCGTTAACAAATCCGGCAACCTCAGCAGCTGCCTTTGCAAAGTTGCCGCCGCCTCTCTGGTTCATATCGCCGCATGCTTCCTCGCAGCAGTCAACAACATAATCTATGTCAGCGGGATTAACTCCTGCTTTTTTTACCAAGTTAAGTAAGGATAATACGTTAGAAGCCTTTGTTACCAGGTTCTCCAACATAACGTGTGCGGATAAGTTGACATCCACGTCATGAGCTCTCTTAACAGCGCCGACCAGTACATTGTTGAAGTACAGAGGCTCTGCATGCTCGTCATTTACCAGAGCAGCGATTTCTTCCTGTGTTGTCTCGCTGTTCTTATCAAGAATAGCTACATGCTCGTCTGTGAACATGTGATGGGCGTCCAGCTTAGCTTTAACGTCAGCTGCAAATCCCTTTTCCAGTTTAACCAGATCAAATACGTCGCAGATCTGAATCAGGCCGTAGAACTCATCCTCAGGCATGATCTCGCCGTACTTGCCGTCCTTGCTGGCTCCATCCATTAATTTATCATACCATGGGAATCCAACCTCAGCCATTTTCTGTGGCTTTTCATTGCCAATATATACCTGGTTCGGCATATAGTTAACGGCATCCTCAAAACTTCTCAAATGGCTTGGAAGTTCCTTCAAATATTCTGACTCAGGATTAACAATCATCTCTGTTGTCTGTGTTGTACCATTGTGAATAACCATATCAGGTGTAACCGCCAATGTATAGCTGGCACCCTTTAAAACTGCATAACCGTTCATTCCTTCACCTCACCATAATTTATGACATCTAGTACTGCGTTGCGCAAGTCTCAGTCCGCGGCCGCCTTCGCTCCGCCGCAAAGTACAGCTATGTATCATACTGGAACTTGCGCAATGCAGTACTAGCATAGTTGTGCAATAAAAACCCATTGATTGCACAAAACCCCCGGAGACCCCATGAAGAGCCTCCCGGGGAATTACATCTAATGTAACTGTTCTGGACCGTTACATTTTAATTATAAATATTTGCAATACTGCTCTCTGATGGAAGACATCTCCTTAGCGATGTCATCAACGTCCATAACCATCTCCATCATGCTGATCTGATCGTCATAAACGCTGCTGTCAACCTCATCTTTGATCTCGTTCTCACAAACATGGAATACACTTAGTCCCAACTGGACTCCTGCTAGAGGACCTGCAAAAGTAGGATCGCCTGCTGTAACGGTTTCTGCAGCTAAACCAGCTGCCTCACCCTCTGCTGCTCCAAGAACAACTACAATGTTCTCAGCGCCGTACTGCTCAGCGAAATCTTTAACTCTCTTCTGATTTTCCAGATCCATAGCACCAGCGGCCGTTCAGACGAAGCACTCAGTTGAAGAATATACAACTTCAGCGCCTGCGGTCTTTACGCATTCTTCTATGGCTGGTCCCGGAATACCGTCACGGTCTCCGATGATGATGACTTTTTTGTCTTTCAAAATTGCCATATCCGTTTTCCTCCTTATTTTATTTTTGGTATTTGATTTGGCTGCCGGGGATTAACCCGGCGCCATAATATAGACAAACGTCAGTATTGACGGTTGCTAGTAAAATAATGCGGCTGTCTGTGGACAAATTATAAGTTAGCCTCAATCATAGCCTTGATGTTCTCAACCGTTGCGTCGTCCTTAACACACTCAGCAACTTTCTCACCGCCCTTGTAGATAGCGATAACAGGAAGACCAAGAATCTTCTGTCCGATTGCCAGACGGCGTGCCTTGGTGGTGTTTAAAGAGGTGAATTTGATCTTATCGCCGTAATCACCCTCCATAGCATGGATATGTGGCATAAGAGCCTGGCATGGTACACATCCGTCACCGTAGAAGTCAACCAGTACTGTGCCTTCAGCTTTCAATACTTCTTCTTCAAAATTGTCCTTGGTTAAATCTACCATTGGTATTACCTCCCTTTCTCAACTATGAATCACTTATTTCTGCTCTGCAAGCCATCTCTCAACCTGCATGGAAGCGATTGCTCCGTCTGCAGCAGCAGTAACAACCTGTCTTAAGCTCTTTACACGGATATCGCCAACTGCGTACACGCCTTCCACATTGGTATGCATGTCTTCGTCGGTCTTGATGTATCCGCGGTCCATCTCCAACTTGCCTTCGAACAGTTCGCTTCTTGGGTTGTATCCGATGAAGCCGAATACGCCGAACAGGCCGTCGTCTTCGTCTGCATCAATTCTTGTAAGCTCGCCTGTCTTAACATTCTTAACAGTCATGCCGGAAAGGATGCCGTCTCCGTGAAGCTCTTCCACAACTGTATCCCACATAAAGAACAGCTTAGGATTCTTGAACGCGCGCTCCTGGATGGATTTTGCCGCACGCAGCTCATCACGGCGATGGATAACAGTAACTTTTCTTGCAAACTTTGTCAGGTACATGGCTTCCTCAACAGCAGAGTCGCCGCCGCCAACTACGAATACTTCCAGATCCTCGAAGAAGGAAGCATCGCAGGTTGCGCAGTAGGAAACACCCTTGCCCATGAACTCGCCCTCGCCCTTGCAGCCGATAGGCCTTGGGAAAGCGCCGGTAGCAATGATCAGGGTACGTGCCTTATAAGTTCCGTTGCTTCCAACCAGTGTCTTTACCGGACCTTCGATATCAACGCTGACAATGGTATCGCTGACACGCTCAGCTCCAAACTTCTCTACCTGCTTGGTCATTCTTTCAATCAGGGAAGGACCGCTCTCGCCGTCTACCATCTGTCCGGGATAATTCTCAATCTCGTCTGTAATGGCAATCTGGCCGCCGTCTTTACCTTTTTCAATGAGCAGCGTATCAAGACGCGCTCTTCCTGCATAGATTCCAGCTGCAAGTCCGCCAGGACCTGCACCCAGAATGATGACATCATAAATCTTGTCCATCAGAATATCTCCTTACACATCAATTGAATTTCAGGGTTCACAAAATGCCGCTTCAAATAACATTTTATCACTAAACAGGCAGTTTGCAAACTCTTTTTTTGTGCAATTACACCATTTTCAGAACGTTGTTGAATCATACCATGGTAACTTTAGGCACCATTGGAAGGACCGGGCAATGTTCTTTTTACGGATTTCTTAATTACGGTTTACTCAAATACAGTCTGCTCTGTAACCGGAGTCTCCAGTGCTGTCAGAGCCTTGGTCAGTATATGTCTCCTGATTTCCTTCTCTTCTTCCATGGTCAATGCAGGATTGCCAAGAGGATGAGGAATAGCGATAGCAGGAACAATACGGTTAGCTCCTACTGTCAGTGAAATCGGAACTACAGTTGCAATATGAACTACAGGGATTCCTGCTCTTTCAATTTCTTTTACCATCGTTGCACCGCAACGTGTACAGGTACCTCAGGTAGAGGTCAGAATGACAGCATCTACCCCGTCATTCCTCAGCTCCTGTGCGAACTCTGCAGCGAATCTCTTGGAGTTAGCTACGGATGTACCGTTGCCAACTGTAGTATAGAAATATCTGTGCAGGCTGCCGATTTTTCCTTCTTTTTCAAATTCTCTTAAAACGTCAACAGGAAGGACTCTGTCTGCGTCTTCGTTTGCATATACCGGATCGTATCCGCCATGAGCAGTCTCATAGGTAGCTTCTGTCAGGTCCATGACACCGTCGATGTCATACTTGCCGTACTTGGAAGCACTGGAGGACTCGATGTGGTCCGGGTTGCCCTTTGGTACGATACCGCCGGAGGTAACCAGAGCGATTTTTGCATGAGCCATATCTTTAACAGCTGGATTCGGATCTACTCTGTCGAAGTCAGGCATTGGGAACTCGGTTGTGAATTCCTTGCCGGCCAGCTTCTTAATCAGCATCTCTACTGCTCTCTGAGAGCCTCTCTTGTCCTCAAAGAAGTTGACACGGATGCCGTTTGGCATATAGCCCTCTTCCTTGGAAGAACCAAGCTTCTCACCCTTGGCAAGCTTAAGTGCCAGAGGAGCCATGGTGGCAACTGCACTTCTCATGCCTGCTGCGCTGTTCTTGGTCTCAACCACATATACTTTGGTCTTGTACATGTCAGCGCCTGGGTTCTCTTTGTACATACCAGTCAGAACCGGAAGGTTTAACTCTTCCTTAACTGCCAGTGCAACAGTACCGCAGGCAACGCCGTAACGTCCTGCATTGAATGCCGGTCCGCAGATAACTGCGTCTGGCTTCTGGCTGCTGATCATATCCAGAATGGTCTTTTTAGCAGCTTCAACGTTCTCGTTGAAATAGGAGTCACCGCAGATAACGGTAGCTACGATTTCTGCTTCTTCTCCAAATGCCTGGTTGAACGCCATACCAGGGCCTACAATGCCTTCTCTTAATTCTGGCTGGTAATCAGCCTTTTCCTCGCCGCCGATGTTAGCGAAGAACTGGTTAATATAATGAACAATTCTTAACTTTGACATCTTATCCTCCTATCTGGCACTTAATTTATTGAAGCCCATCTCATTTGTTGCTCCTGTGATTACCTGAAGCTCAGCAACAATGGAACCGTCTTTCTGTAAGCTTCCGTCGAATCCGCCTGCAATGATATCAGCAACCTCAGGATAGCCGATTACTTTATCCATTGCCGGTAAGTTGATGACCATGTTTGCGTTTCCGCCTGTAACAACAGCATTAGCGCTTGCATCTGCATCTGCTAAGGACTGGGAAGCACCGTCGCGGCCTGCGTACTCATCTGTGATGATAACAGTCTTAACGCCTTTTGCTTCAATTTTCTTGCAGTTCATGATAAGGTCAGTATCAGGGTTACCGAAGCCCTCCTGGGAAACGATAGCGCCGTCAACACCTAAGAACTCGCAAAGTTTGGATGTCCAGTCAGAAGAACGCATCTTGTCAGCAAGGTATACGTTCTCGTTGGTGATGATTACACCTACAAAGTTCAGGGTCTTTCCGTGCTGTTCAAATAAGTCTGCGATAACAGGATTGTTAAGGTGATGATAGGTTGTGTTCTTATCGCATGCAGATACGCAGTTACCGCTTAAGATAGCACCATCCATTAATTCGGTTGGGTTTAAGATGGTTGGCAGGGACTGCTTCATATCTACTCCGTATACATATGTATCATGCATCAGGCCCTGGCTCTGAAGCATAAGTACGTAAGCTACTCTTGGAAGCTCAGGATATTTTTCAATTCCCTCTTTAACGGAACAGGTCTCATATACCTTAACTTCATCAGGCTCTACGTCCTTAGCCAGCTTGCCGATGTAATCAGCAGCCTTCAGGCCTGCGAATCTGACAGCCTTCTCATGAGCATGCTTTGCAAGTCCGTCAATCGGCTCGCATACAACAACCAGGTTGTTTAACTGGGAGAATGGTGTGTACTTAGCACCCTCGCCGCACATGTCGATGATACCTTCCTGGAAGCCAACAATCTTACCTGTGGTAACAACTGCGGAACCCTTTAATACGTTGGTCCTTCCGCTTCCCACTGTCTCCACTTTGGAAATAACGCCTGGGAATAAGTTTCCACCTCCGTTGACTTTTACACGTGGCTCGATCACGTCCTTTACTGGCATGATGCGGACACTCTCTCCTGGTTTTGCAATCTCCAGCTCAACAGACTTCAGGTTCTCATCTTCCAACAAAAGTGCCTTCAACTCTTCTGCATTAACATAAATAGTTCCGTTTTCCACTTTTGATTCCGATGCAAACTGAATGTCGTTAATCTGAACGCACCCCAACTCAAGTTTCATCTAATCACTCCTCCTTGTATATTATTTTTTTTACAGCTCCTTCAATCAAGGATAAATCCACGTCCCTGAAGTCTTCCAGTATATTTTCCGGCCAATCAGGAGTCCGTCTGTCCTTCATGAATTTCTCACAGGACTGAATACTGTTCTCCATCACCATCTCAAACTGGTAAAATTCTTCTTTTTCAACCTCAGAGTCGGAAATTATGATTGTTTTGTAAGGAATCTGGTTAGGCTTCAGGCTCCCTGCCATAGGATGGGTTTCCAGGCGATAACCTTTATGTATATAGTTTCTCACCTTGATTAACACATCAATGTAGGAACCGTTTTCCAGGAAGTCCACTTTTAATTTGTCCTGATATCTGTCCCTGCACTTCACGTTGTTTGTCACTACGATGTACATGATGTTTCACCCTTTAGATCTTTCTTATTTATTAGGCATAGGATTCCATTCCACATAATATTAGAGCAATTATCGTGCCAACTTTTTCTAAAGCGGGATTTTTTTTATTTTTTTACCTTTTAACCAATGGAAATACATTTTTTCTATCGGGTTTCCGTCCTTTATAGGTTTTCTATATTGTCTATTTTGTCATTCTTTTAACTTCTGGCCTTTTTAAATTTCCTTTTTTTCATGAACTATTTTTCTTGATAGTGAAATAAATTTCAGTTATAATAGGGGGTAGGGAGGGATTCTTTTTATTTTTTGCTTCCACATTTCCCTTCTTTTACAATTTTCATGTTAATTTTTTCTCAATTTTATGCATAATTAATAATTTTTTAAAAATCAAGTACAGGAGACACGCTTATGGACGAAAACGATATGAAAAAAAAGTTTTTTTTCAACACAAAATCCCCTGCCTACCGGAGGGCATTGGAAGACTGTGAACGTGTGGCAGCTTCCAATGTAAACGTCCTCCTTATCGGTGAATCCGGTTCCGGCAAGGATGTGGCCGCACAGTATATCCATGCCTGCAGCCGCCGTTCCGACATGCCGCTCATAGCGGTCAACTGTAATGCCTATACGGAATCCCTTCTGGAAGCAGAACTGTTCGGCCATGAACAGGGCGCGTTTACAGGCGCCATCAAGGGAAGGGCTGGAAAATTCGAGCTGGCTGATAAGAGTACCCTGTTCTTAGATGAAGTGGGCGACATCAACCTGACCACCCAGGTAAAGCTTCTGCGGGCCATTGAGACAAAGAGAATCGAGCGAATCGGCGGCAACAACAGCAAGCAGCTGGATTTCCGGCTGATAACCGCCACCAACCGCGATCTGGTGGCCAAGGTCCGCAACAGTACGTTCCGCGAAGATTTCTTTTACCGTATCAGTACCATTGTCATCCGCATCCCCGCCCTCAAAGAGAGGAAGGAGGACCTGGTGGACATGATTCACTTCTTCCTGGAGGAATCCCAGCGGGTAAACCAAATCAGAATCGACAGCATCGACGAGAAGGCCTGGGATTTTCTTATTAATTATGATTATCCGGGCAACATCAGGGAGCTGAGGAACCATGTGGACCGGATGGTGGTCCTCTCCAAGAACCATGTCATCACCACGGAAGGAATACCGATTCTCTATAATCTGAAGACAACAGATGACGACAGTCCCTCCACCGCCTTTACCCAGGCAGGAATCGTCCCCTGGCGCGAATTCAAGCGCCGCAGCGAGAGGGAGTACCTTCAGTGGGTACTTAACCAGATGGGATGGAACATATCAGCCACCGCCTATAAGCTGGGCATCAGCGCCAGACAGCTGTTTAATAAGATTAATGAATATAATCTGGAGAATCCCCAGACCGGAAGGCCCCAGAAGCCGGTGCACAGTATCTGAGGCCAGATAACGCACTGATTTTTTACATAATAATTTTTTCTATACAAAAACGTGCTGCGAAAGCCCAATCCAGTTGGCATTCACAGCACGTTTTTTATAGTGGCCGGTTTCAGGTGTGCTGAAACTCCGGCTGTCCTGCATTTTATTGCGTATGGCAAATCCTCTCAATCTCCTGCACAATTTCTCTGAGACAATCCTCCAGCACAACATTTTCATACTGCCTTGTTATGTTGCTCTGTTCCAGATGGCTGGGGCTGAAATCCTCCTCATCTGCCAGAAAACGCCTGCACATTTCCTTATACTTAGGCACGGTCTGCTGCTGCTCCCGTTCCAGAGCCCGGCGCAGCCTCAATCCATCCTCTACATGAATATAGATGGGGACAAGGGCTTCCTCCCCATAATAAGCACGCATCTTCCCGTAGGATTCCAGAGTGCCCATAATCAGATAATTGCCTGTTTTCAGATCGATCTGCCCATCGTCCGCTGTAAAATAACTCCATGGGCCGTATACCGTGTCATATGTGCGGCATTCAATTAAAATACCATCTTTCCTGCACTGGTCCAGATAGGAGGGGTCCACAAAAAAATACTCCACCCCATTGTGTTCCCCGTCCCGTATGGGTCTGGTGGTATACATGGTAACTGTCTTAAGTTCCGGCATTCTGCTGTGGAGCTTCTTATATATGGTATCTTTTCCCGAGGCACTCTTGCCCATGACATAAAATATCTTTCCCATGATTCTCTCTGCACTTTCTATTCTCAGTCAGTTCTCATTCCGTCTTAATATAAAATCAATCCTTCTGCACAACCCGGATGGTCCTTAGGGATTGGTCCGCAGGCCCCTGCACCGGAAGCCCCTTATCCCTGTATTCCAGGATCACTTCCAGAATGGGTCTGCTGATCCATTCCCCGGGAGCCACAATGGGGATACCCGGCGGATAAATATAGACAAACTCCCCGGAAATACACCCTGCGCTGTCCTCCAGACCGACGGACGCCATTTTCTCCTCCATGGCTTCTCCCATGGACATGGCCGTGTCGCACCGCATACTGTATACACTTTTCTGGTTCCCGCTGCGCCCGTCTGGTTTATAACCGGCATCCGTCAGTTGGGTGTCAATCCTGGTCAATGCATCCCCCAGCCGCTCCAGGCCTTCCCCGCTGTCCATAACCGTGGTAATGGCTGTCACGTAATCTGCCCCGCACATCTCCATCTCCAGGTGATACTCTCTGCGCAGAATGTCATCCAGCTGCGCGCCTGTAAATCCGGTCAATCCATCTTCTGCCGGATACAGGCAGGTTCCCCTGGTAGACACCACGATTTTGGAGATATCCAGGTCCCTGATTCCGGCCTGTCCTATAAGCCCTGTATCCGCAAGACGAAGATGCCTCATCTGACCCAGTCTCCGGCGCAGCCTGTGAAGCTGTTTCCCATAAGGCGCCGTATCCGTCTGTTCCATCTGGTAAATACTGTTCTCTATACTGGCCATTAGAACATAAGAAGGACTGCTGCTCTGCACCATATGGATATACCGGTCAATCCGCTCCCTGTCTGCATAGCATCCACCGTCCGGCCGGTTGCATTTAATATGGAGCAGGGCTGTCTGGGTCAGGCTGGGAAGGGTCTTGTGGACGCTCTGAATCACCACATCTGCTCCCAGGTCCAGGGCAGACACAGGAAACATGGCGTCATACCGGAAATGGGCGCCGTGGGCCTCATCCACAATCAACGGAAGCCCGGCCCTGTGTACAATCCGGGCAATGGCCTCTATATCGGATACAATTCCGTCATAGGTCGGACATACGATAAGTACGGCCTGTGTATCCATATACCGGTTAAGCATCCTGTCCACATCTTCAGCCGTAATTCCTCCCTGTATCCCCAATCCTTCTATCTCCTGTGGATAAACATAAGAGGTTTTCAACTGATTGAGACAGATTCCGTGGTACACGGATTTATGGCAGTTCCTGCTCACCAGGATTCTCCCGCCTCTGGGAACGGATCCGCATACTGCTGCCAGTATCCCGCCGGTACTTCCATTAATCAGATAATAGGTCTGGTCCGCCCCGTAGACATCTGCCGCCCATTTCATGGAATCCTTTAAAATGCCCTCTGGATGGTGAAGATTATCAAACCCCTCAATCTCCGTTATATCCACTGCAAAGGGATTTGTAAAGGAGTCCGTGAAGGAGTTCATAAAGGATTCCTCCGGCCCCGTCCTGCGCTTATGCCCCGGCATATGGAAGGGATACATGTCCGACCTGGCATATGCGGCCAGGCGGTTAATCAGAAGTTCTTCCTGTCTCATCCCAATGTCCTCTCACGGCTTCTCAATATCAGCCTTGTCATGCTGTCCTTCAGCTGTTTCCGGTTGCGGACCACCAGCGTCTTATGGGGATATCTGGCTTTAATGGACCGATAGCTGTGGTTCTCATCCCTTCCGTCACGGAGAATCCATTTCACAAAGTCCCAGTCAATCTTCTCACGGCAGCCCTCTGCCATGCTCTCCCTGGTTTTATCCCTGTATTCCAGATACCGTTTCACCGCCTGCCACAGGCAGATTCTTCTGGTATAGTCCATGAATACAATGAGATCCGCTTCCTCCAGACGCCGTTCCTGGCAGAATTTAGCGTAGTTTCCGTCAATAATCCAGCCCGTGTCCTGATTATCATTCAGAAATTCCTCTGCCATACGCTTTGCTTCTTCCCGGTTCCTCTCTTTCCATCCGGGCTCAAATTGTATCCTGTCCAAATACAGAACCGGGCAGTCGTAGAGCCTGCCCAGTTTCTTAGCCAGTGTGGATTTCCCCGCACCGCTGTATCCCATCACTGCTATTTTCATATTGTCAGCTCCATATCATCCGCGTTTTTCTTTTCATAGTATACATGAAAAACCATGGGATTCATAGAGGAATTCTCAGAGTTTATTTCTGGCTTTCAGCACTGAAAAATTAAAGGTCCTAAGTCCCATGGGGTTCCCATCATCCCAAACCTCGTATCTTCCGGCATACCAGGACAGAAGGTGCTCCTTTATTTCGGAATCCTCCATTCCCTCCAGGGCCGGTGCGGCATCTGTGGAAAGGCGCATAAAATCCCTCTGCTCCACCCCGGCAATGCTGTCCTTGTGCGCCACATTATAGCGGGCTGTTATATAGTCCGGCCTCATCCAGGCAAATACCAGATAAAAGGAGGATACCACAGCCAGGCAGAACCGGAACAGAGGAAACTCATGATTGAAAATAAGAATTACCACCCCTGCCATGAGCACAAACAGCATGGCCAAAAACCATAGTACCAGGATTCTGAGAAAGGTCAGCTGGTACTGCTGTACGTAAAGCACCATTCTGTATGCGGCGGATGCCAGCATCACATAGGTACAGAGGCTGACCAGAAGCAGAAATCCATTTAACAGCACATGTTCCCGAAAATACTTAAGACACATGAGCACCATCACAAGGTTCAGGACAGCCACAAAGAGAAGCTGGAAAAATCCCTGTCTGGCGTACTGGGAATAGGTCATCCCCTCCGGCAGGCTGCCCTTTCCCATAAAAAGATACACAATCTGGATGACACAGAATACCAGATAAACCAAACCCACCATGGCCATGAAGCTGACCGCTGCCACCGGCGAATGCCTGCGTACATTGACCATCCCGTCGCTGATGCTTCCTCCATAGGCGCTGCAGACCAGACAGTACATGGCCAGTGACCAGAATATGGTCTGGATCACCACCATGAACAGGGTAACCGGATTGAGGAACTTTGAAATGACAACTGACAGCATGTTCCTGAATACCATATCAGCCCCAGACAAGAGCACACACAGGAATATGACAGCCGGTACAGCCGCACAGGCGCCTGCCAGCAGCCGGAACACATTCCGGCTCCGTTTATCCTTAAGGGACAGTATATATTCCCCTAAATGGCGGAAGGGGTAGAGAACCATCCCTACCGCCTGAGCCAGATACAGAACAATGGAAGCCATATATTTTCCTATATTCCACTTATTATCCTGATGGCACTGGTGAAGAATGAAAATACAGAACAGCAAAATCAGAGCCAGACGGTTCATATAATAACCAACTGCCATATTACCCGTAAAACAGGCGGAAAGCCCAATCAAAAGGGATACGGCTGCCAGCAAATAAGAATCCTTCTTGATGGGCACCCCCATTTTTCTGAATATCAGAAATGCAGCCCCATAGGTCACCGCCACAAACAAAGGGACTGTAATCCCCAGAGGATTCCGAAACAGGCAGAAGCTGGCGCTTACACCATAAAAAATGCTGAGAACGCCGAAAAATCCAAACTCCATTCCAATCCGCTGCAGACGTGCGCCTAATTTCTCCTCTGCCCGGCCCCCAGTGCCCTTTACTTCCCCCTGGGCTGTTGCGGTCAAATACATCTTATCGTCCATTCTCATCCTCTCCTTCCTCTTGTTCATAACTTAATATATCTCCCGGTTGGCAGTCCAGAGCTTTACAGATCGCCTCCAGGGTGGAAAACCGGATTGCCTTTGCTTTATTATTTTTCAGGATGGACAGATTTGCCATGGTAATATCCACTTCCGCAGACAATTCCTTCAAGCCCTTTTTTCTCCTGGCCATCATCACATCCAGATTGATTACAATTCCCATGTCATTCCTCCCTGTCTATATGGTCAGGTCATTTTCCTGCTTGTAGCGGATCGCCTGTTCAAATACCAGACAAAGCACAAAACAGAAAAGGCCTGCGATTGAAAATACAATAATAATCACTGCTGTGGCCGGAGTAAACGCCACAAAAAGGCGGAGAACAGACAGAACGGCTATGAGAAAGCTGCATTTCCCCATTCTTTTTAAGGATGCTGCATTTTCCATCACAAATGCATCATCTGCCAGCACAGTTGCAAACATCCGCCGCAGCTCCAGCACCAGCAAAAGAGCCAGCACCCCGGACGCCATGTAAAGCGCACACTGAACCACGTAGTAGGTCCTGAATTTCTCTATATACATACCTACATAATGGAAAATAAGCGGAATTGCCGCTGTTATAGCCATCCCCACATAAAACATGATGTCCAGAAGCCCTTTTGTAAATCTTACCAAACGCATATTCATACTAAATCCACCTTTCTGTATTGCTTATGTGCCCTGCAAAAGGGCTTGTGGGGCTTGCGGGTTACCCTGGTAAAAGCCTCACCTGGAATTTCTTACTTGAGATTCCTTACTTGGAATATAACACCATTTATACTATTTTTCAATACATTTTTATTGATATTCGATAAATTAATATTGATATATGATAAAATTTAAGAAGATTTAAGAAGATTGTAAAGTACAGTTGTAAAGTACGGTAACGTACAATGTAAAGTATGGGGAAAGTACTAAATACCGGCAGCATAGGCAAAATCCAATTGACACAGTATATAGTTTGAATTATAATTATTAGCATTCTAATTATCTTGAAAGGTGGTCCGTATATTCATGACATTTCACTATCTTCTAATGGCAGGCCATGCCATATATCTGAAGCAGCTCATGGCGGAGCTGAACCATACCGGGCTGACTCCCGGACAGCCCAAGGTCCTGGATTATCTCATGGAACACGATGGGGCAAACCAAAAGGAAATAGCAAATGCCTGCCATATAGAAGCCGCGACCCTCACCTCCGTACTCAACGGCATGGAGGCAAAATCCCTTATTGAGCGCAGAAGAGCGGACGGCAACCGGCGTTCTTTTTATGTCTTTCTGACTGACTGCGGAAGGGAAATGGGCAGAGAGGTAACGGAGGCTTTTGCCAGACTGGAGGAATATACCTTTCAGGATATCCCTCCTGAAAAGGTCGGTGAATTTATGGAAATGTTCCAGGAATTATATGAAAGAATGAAAAATCACGCTGATACCGGGGAACCAACAAAATAAACATTACATTAAAATCAAATAAGGAGACAAACGCCACATGCCATATGGAATCATAACCAACTGCGCTGCCGTATTCCTGGGAGGTATCCTGGGGGCAGTTTTAAAAAATTATTTTCCACAGAAATTAAAAGAGGCCCTGCCCAATATCTTTGGTCTGTCGGCCATCACCATGGGAATCAGCCTTATTATCATGTTAAAAAGTCTTTCAGCCGTGGTACTGGCCCTTATCGTGGGAACGGTCATAGGAGAACTTCTGAACCTGGAGGATAATCTGTTAAAGGGGCTTCACAAGCTGGAGCAAAAACTTCCCGTGAACCTGGATGACGAACAGATGGATGTATTAATCAGCATGATTATCCTGTTCTGTTTCAGCGGCACCGGGGTATTCGGCGCCATGAACTCAGCCATGACCGGCGACCATTCCATCCTCTATGCCAAGGCTGTCATGGATTTCTTTACAGCCATCATCTTCGGAACTACCGCAGGCTATCTGGTAGGCTTTATCGCAGTTCCGCAATTTGCCGTGGGCATCCTTCTGTTTGGAGGAGCTTCCTACATACTCCCCCTGGTCACTGATACCATGCTGGCTAATTTTAAGGCCTGCGGCGGGATCATCACCCTGGCAGTGGGATTAAAAATTGCAGGCATCAAACGGACCAAGGTCTTAAATATCCTTCCGGCCATCGCCATTATCTTCCCGCTGTCATGCCTGCTTTAAAAAATGGTAAAAATCCACATATGAAATGTTGTTGTAACAACATACAATCCGTCGTCTCCATTGTATACTTCTATCATAACATCCATTGGCTAAAGTACTCATAACGAGGAGGATAAAAGAATGATCAGAAGAATTATTAAGATAAATGAAGACCTGTGCAACGGATGCGGCGCATGTGCTGACGCATGTCATGAAGGCGCCATTGCAATGGTAAATGGCAAAGCCAGGCTTATAAAGGACGATTACTGCGACGGCCTTGGCGACTGCCTGCCCACCTGCCCCACAGGGGCCATCACTTTTGAGGAAAGGGAGGCAGCTGCCTATGATGAGGCAGCCGTAAAAGCCCGTATGCACCAGAGCCGGAACTTGTCCCCTTCCGACGCCCCCCTTCACAGGGAATGTCCGGAAAGCCGGCTGACCCAGTGGCCTGTGCAGATTAAGCTGGCTCCTGTCCAGGCTCCCTATTTTAAGGATGCCCGCCTTTTGATAGCAGCTGACTGTACCGCCTTTGCCTATGGCAATTTCCACAATGACTTTATAGCCGGCCGCATCACACTCATCGGCTGTCCAAAGCTGGATATGGTGGATTACTCTGAAAAGCTGACGGAAATCATCCGTCTCAATGATATCAGGGATGTCACCATTGTCCGCATGGAAGTTCCATGCTGCGGCGGTATTGAAAATGCCGCGAAACGCGCCCTCCAGGCCAGCGGGAAATTCATTCCGTGGCAGGTTGTGACCGTGAGGACGGATGGAAGCCTGATACGGTAGCCTGGTATGACAGACCATACGGTAACCTCATATAGAAAATAAAAAATATGCCTGAAAACTAACCATCCATGACAGTGCCCTCATTAAATGCCTTTCCTGTCTTATACTGCAATTACCCTAAGGATGCATGCAAACCAGAAAGCATACGCATAGGGATGTATTCAACCATTTTAGTATAAACAGGCGAAAGGAAGGTTAGGAAAATGAAACGTATTTCATATGAAAATTTGGAATCTGAAGGGTATCTGTTAAAGGAGGACGCAAAAAGTATTGAAGCATATGCCGGAAAGCATTCTGTCATGGTCAGCTTCCGCAATGCAGGTTCCGCCACATTAAACCAGCTGAAAAAGGGAGCCGCCGCAAAGGGACATGATATCCTGGACAAAACCATAAAAAGTAAAACCCTGGGGCTTAAGACAGATGCTGGTCTGGCAGATTTAAATACGGCACTGCTGTCAGCCATGGAAGCGGACGCCAGTACCGCATCAATCCTTGACGCGTGGAGCCTGCTGGGCGGTTTCGTGGCGTCCTGGAAGGGTAATGTTCCGGTGGGACTTTATCTAAGCAGGCTGGGATGCAGTGAAATCAAAAAAAAATTTCCCGGACAATGTACGGTTATTACTGACAGCAAAGGAATGAAACATGATGTCCTTCTCCTGAAAGGCTCCATGCCAGTCATCCATAAAGTGCTGGAAAATAATAAGGACACATTTCCGCGCTTTTTTTACACTGGCGACTATGATATGCATGACCTGGCCCTGACTATAGGGGCGGGGCGCAGTATCGTGCCATCAGAAAGCCCTGAGGAACTGCGTATTATCAGCGAGATGAACCATGCCATCTTCAATGCGCTGATATCAGATACGTCAGAACCCTATAACATAATTCGTTACAACTCCATGAATGTGACAATTAATAAGGAAAAGCGGGATGACCAGGAATATCAGGTGATCCGCCACGGCGCCCAGGTCAGTTATCTGGCTCATATGTTAGCAGAAGAAAAATCGGAAGCAATTATCTATACCGTGGCAGACAAGACACATAATGAGGAAATTGCAGTCTATTCTAAAACAGGCGGCTGGGAACTGCTGGACCCTGTTACGGAATTAAACTCATGGTATGAAAAAAACGGTGTGAAACTTAAAATAACCTGGAAAGATGATGTAAAACAAAAGGAGACCATTGCCAGAGGCATTGCAAACCAAATCTACCGTGAGATTCAGGCAGCCGGCAAAAACAAAGTATCACAAAACTGGCTCGTCAATGCAATACATGTCTGTATAAAAGCTGACAAATCTGTTGTGGATGATATTACAGCATTAACCATAGAAACACTTGCCGGGAATACATCCGGTGCTGTACTGCGCAAAACTGCGGATGGATATGAGCGGACTGTTCCCATGGCATAAGAAAACCTGCCTGTGATGGGCTGTGTATAAAGCACAAGGCGCTTAAGATACAGATATAACCTTATCTTAAACGCCTTTTTGCGGTTGTTATTTCTCTTTCGTCTCAATCATCTTTTTAATATCTTCAATAAACGCATCCAGTCCCGCAGCACCCAGGTCGCCCTTATCCCGGCTTCTCACCGTGATTGCTCCCTCTGCCGCTTCCTTCTCACCCAGAACCAGCATATAGGGAACCTTCTCCAGCTGTGCCTGGCGGATCTTGTATCCTACCTTCTCGTCCTTGTGATCCAGCTCTGTGCGGATGCCGGCAGCCTTTAATTTTTCATATACACCGGTTGCATAATCCATGGACTTCTCAGAAACAGGAATTACTTTAACCTGTACCGGAGCCAGCCATACCGGGAACTTACCTGCAAAGTGTTCAATCAGGATGCCGATGAAACGCTCAATGGATCCGAAGCATACGCGGTGAATCATAATTGGACGCTTCTTGGAACCATCCTCAGCCGTGTACTCCAGGTCAAACCTCTGAGGCATCTGGAAATCCAGCTGAATGGTACCGCACTGCCATGTCCTGCCCAGGGAATCCCTCAGGTGGAAGTCAATCTTAGGGCCATAGAACGCGCCGTCTCCCTCGTTTACAATATAATCAAGGCCCATGTCCTCCAGAGCCTTCCTCAGGCCGTTTGTAGCCATCTCCCAATCCTCGTCAGAACCCATGGAATCCTCGGGCCTGGTGGACAGCTCCACAAAATACTCAAAGCCAAACTGTGTATACACTTCATTAATCAGCTTTGTTACGCCCTTAATCTGATCCTCAATCTGGTCGTCCCTCATAAAGATATGGGCATCATCCTGGGTAAAACAGCGCACGCGCATCAGACCGTGGAGCTGTCCGCTTTTCTCATGGCGGTGAACCAGTCCCAGCTCGCCTACCTTTAAAGGCAGGTCGCGGTAAGAGTGGGGCTGATTCTTATAAACCAGCATTCCTCCCGGACAGTTCATAGGCTTGACAGCATAGTCTTCCTCGTCAATGACCGTGGTGTACATATTATCTTTGTAATGATCCCAGTGTCCTGAATTCTCCCACAGCTTACGGCTCAGAATAATAGGGGTGGAAACCTCCTGATAGCCGTCCCTGTAATGAATCTCACGCCAGTAATCAATCAAGGTATTCTTTAACGTCATTCCCTTTGGAAGGAAGAATGGGAACCCGGGTCCTTCCTCTGCAAACATGAACAGACCCAGCTCCTTGCCCAGTTTCCTGTGGTCACGCTTCTTTGCCTCCTCCATCATGGTCAGGTAGCTCTCCAGGTCTGTCTTATTGGCAAACGCGGTTCCGTAAATCCTGGTAAGCATCTTGTTCTTCTCGCTGCCTCGCCAGTACGCGCCTGCGATACTCGTAAGCTTAAATGCCTTTACACCCTTTGTATACATGATATGGGGTCCTGCGCAAAGGTCCACAAATTCGCCCTGCTGGTAAAAGCTTATGGTCTCCTCCTCAGGCAGGTCTTCGATAAGCTCTACCTTATACGGCTCGCCTTTTTCCTCCATGAATCTGACAGCCTCAGCCCTTGGAAGCACAAAAGGCTTAACCGGAAGATTTTCCTTTACAATCTTAGCCATCTCTGCCTCTAACTTCTCTAGGTCCTCAGGAGTGAAGCCTCCCTCCCTGTCAAAATCATAGTAAAAGCCGTCATCAATAGCCGGTCCAATGGCCAGCTTTGCATCCGGATACAATCTTTTCACTGCCTGTGCCAGCACATGGGATGCCGTATGGCGTATGGCCCTTAATTCATCCTCAGCTTCCTGTACACTTCCGTCTGGTAAAATGATCTTCATACGAATCTCCTTTCTTCTATGGGCCATTTAAGGCTCCATCTCTTTGGTGTTATTCTGATATGATGATTCCGGCTGTTCTGCTGAAAAACATTCCTTCTGAATATGTCCGCTGCCGGAATCCTGTGTAAAAAACGGGAAAATAAAAACCCCTGGACATATTCTTATGTCCAAGGGTGCATTCACACGGTTCCACCTTGATTTTCACTCATTTATCCCTTAACGCGGGGTACGGCGCCATTTCCCATCCTTCTTTGTGCTGTAACACATATCCGGACATCCCTGACGCGGCTCAGGACTGGTATTCGTCAATCTTTGGTATGCGGCCATTCCACCAACCGGCCTGCTCTCTGGATACTTCCCACTGACTACTGTTTCCCTCAATGCCTTTGCTGCTTATTGCTATTCTTGATTATATCACCTGACTCTGATTTGTCAAGACCGGCTGTCTCATGTTAAAATATTTAATTAAATTATCCCCCCCTGTAAGTATATACATATACAAATTGTAAATATAGCACAATGTTTTTACTGTTAAATAAATATCATATGGATATTTTGTACACTTTTTCCTCTTGAAACAATGCATCTATACAATTCATAAAAAATACATTGACATTTAGTTTTTTCATTGTTAATATTTAACACATAAGTTGTATTACTTATTACCTATTACTTATCACATTCTATGACATACATCATAATTACAGTGGACGGCCTTTCATAAAAAGTTTATACTAAATTATAATGATATTAATTGGAGGTAGGTAATATGGGAATACAAAAAATTGGCCGTGTCAATGTCAGTGATGCAGTGATGGATGAGATTAAACGGTTAATTAGCAGCGGTGAATGGCCTGCAGACAGCAAAATTCCTTCTGAAAATGAGTTGGCATCTATGATGGGGGTATCCAGAGTGTCAATTCGAAGTGCATTACAGAAGTTATCCAGTGTCGGATTGATTGAAAGCCGTCATGGAGAAGGAACCTTTGTAAGCAAATTAGATGGCGGACAGGTAATGAATATGCTTTTACCTGTTGCAGTTCTTACATATGATAATCAGAAATACATGGTTGAATTCCGAAGAGTCATTGAAAGCGAACAGGCATATTTAGCCGCACTTAGAATCACTAATGAAGAATTAAACCTACTAAAAGAAAATTATAAAAAAATGCAGAAGGTTGATTCTCTATCTCAGGCATGCTCAGAATTGGACGTTGAATTCCATATGCTGGTAGCAAAAGCCAGTAAAAATCCAATGTTTATCCAAACAAGCAATATCCTGAAGGATACAATACTGGACAATATACTGTATGTACGCAAATACACAGAAGAAAACCAGGCATTTACATATCACAGGCGGATTATTGATGCACTGGAACAACGAGATGCACTGGCGGCCAAAGAAGCAATGTATGAACACTTGGAACGTCTATGGGAATTAATACAGGAAGATAGTTAAATATTATGTTTTCTGCTCCCTGTCTGCATCCGTTCCGGCAATATTTATGGCACATGCCTTAAATATATAATACAAACCAGCAAGTGAAAGGAGTACTATGAAAAAGAGGAGCGTATTGAGTTTTATAGCGGTAATGATTATGTCTGCAGCAATATCAGGCTGCTCAACATCAGCCGCCACGGACGGTAAGGTAAACGCAGAGGCAGCAGACAGTGAAAACAATGGAGCAGCGGGAACAGAGGCAGATTCCGGGGAATATGCATATGTAATCGGACATTATGGCGGAATTACCGGTTCTGTAGCCACTGCAGGAGTAAATGGTTATAATGGAATTAAATTATGCATCAAACAATGGAATGAAAAAGGCGGTGTCCTTGGAGGACAAATTAAACTTGAATTTTACGATGATGGGGCTACCACAGAAGGCGCTGTAAAAGGTGTTTCATACCTGATAGATAACTGTCATGTGGATGGTATCATCGGTTCCCAGTTAAGCGGTAATATAGAATCCACAGGTGATCTTGTAGAAGCATCAGAAGTACCAGAGGTAGCTACAGGCATGAACCCGGCATGGCTGGAAAAAGGATGGACCTATCTGTTCCGCTCCGTACCTAACTCCTCAGGAGGTGCCGAACCCCTGGTAGATGCCATGGAAAAACTGGGTACCACTGATTTAGGATGCCTGGTCTACCAGGATGATGGTAATATTTCCGCATACACACAGGTGAAAGATGTTATCAACCAACGAGGGACTGTAAAGATTGTTGAAGACGAACAGGCCATGGTAGGTGAAACAGATTGGACTGGCGCATTATCCTCTATTCTATCAAAAAGTCCTAACGGAGTATTAATATTCGCTCAAAGTGAGCAAGGCTGTCTGATGGTCAAGCAGCTTCGTTCTCTGGGATATACCGGATATATATATGGGCCTGAAACATTCTCTGCACCTGATATCCGAAAGGTCGCTGGCGATGGAGCAAATGGCGTTGTATTTTTTACCCCTCACTGTATTCCTGATTCAGCAGAAGAAGGAAACTCAGAGATGGAAATTGAATTTTTAAAAGCCTATCAGGCAGAGTACGGAGAACTTCCTACTCATGACGTAGCCTACCGCGCATATGATGCCACCAACATTCTTTTAACAGCAGTGGAAAAAGCCGGTACAAAAGATGGTACGGCAGTCAGGGATGCCATTAAGAACCTGCAGATTGACATATTAGCAGGTCATGCTGATTTTTCTAAATTTGATAATGGCGAATGCATGAGCGGACAGAAAATTTTTGTTACTCATGGTGGAAAAAATCTGACACTGGAAAACTTTTTAAAGGATAATGCCCCAGACACATATAAACCTTGATGCTGATTCCTATTCAAACCCGGCAGCATTCATAAATTAGAGCCATGAAATGTGAATGAAAGATATTATTATGTTTCATGGCTCTTTTTTTGACCTTTTTTCCGGAATTTTGGAGGTAAAAGATATGAATATGTTAATTTCTGTTATTGTAGGAGGACTGGTTTTGGGTTGTACCTATGGAATGCTTTCCCTTGGATACAGCTTAATTTATCAGGCATCCGGCTACATGAACTTCACACAGGCCACTCTTCTGATGTTTGGTTCATTTCTGGCATGGCAATTTCTGGGCATGGGAATCCCATTTATTGCCGCCCTGTTCCTGGCTGTTGTCATTATGTTCTTTATTGGCTGGATGATGGAACGTTTTGTTATCCGGATACTGGTTAATAAAAAGGCCAAAAATGTCTATGTAGTTCTGGCTACACTGGCACTGTCAATCATTATGGAAAATGCAGCTATGCTGATATGGGACTCACGTCCACACTATTTTCCGGCGTTATTTAAAAATAATCAGATAAAAATTGCCGGAACCACTGTTTCAAAAGAAAGTATTCTCTGTATTGCAGTTGCATTTTTGGCGATGCTGATTCTTCACTTTTTTCTTAACAAAACAAAATTCGGTACAGCAATGAGGGCTGCTGCCCAAAGTAAAACAGCCGCAAGCTGCATGGGTATTAATGTAAATCTCACAATTGGAGTTACCTATGGTATTGCCGCAGCACTGGCTTGTCTGGGCGGCATCCTGGTTGCCCCTACCCTGTATGTCTCCTATCAATTAGGTGCACAGTTGTCAGCGAAAAGCTTTGCAGGCGCTGTCATTGGAGGGTATGGAAATATATATGGTGCCATCGTAGGAGCCATATTGATTGGACTTTTAGAAACCTTTGTAGGAGCATATGTTTCTTCAGCCTATAAAGAATTCATTGTATACGGTGTCATGGTCCTGTTCATGATATTTAAGCCATCCGGTATTTTTAATGCAAAAGTATATGAAGTGTAACAGGGAAGAGGTGAAGTAATGGGAAAAAACAAAAAATTACTATATGTCATCATAATAGCAGTGGCTGTAATCATTCCAGTCATGATGGAACACAATATCATATTTAAGCAAAGTAAGTATATCTATCTGCTTCTTTGCCTGATTGGTATTTATACCATTGTTACCAGTGGTTTGGATATCGTGTTTGGATATACGGGTCAGATATCCTTTGGTCATGCCGGGTTCTTCTGCATTGGTGCTTACGGAACCGTTTTGCTTACACATCCTGATTGGGGGCTTGGAAAGTACCTTGGAATAACAATACCACCCATTATCAGTATTGTTATTGTATCATTATTAGCTGCCTTGGTAGGGGCACTGTTAGCCATCCCTGCATCTAAGCTGGTCTTCCACTTTTTAGCCTTGCTTACCATTGCATTCAACCAGCTAGTTTTACTGGTTGTATCAAATTTTGCAGGACTCACAAATGGGTATATTGGTATTACAAGAGTTCCTTCAATTAACATTTTAGGATTCTCGTTCAATACAATAAAAAGTAAATATACATATTATTTTCTGGTACTCTTTTTTGTAGTCCTGTTTCTCATAATCAAAGAAAATATTGTGCATTCCAGAGTAGGCAGAAGTTTTATAGCCATCCGTGAAAATGTGACAGCAGCAAACGGCTGCGGCGTCAATACGAGCAAATATAAAATTATCTCCTTTGCCATCTCTGCATTCTATGTAGGATTTGCCGGAGCATTATATGCACATATGGTTGGATTCATCAGCCCTGACACATTTGTACAAAATACATCTGTAATTTTTATTACAATGCTTCTGTTTGGAGGAAGCGGAAACCTTTTTGGCCCTGTATTAGGAGCCGTAGTCATCACAGTTATTCAGGAAGGACTTCAGTCTCTTTCAGACTACAGAATGCTGATTTATGGAATATTCATTCTGGTCATCATCCTATTCCAGCCTCACGGAATATCTGGAATGGGAGAAAGTCTTTCAAGGGCTGCAAAGCGACGGGGAGGTAATGCTAATGCTTAAAGTGACCGATCTTACCATAAACTTTTCCGGCCTGAAGGCAGTTGACGGACTTAGCTTTGAAATTGAACAAAGTGAAATCTTTGGACTCATAGGTCCTAATGGTGCAGGCAAAACTACAACATTTAACATGATTAGTGGAACCTTTAAGCCCACATCTGGGAAAATTGAATTAAATGGCCAGAGAATTGATGGTAATTATATGTATCAAACCAATAAACTTGGTGTTGCTAGAACTTATCAGAATATAAACCTATTCAAAAGCATGACTGTTCTTGACAATATTTTAGTGGGGCAGCAATCCCGGCTTACGAGCAGTGTACTATCCTCCATCATTCATACCCCCTCCCAACGAAAAGAAGAAGCTTTTGCGGTAAAAAAGGCAAAGGATATTATGGAATTTGTAGGACTTGGGCATAAAGAACAGGATTATTCTCACTCTCTTTCCTATGGCGAACAGCGTATTTTGGAAATAGCCCGCGCACTGGCCAGCGACCCTATACTGCTAATACTGGATGAACCAGCTGCTGGCATGAACCCGACTGAAAAAAATCAGCTTGCCGATCTTGTACTTAGAATACGTGCCAAAGGAATCACCGTACTTTTAGTTGAACATGATATGAAGTTTGTAATGGGTATAACAGACAGGATCTGTGTATTGAATTATGGTAAACGGATTGCCCTTGGTACTCCGTCCCAGGTTCAAGCTGACCCGGCAGTAATTGAAGCATATCTGGGCGGAGGTGAATAGATGGAACCGATATTGACAATTCGTGATCTGGATTTCCATTATGGGGAAATACATGCACTGGATCATGTAAATTTTGATGTATATCCAGGTGAAATCGTTGCCATGATTGGCAGCAACGGTGCAGGTAAAACGACATTACTACGTACTATTTCCGGTCTGTTGGGAAAAAACACAGGCGGAACCATATATTTTATGGGTAAAAGAATTGATTCTATGCCTTCCCACAAAATTGCTGGCATGAGACTTGGACAGGTGTTGGAAGGCAGATTAGTATTTCCTCTTTTGAGTGTCCGGGAAAATCTGATGATGGGGGCATATCTTCAAAAAGACAAAAAATTTGTAAAAGACAGGATGGAATATTGCTATGATCTATTTCCCAGGCTTTTAGAGAGGGAAAACCAAAATGCCGGAACTTTATCCGGCGGTGAGCAGCAGATGGTTGCGGTCTCCCGTGCTTTGATGGGAAATCCTCAGCTTCTCATGATGGATGAACCTTCCATGGGCTTGGCTCCTCTGGTCATACAAGATATTTTCAGGACTATCAAAAAAATACACGATGACGGAGTTACCGTACTTTTAGTTGAGCAAAATGCAAACGCAGCACTCAAAATTGCAGACCGTGCTTATGTACTGGAAATAGGAAAACTGGTAAAACAGGGGCCAGCTGAAGAGCTTGCCAATGACGACAGTATCCGCAGGACTTATCTTGGCGTTTCCTGATAAATCTTTGAGGCTGTAACCATAAAAAAATATAAGTAGGAGGAAAATGAACATGAAATATCGCAAAGAATTGTTGGAAGAATTGACCTTAAAAGCCCAGCAGCTCAGAAAAGATGTCGTATTAAGCATCGGAGTAGGTGTGGCTGGCCACGTGGGAGGCTCTTGTTCTGCAGCCGATATTGTAGCTGCTCTGTATTTCTACAAAATGAAATACGATCCCAAAAATCCCCAGATGCCTGACCGTGACAGGTTTCTGTTAAGTAAGGGACATGTAGCCATTTTACAATACTCTGCATTGGCAGAAGCCGGCTTCTTTCCCGTAGAGGATTTAAAAACAACAAAAGAAATCGGTTCTTATCTCCAGGGACATCCTGATGTCCGCAAAACGCCTGGAATAGAAGCCGGTACCGGGTCCTTGGGACAAGGCCTGTCAATTGGACTTGGTATGGCCCTTGGACTTAAATCAGATGATATTAACAGCAGGGTTTACGTTCTCTGCGGCGACGGCGAATTAGGCGAAGGGCAGATTTGGGAAGCTGCCATGGCTGCCTCTGCTTATAAGGCTGACAATCTTGTAGCAATTGTTGACCAGAATGGCCTTCAAGCTATGGGAAAAGTTATCGAACGCCTTAATACAAATCCTCTTCCTGAAAAATGGAAAAGTTTTGGTTGGAATGTAGTCGAAATCAATGGCCATAACATGGAAGAAATCCTGACTGCCCTGGATGAGGCTGAGACAGTTAAGGGGCAACCCACTGTAATCATAGCTCATACCATCAAGGGAAAAGGCATCAGCTTTGCAGAAAATGTTGTGGGATTTCATAATGGAGTATTGACCGAAGAAACTTACAATAAAGCACTGCAGGAATTATCCATATAAAAACAGAAAGGGAGTACAAATACTATGGGATATATAAATCAAAGAGTAGCTTACGGCAATACATTAGTAGAGCTTGGAAAAACAAATGATAAAATCGTAGTCCTGGATGCTGATCTGTGCGGTTCGACCATGGGTAAACTGTTTGAACAGGCTTATCCTGACCGTCATTACGAAATGGGAATTGCCGAAGCAAATATGACATCCGTGGCTGCCGGATTAGCCCAGACAGGCAAAATACCTTTTACCAATTCATTTGCAGTATTCTCAGCAGGAAGGGCCTTTGACCAAATCAGGCAGACCATATCCATCGGAAAACTGAATGTTAAAATTATAGGCTCCTCAGCCGGCTTATCAGACTTTGGGGACGGGTCCACCCATCAGTCTGTAGAAGACATTGCATACATGAGATCCATCCCCAATATGACTGTTATTTGTCCGGCAGATGCCAACGAAACCGTTGAAGCCGTAAAAGCCATAGCTGAATATGAGGGACCATGTTATTTAAGGTTAAACCGCAATGATTATAACAATGTAACGGTTGAAGGAAAAAAATTTGAAATAGGTGTACCCAATGTATTAAAAGAAGGTAATCAGGTAGCAGTGTTTGCCACCGGATACATGACAGGTATAGCTCTTGAGGCTGCTTATGAACTGGAAGGAACCATATCTGCAAAGGTAATCAATGTAAGTACCTTAAAACCGTTTAATGAAAAACTAATTATTGAAATGGCTGAGAGCTGTCGTGGTATTGTAACGGCGGAAGAACATAGTATCATTGGAGGATTAGGAGGCGCCGTCTCACAGGCTTTATGTAAAGCATGCAAACCCATTGAGTTTGTTGGTATTAATGATACATTTGGATGCAGTGCACATTCCTATAAAGATGTCCTGGCATACCACGGTTTAACAAAAGAGCATGTTATTGATGCGATAAAGAAAATGGTTGCTATATAATTTTTCTTTTATTTTAAAAGGAGGTTTTACAATGAAAATAGGATTCATAGGACTTGGCATTATGGGAAAACCCATGGTTCGTAACTTATTAAAGGCCGGACATGAGGTAATAGTATATGACGTAATAAATGCCAATATTAAAGCTGTTATAACAGACGGAGCAATCGAAGCAGGTTCATCCAGGGAAGTAGCGGAACAATGCAGCCTGATAATTACAATGCTTCCCAATAGTCCTCATGTAAAAACTGTAGTTCTCGGTGAAAATGGCGTATTGGAGGGTGCAAAAGAAGGAACCATACTGATTGACATGAGTTCCATTGCGCCTTATGCATCACAAGAAATATATAAAGCATGCAAAACCAAAGGCGTCAGAATGATAGATGCTCCGGTATCCGGAGGAGAGCCAAAGGCAATTGATGGTACTCTCTCTATCATGGTTGGCGGAGAAGAGGACGTTTTTAATGAAGTCTATGATATCTTAATGATTATGGGGGGAAGCGCTGTTCTCTGCGGTGATATAGGAGCGGGAAATACAACAAAACTTGCTAACCAGGTAATTGTTGCTTTAAATATTGCAGCAGTTTCTGAAGCATTTATGCTGAGTACAAAAGCAGGTGTAAATCCACTGAAAGTTTTCAATGCAATAAAAGGCGGATTAGCTGGTTCCACTGTCATGAATGCCAAGATACCCATGATTACAGAAGGAAACTTTAATCCTGGTTTTAAAATAGACCTTCATATCAAAGATCTGAATAACGCAATCGAAACAGGTCATAATGTAGGTTCTCCACTCCCATTAACAGCCCTTGCAATGGAAATTCTTCAAACTTTACATGCAGATGGGTGTGGACAGGATGATCACTGCGGAATTGCCAAGTATTATGAGAAATTAACAGGAACAGAAATCAGAAAATAGGGGTGGAATTATGAAAGCATTACGCTATTTAGGTTCACGGAAATTGGAAGTTCAGGAACTCCCTGTCCCGGAACCTGCTAAAGGTGAAGTATTAATAAAGGTTATGGCCTGCGGCATATGCGGAAGTGACGTACATGGTTATTTAGGCTTAACCGGACGAAGGATTCAACCAATGACCATGGGGCACGAATTCTGTGGCGAGGTAGCAAAACTGGGAACCTCAACCAATAAATTTAAAGTAGGTGATAAGGTTATTGTACAGCCAATTCATTTCTGCGGCGAGTGTGTTAACTGCAAGAGAGGCCTCACCATGCTATGTCTTAATAAACGTTTTTTTGGTGTCCTCACTGTTGATGGTGCCATGGCTGAATACGTATCTGTGCCTGAAAAATTATTATACCGGCTTCCAGAAAATACTACTCCCTACATAGGTGCCCTTGTTGAGCCATACGCCGTTGCATATGGCAGTGTTCTAAAAGCTGGTGGTATCGAAGGAAAAACCATATTGATTATAGGTGCCGGGACCATAGGTGCATGTGTCCTTCAATTGATAAAGCTTAGAAAACCTAGAAAACTAATTGTATCTGATTTAAGCGATTCCAGACTTAATACAGCCTTGGAATTAGGTGCAGATGCCGTCATCAACCCCACAAAACAAAATTTCCTGGAAACCATCTCAAATTTGACAGATGGAGCCATGATTGACACGTCCATTGAATGTGTCGGCGTGCAGTCTTCGGCCAATCAATCTATTCAATGCTTGAAGGTAGGCGGTACCTCTGTGTGGGTAGGGATGTCACAAAAGGAAATGACTATTAACATGCAGGACATTGTATGTTCTGCCAGACGTGTGCTTGGAAGTTTCAACTATACCCATAAAGAGTTTGGGCAGGTGGCAGAAATAGTTACATCCGGAAAATTGGAAACAGATAAATTAATCAGTAAGATTGTATCACTGGAAGAAGCTGTAAATATTTTCCCGGAGATTCACGAACATCCTGATGATTATTTAAAAGTCATCATAGACCCTCAATTATAAATACTAGGAGGAATAATAATGAAATATGGATGTTGCCTTAATATGATTGCATCCAAGTCAGATAAGACAGGAATTGAACATTTACGCAGGCTGGCTATGTCCGGATATGATTATGTTGAACTTCCTCTTGCTGAAATAATGGATTTATCAGAATCACAGTTTAATACCCTGATTATTGATGAATTGGAACGATATAATATCCAATGCGAAGTATGTAATAATTTTTTCCCAGGTACAATTCGCCTCACTGGCGATGACGTAGACTGCCAGCGAATTATGGACTATGTTAACCGTGCTCTTAATCGCGCCAAAAGCTTAGGCGTCCAATATGTTGTATTCGGAAGTGGTAAAGCCAAACATGTTCCTGACGGATACCCTTTAGAAAAAGGATATCTTCAGATAGTGGAACTCCTGAAATTAATAGGACCTGTTGCGGAAAGTAAAGGAATCACAATTGTCATAGAACCATTGCGGAAAGAAGAATGTAATTTGATTAACACCTTTGAAGAAGGATGCAGGCTTGCATCAGATGTAAACCATAAATCGGTTCGGGTTCTGGTTGACTTCTATCATATGACAATTGAAAAAGAACCACTTATTCATCTGGAACAAAAAGGCCGGGAATACCTAAGACATGTCCACTTTGCAAATCCCAACGGACGTGTATATCCAGGCACACTGCAAGAAGCCGATTATATTCCCTTCTTTCAAGTACTTAAAAAAATCGGGTATAATCAGAGAATTAGCTGTGAAGCATATACTGATAACTATGATATCAGCGCAGGTATAGCCCTTAACATTCTTAAAAATTCTATGAATAATTAAACATACTCAAAAGGAGCAGGTTATAATGCCTGCTCCCTTTTCCTTAATCTTATACTTATCCCAACCTTTATAAATAATAAAATATATTATCCACAATTCCACCCTCATACTCCGCCCATCTGTGGATAACATTTACTTTCCCCTTCATTTCTGTTAAAATATACCCAGCACAAAAGAAAAGAAGGTGAATCCATGAAAATTGTCATCATAGACGGACAGGGCGGGAAGATGGGTAAATCAGTTATCGAACAGCTGAAAAAGCGTTTTCCAGGTCTGGAGACATATGCCATCGGAACAAACAGCATAGCCACATCCGCCATGCTCAAAGCAGGCGCCACCTATGGCGCTACTGGTGAGAATCCGGTTATTGTCAATGCCCAGGACGCAGATATCATCATCGGCCCTATCGGCATTGTCATGGCTAATTCCCTTTTGGGGGAGATTACGCCTGCCATGGCCACAGCCATTGGCATCAGTAAAGCATATAAGATACTGATTCCGGTCAACCGATGCAATCATTACATCGTAGGCTGCCAGAACAGTACCTTATCTGATTATATCAATATGGTATGTGATGAAGTAGGAAAGGAAGCAGGTATCAATGAGAACCATTGAATTTAAAATGGAACGCCAGGGACTTGTAAATAAAGGAGATAAAGTAAAAATAATCGAGCGGGAAGGAACCAGCAGCTACAGCTATATCATTGATCCGGCTGTAGCCATGTCCGGCTGCTTCGCCGCCCGTTACCGCATTAAATCCGAATACGGAATTGTAAAAGACATCCGCGAAAATTCCCGGGGGTTCTATGTGATAGTAGATTTTGATGAGGATGAGCCCCGCTAATTCAGGTTTCCCTCTTTATCCCAACGGCACTATCTTCACCTCAGCAGATGGTTCCGTCACCGGCGGAACCGTGGGAGCAGGCGCCGGAACCGTGGGCACAGCTGTATCCGTATGAGGTCCCTCCGTGCTGATGACAGGATCATTATTGATGGAAGGTTCCACCGGTGAGACAGTCTCTGTGGAAGCCGGCGGCATAGTCTCAATTGGCTGGATTATATCCTCTGTCTCCTGTGCTTCGCTGCTCTCTGCGGTTTCTGTTGAGGGAACCATATCAATCAGGCTTCTGTCTCCTGCATTGAGCTCAATGGCTTTGCTCCACAGGATACTGGTTATTCCGCTGTTTCTGTCCCATCGGCAATCATGCCACAGGCAGATAACCTTGCCGTCCCTGACCATTATAATTTCCAGCATGTCATTTCCGTCCACATGCTTACCTGTACGTGCGGATTCATCCTCTATCTGATAAATGCTCCCATCTCTTGCTATCATAACAACGGTTCCATAAGCCTGTTTCCAGATAGCAGGATTGTATTCCCCGAATATCTGGCCCTCGTCTTCATAGTAGTACATATTCTGCATAACACCAGGGAAACGCTCTGACACTGCTTGTTTATTCTGCCCGTCCAAATCAGCTTTAAAAATCTGGCTGTACCACTCTCCGCCGGTACCTTTATCCACATAACTGCTGTAGTAGATCTGGTTATCCACAATACAATAGCTTTGTACACCATAATTTTCCCTGATAACAGCAGTATCGCTCCCATCGCTTTTTACGCAGACAGAAGATTTAGTTCCGCTGCCGCCCAGATAATAGGTCTTTCCATCAACGGCTACCTGGCCGTGTTTTACATATTTTATCTTGCCATCTTCCTCAATCCTGTATACCCGGTCTCCAATGCTGACGCTGCTGCCGCTTTCAGCCACCGCGGGATTTCCTATGCCATCTACCAGATAGCAGTTTCCATCTTTTATAACCACCGAATACCGGGCCTCCCCGGTAGCAACCTCTGTGCCTGAGGTGGCCTGATAAATTTTCCCGGCCTGAGAGTAATAGATAATATCCCCCAGCACCATATAGCCATCCACATTCTCAGCAATCAATTCTTTGGTATCACTTCCCGGCCTCATCCTGAACAGCTTATCACAAAGCCCCCTCTCGGCCTCAGAAAGGCCCTGTTTCTGGCTTTCCTTTACCTTAGGCAGGAAATATACGTAATCACCGTAAGCACGCATAGAATTCCTTGTGGTCTTTTCAGGAGCACTCTCCCCTCCCAGCACCACTACCTTGTTCTCCACTGTCTTGCGGTACAGTATAGTCTTAAAAAGTCCTGTGTCTTCAGTTCTCAGATAACACCAGAAGGCATTGGTCCTCACAAGACTGTCCAGATTTTCACCGGTACTTTCAGGTACATAGTCCGGATCAATCTGGATATTCTTCAGATATCCCTTTGTATCGTGGCAGGTATATGTCTGACCTTCCTGTTTCAACTCTCCGGTAGCCATAATACCGTCACTGTCAAAATAATAGAGGAAACCCTCTATATCCTTCCACTGGTCTGTCACATATTCCTTTTCATCCAGATAATACATCCAACCCTTATCTGTCTCATTCCATCCGGCCTTTGGCTCATCCTTTGTATCTATGGTGATAGAAGGCATCTCCTTTTCCTCTGTAGTGAAATCCAGATTTTTATAATCCGACCGGATTTTCCCAACCACGGACATGATTACATATACGGCTGCTATCATAATAATGGCTGCCATAATAATCAAAAATACGGTCTTAATTGGTGAGTCCTTTTTTTTACGCCGTCTGCTCATTTATTTTCCCCTGGTATCATTTGTTGTATGATTTGTTAATAGCATATCAAATCCTTAAAACATTATTTATACTATCAGACTTCCGGCATTTTTACAATGAAGGAAATCTTACAATAAAACAAAAAAGCACCTATCAATAAGATAAGTGCTAAATACCCAAAGTCGGAATCGAACCAACGACACGAGGATTTTCAGTCCTCTGCTCTACCAACTGAGCTATCTGGGCATCAATGAGCGTGCCGGGATTCGAACCCGGGACAACTTGATTAAAGGCAGTATTTTTAACCCATTTAAGGCTACTTGACATATTTACAGGATTGGTATAATATAATAATATCAGGAAGTTTAGTACACATGTTGCACTAAACAAAGCCCCAAAGAGTACCAGTCTTTGGGGCTTCTTTTTGGTTAGCTGTCTTTACGGTTCCGGTCTAACCATTTGCATATGTAGTAACCAGCTACACTTGCCATAACCGAAACCAGGAAGTTTAATACATTGGACATGTTGCACACCCCCTTTCCGCTGTGCGGTATAGGGTAGACAGCAAACCTATTATACTATATTTGATTATATCTTTACAACATACTACTTCCTTTTCTTGGGTTTGGAATACGGCTTTTTTCATCTGTTATACCTAATATATAATCAGAGCGTACACCATATAACACGGTTAGTTTTATCAAATGCTCTAAAGGCAGTGAACGAGTGCCCTTTTCGTAATGTCCATATGACCTTTGAGTTACACATAAATAGCTTGCGACATATTTTTGTGTCCAATTGCGTGATTCCCTTAGTCTGCTAAACGTTCCAATTTCATTTAGTTTACCCTTTATGGACACTATTATATGTAAGAACAATAAATATTTATTGGAATCTGCAAAATGCTCTGTCCCTTGGCTGACTGCCAGAAATAAGGCTATAATCGCTTTAATGCTGGATTCTGGTCTTAGGCAGAACGAAGTATGCATATTAGTAAAAAAGGGGCTGGATTTTGACCGTAGTGCTTTACAGGTCACTGGGAAGGGTTGCAAAGACCGTTTAGTCCCCTTAGGGTATATTTCCAAAATGTTGCTGGAAGATTATCTGTCTCAATGTCCATATAAAGATGTGGACTATGTATTTTGTGACAGGATGGGGAATCAGATTTCTAGGAATGCAATCAAAGTGTTTATGAATCGTTTGAAACATCAAATTCCTTTTGATATTTCCTCACATAAATTAAGGCATAATTTTGCCACTAATTTTTGTATTGATAACTATCGCAGAACGGGAAATACTGGTGTCTACGATTTGAGCATTTTAATGGGGCATGAAAGTATAGAAACCACTAAAAGATATGGACACTTTGCACATGAAATAATTGCTGTTGAAAACTGCAATTCCCACCTTGATAATATCTATTTAAAATAAATTCTTTGTGGATAAATTCCCTAAAATAACGTATTTACGTACTTTTTGACAATAAAAAAGCACCCATCCATTAAGGATAAGTGCTAAATGCCCAAAGTCGGAATCGAACCAACGACACGAGGATTTTCAGTCCTCTGCTCTACCAACTGAGCTATCTGGGCATCAATGAGCGTGCCGGGATTCGAACCCGGGACAACTTGATTAAAAGTCAAGTGCTCTACCGACTGAGCTACACGCCCATAGGGTTAAGTTTTTGCAAAAAAAATTGCGGGGGCAGGATTTGAACCTACGACCTTCGGGTTATGAGCCCGACGAGCTTCCAGACTGCTCCACCCCGCGCTAGTATATAATTATAAATGTTTTAAAATGTTTTGTCAACTAACATTTTAAATGGGCGAAGGTGGATTCGAACCACCGAAGGCATTGCCAGCAGATTTACAGTCTGTCCCCTTTGGCCACTCGGGAATTCGCCCTTATTGAATTAGTATATACACTTTTCTGTAAAAAATACTCAAATGGGGCCTACAGGGCTCGAACCTGTGACCCTCTGCTTGTAAGGCAGATGCTCTCCCAGCTGAGCTAAGACCCCAATAGGTATCTCTTTCAGCGTGTATATGAAAGAAAAACGACCCGGAACGGGTTCGAACCGTCGACCTCCGCCGTGACAGGGCGGCGCTCTAACCAGCTGAGCCACCGGGCCATTAAAGGCATAT